>OLOE01000802.1_pt1 | contig 14756 bp, 10 predicted proteins | sample 1673201 | NCBI WGS metagenome assembly OLOE01 (sample SAMEA3136765, study PRJEB25190) | human gut metagenome | biome: human gut; feature: human-associated habitat; material: faeces | place: Austria | collected 2013
GCATCTGCCGCACCTCACTCGCCGTATCGGCACTTAGAATTATGCGGTATTGCCTTATATCTTCCACCCACCCCCATTCTTCCCCAACCTCCACATAAAAACAAAACAATAAAGCCCTCTTCCCAAGGAGCAGCTGGGGAGAGGGCTATATTGTTTTGATGCAGGCAATGAAAAAGGTGCAGAGCAAACACCTGAAACGGAGAACTGCCTGACTTTGACAGGAGCAGAGAGCAAGCCTGTTCCTTTTCTGGGCCACGGCGATGGGAGGCATTCCATGCGCCGTCAGCAAAAGCGGCCCTGTCGGTTAGTTCTCACTAACCACGCGTATACTATACCATGTTACAAGTGGTTCGTCAAGCACTTTTTATCTGTTTTTGAAATAAATTTTCGCGTTTAGCGGCACAGCTTGCCTTACTTTTTGAAATCCGGATAATCCTTGATGCAAAGCAGCTCTTCAGCGCGCTGAACCGCTTCCTCGCTGGGCGGCTGAACGCCATCCAGGCTGTAGGTGATGCCAAGTTTTTCCCACTTGAACAGGCCAAGGGTATGGTAGGGCAGCACCTCCACGCGGCGCACGCTGCCAAGGGATTTGATAAAATCGCTCATCTCCCGCAGCTCGGCTTCATCGTCCGTCAGCCCGGGCACCAGAACGTGGCGGATCCACATGGCTTTGCCGTGTTCGCCCATCCAGCGCGCCATATCCAGAATGGGGGTGTTATCGCAGCCAGTCAGGGCCTTGTGGCGGTCCGGGTAAAAGGCTTTCAGGTCCAGCATCACCAGGTCGGTGTTCTGCATCAGGGTCTCAAACTTGGAATAGAACGGTTCCGCGGTGGTGTAGGGCTGGCCGGCGGTATCTAGGGTGGTATGCACGCCCTGCAGTTTGGCCAGGCGGAACAGCTCCGACACAAAGTCGATTTGTAACAGCGGTTCACCGCCGCTGACGGTCAGGCCACCGTTATTTTTCCAGTAAGTGCGATAGCGCAGGGCTTTTTGCAGGGCCTGGGCCGGGGTTTGCTGCTCCCCAATGGTGCAGGGCCAGGTTTCGGGGTTATGGCAATAGCGGCAGCGCATGGCACAGCCCTGCACAAACAGGACATACCGCACGCCGGGGCCATCGACAAGGCCGAACGTTTCGACCGAATGGATACGGCCGGTGATGGGGGTGTTTTGCTCCATGGAATATTACCTCTTTTGCGGTTGGTGTTGGGTTTGGGATGTGGCAGGGGCGGGTGACCCCGCCCTACTGGGGTATACGCATTTTTCAACGTGTGACTGGGCTGGAGTCCTGCGTTTCCTCCATTATTATACCACGCATTTGCCCAAAAAGCCCGCGGCCGCAAAACGCAGCCGCGGGCCTTGTATGCTAGTCGACAGTCACGCCGCAGCAATTACATCTTCTTGTGGCAGGTACGAGCAATAACGTCCATCTGCTGTTCGCGGGTCAGGTCAATGAACTTGACGGCATAGCCGGAAACACGGATGGTGAAGTTGGCGTACTCTTCCTTCTCCGGGTGCTCCATGGCGTCGATCAGCTTTTCAGTGCCAAAGACGTTGACGTTCAGGTGGTGGGCGCCCTGGTCAAAGTAGCCGTCCATCACCTGGACCAGGTTCTCAACGCGCTCGCCCTCGCTGTGGCCCAGAGCGTCGGGGTTGATGGTCTGGGTGTTGGAGATGCCGTCCAGTGCCCAGTGGTAGGGCAGCTTGGCAACGCTGTTCAGGCTGGCCAGCAGGCCGTTCTGCTCTGCGCCGTAAGCCGGGTTTGCACCGGGGGCAAACGGGGTAAAGGCTGCGCGGCCATCCGGCATTGCGCCGGTTGCCTTACCGTATACCACATTGGAGGTGATGGTCAGGATAGAGGTGGTAGCCTCGGAGTTGCGGTAGGTGTGGCGGCGCTTGATCTTCTCCAGGAAGGTGCGCAGCAGCCAGACAGCGATATCATCGGCGCGGTCGTCATCGTTGCCGTAACGGGGGAATTCGCCCTCGATCTCGTAATCGGTGACCAGACCGGTCTCGTCACGCACGCACTTGACCTTGGCGTACTTGATTGCGCTCAGGGAGTCAACTACATGGCTGAAGCCGGCAATACCGGTGGCAAAGGTGCGGCGCACATCGGTATCGATCAGGGCCATTTCAGCCGCCTCATAGTAGTACTTGTCGTGCATGTACTGGATCAGGTTCAGCACATTGACGTACAGGCCTGCCAGCCAATCCATCATAACGTCATACCTGGCAATAACTTCGTCATAATCCAGGTACTCTGCAGTGATGGGGGCATAGTGAGGGCCAATCTGCTCATGCAGCTTTTCGTCCATACCGCCGTTGATGGCATACAGCAGGCACTTGCCCAGGTTGGCACGTGCGCCGAAGAACTGCATCTCCTTGCCGGTCTGGGTTGCGGAAACGCAGCAGCAGATGGAGTAGTCGTCGCCCCAGACAGGCTTCATCACATCGTCGTTCTCGTACTGGACGGAGGAAGTCTTGATAGAGATCTTGGAGGCGTAATCCTTAAAGGTCTTGGGCAGAGCAGAGGAGTACAGAACGGTCAGGTTCGGCTCCGGTGCGGGGCCCATGTTTTCCAGGGTATGCAGGAAGCGGAAGTCGGTCTTGGTGACCATGGAGCGGCCATCCATGCCGATGCCGCCAACTTCCAGGGTAGCCCACACGGGGTCGCCGCTGAACAGCTGGTTGTAGCTGGGGATACGGGCAAACTTGACCATGCGGAACTTCATGGTCAGGTGGTCGATCAGTTCCTGGGCCTCGGTCTCGGTCAGGATGCCCTTATCCAGGTCGCGCTGGATGTAGATATCCAGGAAGGTGGAGATACGGCCAACGCTCATGGCAGCGCCGTTCTGGGTCTTGATGGCAGCCAGATAGCCAAAGTACAGCCACTGCACAGCCTCCTTGGCGTTGGCAGCGGGCAGGGAGATATCATAGCCGTAAGCAGCGGCCATGGCCTTCATATCGTTCAGGGCGCGGATCTGCAGGGCGATCTCTTCGCGCAGACGGATGACGTCATCGGTCATGGTGCCGTCACCGCAGTTGGCAAAGTCGTTCTGCTTTTCTTTGATCAGGTAGTCAATGCCGTACAGGGCAACGCGGCGGTAGTCGCCAACGATGCGGCCGCGGCCATAGGTATCGGGCAGGCCGGTCACAATGTGGCTGTGGCGTGCCTTTTTCATCTCCGGGGTGTAGGCATCAAACACAGCGGTGTTGTGGGTGCGGGCATACTTGGTAAAGATTTCGTGCAGCTTCGGGGACGGAGTATAGCCATAGGTGGTGCAGGCCTGTTCTGCCATCTTGATGCCGCCATAGGGCATGAAGGCGCGCTTGAGGGGCTTATCGGTCTGCAGGCCGACGACTTTTTCCAGATCCTTCAGGTCCTCGCTGATATAGCCGGGGCCGTAAGCGGTCATGCCGGAAACCACTTCAGTCTCCATATCCAGAACGCCGCCCTTGGCGCGCTCTTCCTTCTGCAGAACCTGCAGAGCACCCCAAAGCTTATCGGTTGCTTCGGTGGGGCCGGCAAGGAAGCTTTCATCGCCGGAGTAGGGGCGGTAGTTCTTCTGGATAAAATCGCGGGTGTTGACTTCTTCTTTCCAGATGCGGCCCTGGAAGCCTTCCCACTGTACAAAATCTGTCATCGGTTACCTCCTGTTGTAAACCAAATATGCTGCTCTATTAGTTAGGTTATTCTAACCAGCTATTGAAAATCTTGTCCTTTTCCAGCTGGCGGGCGGGCAGCTTTTCTGCGTTGCCCACGGTTCCAGCCCAAAAGGACGCCATTGACCAGCCCGTATCCGGGCCACAATCATTCTACCATATGTCCTTACAAAAAGCAACAACTACACCAAAAATTGTGTTGGAAACTTTTGCATTGCTTTTTGTGCATGGCATTTGCCGCACATGTCGGTGGCTTCCCATGGCGAACGGTGCAGGTATAATTTTGTCTTTCATGGTTAGTTCGTGCTAACACAGAAAGCACTTTCAAAAGTCGGGGTTTTCATACCGGCTCTGCCGGGTTGTTGGTTCAGCATACCCTGCAGAGTGCCTTTAGTATACCAACCCGCATCGGGGCCGTCTGTTGCCAAGGCAACAACCCAAAAATTTGCAAAAAAAGCCCCCGCACCGGAAGCTGCTCCGGTGGGGGGCGTTGGAGAGGGAGAGATCAGGTTTTGGGTTCCGCCGCTTTTTCTGCGTCTTCCGATTTTTCTGTTTCATCGGGTTCTGCAGCGGGTTCTTCCGGCAGGCGGCCATACAGCTCCATAGCGTCATGCAGCTTTTGGGCCAGCTCCGGGGTAAAGGCGCCAGGCAGGGCGCGCCAGCACCAGTTGCCGCCCAAGGTGGCGGGGGTGTTCATCCTGGCTTCATGCCCAAGGCCCAGCACATCCTGGGCCTGCACCACGGCCAGATCCGCCACGCTGGACCAGATGCCGCGCATCATGCCCCAGTTCATACCTTCCTCTTTGGTCAGATTCAGGTACTGGATGGCGCGCTCAATATCGTCCGGCAGAGCGGTTCCAAACCAGCCGTCCACCGGCTCATTATCATGGGTGCCAGTGTAAGCAATGCAGTTGGTGGGGTAGCTGTGGGGGCGGTAGTCACCGCCGTCACGGCTGTCAAAGGCAAATTCCAGCACTTTCATGCCGGGGTAGGCGCATTCTTTCAGCAGAGCGCGCACATCGTCGGTCAAAAAGCCCAAGTCCTCAGCAATAATGCGGGGGCTGCCCAGCTCTTTTTTGACGGCAGCAAAGAGGGCATAGCCCGGCCCAGTGCGCCAGCGGCCGTTTTCGGCGGTCTTATCACCATAGGGGATGGCGTAATACCCCGCAAAGCCGCGGAAATGGTCAATGCGCAACACATCATAAATTCCGCACAGGTGGCGGATGCGGCGCACCCACCAGGCATAGCCGTTGGCAGCCATAGCGTCCCAGTCAAACAGCGGGTTGCCCCATAGCTGACCGGTGGCGGAGAAGCCATCCGGCGGGCAGCCGGCCACTTCGGTGGGGACCAGGTTTTCGTCCAGCTGGAACTCCTGCGGGCAGGACCAGACATCCACGCTGTCCTCCGCCACATAGATCGGCAGGTCGCCGATAATCTCAATGCCCTGCGCGTTGGCATAGGCTTTCAGGTCATACCACTGGGTATAGAACAGATACTGCACAGCCTGCCAGAAGTCAATATCCGCCGCATATTTGGCGCGGGCCGCGGCCAAGGTCTCCGGTTCGCGGCGGCGCAGCGGTTCTTCCCACTGCTGCCAGCAGACTCCGTTATGGGCATCTTTCAGGGCCATGAACAGGGCATAGTCCGGCAGCCAGAACGCGTTTTTCGCCAAAAAATCGGCGTAATCCGCCGGGGGCGCTGCCAACAGGCGGGCACAGGCTTTGTGCAGCACCGCATAACGCTTTTGGTACAACGCTCCGTAATTGACACAGCCAGGGGTGCTTTCCCAGTCGATAGATTCATATTCTTCCGGCTGGAGGAGGCCCGCTTTGGCCAGCAGGTCCAGGTCAATAAAATACGGATTGCCCGCAAAGGTAGAAAAAGACTGGTAAGGGCTGTCGCCATAGCTGGTGGGGCAAACCGGAAGGATCTGCCAGTAAGCCTGACCGGCTTTGACTAGGAAATCCACAAAATCTTTTGCTGCCGCGCCCATGGTGCCGATGCCATGGGGGGAGGGCAGGCTGGAAATATGCAGCAGAATGCCGCTTGCTCTCATCAGGGAAACCTCTTTTCTTTATATACTCCGCATATGTCTGGTTCGTTCAATGATTGGGCAAAGCCGCAACACTTTCGTCCTCAATCAATTCAAAAGGAACCACTTCATGCACCGCGCTGCTTCCGTTTTCAATACAGTTAAGCAGAATTTCCGCACCGCGCTGGGCCAGTCGTTCCGAGTTCTGGCGGATGGTGGTCAGCCGCGGGTTGCTGTAGCGCCCCAGCGCAATACCGTCATAGCCCGAAACCGAGATATCCTGCGGCACGCGCAGGCCATGGTCATTCAGAGCACGAATCGCGCCCAGGGCCATCAGGTCCGACATGGCAAACACTGCCGTAATATCCGGGCAGTGCTTGAGCAGGTATTCCATGGCGGTATATCCGCTTTGCAGCGAAAACCGGGCATAGGCATACTGCTTTTCCATCTCGAACGGCAGGCCAAGGCGGAACATAGCGCTCTGGCTGCCGGTCAGACGGGACAGACTGGGGCGGGACTGGTCTGGCTTGCCGCCGATCAGCCCGATCTTGCGGTGGCCCTGCGCATACAGGTACTCAATCATCAGGGACGATGCCGAAACATCGTCCACGCTGACGCTGGACAGGTTGGGGATGTTCAGGGTTGCGGCGCTGTTGGTCAGCAGCAGGCATGGAACACGCAGTTCCGCCAGCTGCGGTGTGAAGTATTCCAGGTTAGAACCAAGGAAAACAATACCATAAGGTTTGCGCTCGGCGCAGATCAGTTCGGCCTGCGCAACTTCGTTGGCTTCTTCATCAATATAATAGACCGTGGAAACATATCCGCGTTCCTCCAGGATAGCCTGCATTTTTTCCAGAATGTCCACAAACAACATGTTCTGGGTACCCTTTACGATCAGGGCAAGGCCATCGCTGCTTTGCTGTTTCAGGTGTTTGGCGTTGGAGTTTGGCTGATAATTATACCGCTTGATGACCTCAAGAATCTTGGCGCGGGCGGCCGGGCTGACGCTGGGGTTATTGTTGAGCACCCGCGAAACCGTGCCGATGGCATACCCCGATTCTTTTGCAATATCTTTGATGGTCATACACAGAAAACTCCTTCCGGCAGCAGGGTGCCGCAGCCATTAGCCCTTTACAGCACCGGCCACCACACCATCAATGATATACTTCTGGCAGATCAGATACAGAATAATGACCGGCAGAATGGTGATCATGATGCAGGCCATCATGGGCGCCATTTCCACCTTGCCGTAACTGCCGCGGAAATACTGAATCGCCATGGGGATGGTGCGGTAGGTTTTGATATCCAGCACCAGGGTGGGCAGCAGATAGTCGTTCCAGACCCACATGGTTTCCAGGATTGCGGTAGAGATCATCGTCGGCTTTAAGATAGGGCAGACCACGCGGAAGAAAATCTGCAGCGGGTTGCAACCATCGATCATAGCGGCTTCCTCAATTTCAACCGGCATGCTCTTCATAAAGCCGGTGAACATGAACACCGCGAGACCGGCACCGAAGCCGAGGTAGATGATGCAGATGTTGTAAGGGTTGTTCAATTTTAAGCTATCCGCTGTTTTGGCCAGGGTAAACATGACCATCTGGAACGGCACCACCATGCTGAACATGCACAAGCCGTACATCAGTTTGGAAAGTTTGCCGTTGACACGGGTGATGAACCATGCGCACATGGAGCAGCACAGCAGAATCAGCACAACGGAACTGACAGTAATGACTAGGCTATACCAGAAGGAAGACAAAAAGTCCATTTCCTGGATGCCGTAAATATAGTTTTTGAGGCCGACAAAGGTTCCGGCCGTGGGCAGCTCAAACGCGCGGGAGGTGGTAATGGCGCGCTCGGTTTTGAGGGAGTTAAAGAAGATCATGACGATGGGGTAGATCCATGCAACGCACAGCACTCCAAGCACCACGCTGAGAATGGCATTGATGCGGCGGTCCGCTTTGCCAACGGTAGGCTTTTCTTCCACCGGCTTTTTGATGGTTTTTTCCATTACTGCTGCACCTCCTTGGACTGGGTCAGCTTTTGCTGGAGTACGGCCAGCACCACAACAAACAGGCAGAACACAACAGCCTTTGCCTGGCCGATGCCCTTCCACTGGGGTCCGGAGCGGGCATAGAAGGTATCATAAATGTTGTAAGCCAGCATCATGGTCTGCTTGGCCGGTTCGCCGCCGGTCAGGGACAGGTTCTGGTCAAACAGCTTGAAGGAGTTGGTCAAAGTCAGGAAGGTGCAGATGGTAATGCTGGGCATAACCATGGGGATCTTGATCTTAAACAGGATCTGCTTGGCGTTTGCGCCATCGATCTTGGCGGCTTCGATCAGATCCAGCGGCACGTTCTGCAGGCCGGCAATGTAGATGATCATCATGTAACCGATCTGCTGCCAGCACATCAGAATGACAAGGCCCAAGAAGCCGTATGTGGCGTTCAGGGAAAGCAGCGGTTTTTCGAGTGCGCTGAGTACGCCGTTGAGCAGAATCTGCCAGATATAGCCAAGGATAATGCCGCCGATCAGGTTGGGCATAAAGAAGGTGGTACGGAAGATGTTGGTACCGCGGATGCCGCGGGTAAGCAGCAGCGCAATGCCGAACGCCAGCACATTGATGAGCACCGTGGACACCACAGTAAACACCGCAGTGAACCAGAACGCATGGGTGAAGGTATCATCCAGCCAGATCTTGGCATAGTTGCCGAGACCAACAAAGGTAACATTTTGAACAGTTGTGAATTTGCAGAACGAAAGCGCCACGCCCCAGATAAACGGCCAGATAAAGCCGATGATAAAGGCCAGCAGGGTGGGCAGCACGAACACAGGCCAATAGCGCTGGATCGCTTTTTCCATAACAGTACCCCCTTGAGCACGTACTTGAGCACATAAAAGAGCGGGTGCGTGATTTGCTGTGATTCCCATCTGCGAAGATTCCAAAACGAGATTTCCTGCTTTGAATACGGTATAAAACAGCTGCCCACTTTCATTCAGTTCAAATTGAACAGACAGACTTCCATCCGGTGACTCCGTTGTCAAGTCCGCCGGATTAACTGACGTCATATCTGTATCCAGTTCTTCTGCGGTCCGCTCTGGAAAAACCGGTTCCTGCGTTTGAATTCCTTCTTCGGGCAGAGAAGGTTCTGCCGTCACAAAATCCTGATTCAGTTGTTCTTCCTCCTCTGCGAAAACGGAAGAAGGATCCGGTTCTTCCGGCGAGATTTCCTGCCCAGAAGAGTCCGCCGGCAAATCCTCCTGCTCGCTTTCATCCTCCGGAACGGAAACAGACCCCACCTCCGTTGTCTGCGACGAATCTTCCTGCAAAACAATTGATTGAGCCTCGTCACTCGTTCCCAAAACCGCATCTTCGGCATAAATGCAGCACATGGACGTACACAGTGCTGCCGTCAAAATCAGGCTTATCCATCTTTTCATCAGATTCTCCCTCTTTCGTTATCCATTACTTAAAAAACATCGGCAACCAATTCTTGTTGGCAGCGATTAATTCGTCGCACATAACGGTAATAGTGTCCATGTCCAGCTCGGCGGCGGTGTGCGGGTCCAGGAAGGCCGCATGATACATGTGCTCCCGGTTTCCGGTCAGCGCGGCTTCAATCGTTAGTTCCTGTACATTGATGTTCGTGCGGTTAAGTGCCGCGCACTGAGGCGGTAGATTCCCAATATGGCAGGGGTAAATCCCGGTTCCATCCACCAGGCAGGGAACTTCCACGCAGGCCCGGTCGGGCAGGTTGGGAATCAGGCCTTGATTGAGTACGTTCGCATGAATGCGGTAAGGTGTTCCAGTGGTCAGCGAATCCAAAATATACGAAGCGAATTCCTGGGTACGGGCGTGGGTGATGGCATGGTTGTCCACCAGATCTTCCTTCGCCTGCTTCCAATAGGCCACCTGCGAGCGTCCCCAGTCTTTGTACATCATAGTTTTGATACCGTACTGTTCCAGCTTCCCAGGATATTTGTCCTTGATGAAGTAAGGAGTGTATTCGGCCGTATGCTGCGAAGACTCTGTGACATAATACCCAAAGCGTTTCATAATCTCGTAGCGCACCATGTCCTCGTGAGGCTCCGTAAGCTGAGCAGCCCGCGCCTTAATCTCGGGATAGAGATCGCGCCCATCCTTCGTCACTTCCAAAAGCCACGCCTGATGATTGATGCCGGCGATCTTATATTCCACGCCGGTGCAGTCCATGCCCACCACGTCCATCAGATTTTTGGTGCAGGACTGCACGCTGTGGCACAGGCCGATGGTTTTGATGGAACTGGATTTCAGCACCGCTCCAGTGACGATGGCCATCGGGTTAGTATAGTTCAGAAGCCATGCGTTGGGACATAATTCCTCCATGTCGTCCGTGATGCCCTTCATCACCGGAATGGTGCGCAGCCCGCGCATGATGCCGCCGATGCCCAGCGTGTCGGCATAGGTCTGCCGCAGTCCGTACTTCAGCGGAATCTCAAAATCGTTGATGATACAAGGATCGTATCCGCCCACCTGAATGGCATTGATGACAAAATCCGCTCCGGCCAGCGCCTCCCGCTGGCTTTCGTAGGCCTTCACCGTGGCGCGGCCTCCATTCACGTTGCGGTTCAGGTTCTTCAGCATGCCCTCCGCCAGATACAATTTTTCCCGATTGATGTCCAGCAGGGCAAACTCGCTGTCACACAGGGAAGGCGTCAGCATGCAGTCGCCGATCAGATTTTTCACAAAGATGATGCTGCCCGCACCGATGAATACAATTTTTTTCATGATGGATTACCCCTTTACGCCGCCCAGCGTGATGCCGGCGGTAAAATATTTTTGCAAAAACGGATAGATGACCAGCATGGGAACCGCAGCCACAAACGTCTGCGCCGCTTTGGACGTGCGGTCCGACACCTCGCTCAATGTCAGAATGTCGGTGGTGCTCATCAGCGACATGTCCCGGTTGACAATCACAGTCTGCAAGTAGCTCTGCAGCGGATAGTGCGTGGGGTCGTTCATCAATAGGAGTCCCTCGAACCAGGAGTTCCAGTGATTCACCGTGCAGAACAGTGTAAGCGTCGCAATAGCCGGCAGGGACAAAGGAACGATGATCTGGAACAGAACGCGCAAATAGGATGCACCGTCCACCCGGGCTGCCTCTTCAATTTCCCCCGGCAGGTTGCGGAAGAAATTGAGCAGAATAATCACGTTGTAAACCGGCACCGCTCCGGGCAGAATCAGTGCCCAGAAGCTGTCCACCAAACCGACCTTGGAGATGGTCATATAGTATGGAATCAACCCGCCGCTGAACAGCATGGTGATAAAGAAAAACCACACGTAAAACTGCCGGGCGTGAAACTGATGCTTGGTTTTGGAAAGCGGATACGCCACCAGAATGGTGAGCACCATGTTCACAGGCACCCCCACCAGAACGCGCCGCACGGACACCCAAAAGGACTGCATAAACTCCGGTTTGGCCGTTACGAAATTGTACGATTTCCATGTGAAATCCACCGGCCAGAAACGCACTTCGCCGGAGCCGGCCGCTGCGCTGGAACTGAGGGAGATGGCCAGAATGTTTAAAATGGGCAATACGCAGATCAGTGCGGCACACGTTAAAAAGAGATAATTAAACACCACAAACAGCTTTCGCTGCCAGGGATAATAGTAAAATGCACGAACATTTTCTCTCATAGCAACCACCCTTCAAAAGACCCGGTAACCGCTGACTTTGCCCGCAAACCAGTACGAGAACGATACCAGTACCAGCGACACCACCGATTTGAACAAGCCCACGGCGGTAGCCACGCCGTACTGCGCATCAATCATGCCCAGACGGTATACCAGCGTGTCCAGAATGTCGCCGGTGGAGTAAACCTGCGGGCTGTACAGGTTGTAGATTTGTTCAAAGCTCAAATTCAAAACGCCGCCCAGATTGAGAATCAGCATCAGCGCGGCCATGGGCAGCAGCGCCGCCAGCGTAATGTGAACCGTTTGCTGCCACCGGCCAGCGCCGTCCACTTCCGCCGCCTCGTACAGGGTGGGATCAATGCCGGAGATGGTCGCCAGGTACACAATGGTTCCGAATCCGAATTCCTTCCAGGTTTCGGTAAGCGCCATTGTGTATGGAAACACCTTTGGGTCTCCCAGAAAATAGACCGGCTCAAACCCCAGCATAGTGATAAACTCATTCACAATGCCTGTGGAAGGAGACAAAATATCGATAAAAATACCGCTTAAAATCACCCAGGACAGAAAATGAGGAAAATACACCATGGTCTGAATGACTTTTTTAACGGACTCCAGACGCACTTCGTTCAGCAGAATCGCCACAAACATCGGCACCACAACGCCCAGCGCCAGCTTCATGGCGGCGATGAAAAATGTGTTGAACACAACTTTATCAATGTCCGGAATGTTCATCAGATAGCGAAAATTTTCCAATCCAACAAAGGGAGAGCCGAAGATTCCCTTTTTGGGTGAAAACTTTTCAAAAGCCATGATGATGCCCACCATCGGCCCATAGGAAAAAATCCCTACCAGAATCACCGCTGGCAAAAGCATCAGATGAAAGGGCAGCTCTCTGCGCAGACGCACGGCCCTGCTTTTCTTTTTCTCATTCATATCATCACCTGAAAAAAGCGCGGGGAAACGATCCGCCTCCCCGCGCCGGATTTTGTTTACCGCTGTGCCAGCCACTCGTTCACCTCATCGGTGATCTGCTGGCCGCCAAGGCTCTTCCAGTTTTCCACATAGGTGTCGAACTCGTCGACGTCAGCGCTTCCGGTAATGATTTTTGTAAAGGTCTCTAGCTGGAGCTTCTGCAGCGTGGCATTCTTCTCCGCCATACTGTCCGTAGGCGCGCCGAAGTAGTTGTCCGTGACCACATTGCCGCTGGAAACGTATTCGTTGATCACACCCAAGCCGCCGTCGGGGCCGTACATCATGTAATTGCCCCACAAGGCCAGGTCGCCGCTCTCCTCATAGGCCACACAGTTATCGTAGTAATTTTTCTGCTCCGCGCTCAGTCCGCTGGCATCACCGCTCTCCAGCGCGGCCACAACCGCCTGCTGAGCGTCCAGGTTTTTCATGGGCGGCTCGCCGTAGGAGTACGCATAGTTGAAGACCGCCAGATTTTCGGGGGTGGAATTGTACACTTCGGGCTGTGCGGTTTCACCGAACATTTTTTCCAGCACTAGATTGTACATTTTCACTGCCGCCTCGGGGTTGGCGCAGTCCTTGCTGACCACGGTGTAATAGGTGGTTGCAAAGGGAACCATGGCTTTTGCCGGCTCGTCGTCAATGGACAGAATGGGCACGGCAATCCAGTCGATGCTGGGGTCGTTCATCTTGCCGTCCTGCAGCCATCCGCTTGAGCAGTTCCAGAAATAGCCATAGAACATGCCCACTTTTCCGGCGTTCACGTTCTCACTGACTTTCACCGCGTCTTTCACGCCGAATTCAGGGTCAATGACACCCTCGGCATACAGTTTCTGCAGATCGGCCAGCGCGTCTTTCATCTCAGGCTGAATGCCTCCGTAGGCCAGTTTTCCATCCTCATCCGTGATCCAGATGCTGGGATATGCGTGGTAACTGTTGAAAAATCCGTCCAGCACCGCATAAGGCAGATTGTTTTCCGCAATCAAACCCTTGTTGACCCCCAAGCCGTAGGTGTCGTTTTTGCCGTTGCCGTCCGGGTCCTGAGTGGCAAAAGCGCGGGCGATTTCCAGCACGTCCCGCATGGTTTCGGGCGTTTCCAGCCTCAGTGCCTCAAGCCAGTCCGAACGAATCCACAAAACATCGGTGGAACCGTAACCGGACTGAATGTGGGGCAGGCCGTACAGTTTTCCGCCGATGGTCGCAGATTCCATAGCGCTGCCGCCGTCCTGATGCAGCACCTCATTGGTGTATGGCGCCGCATAATCCGCATAAACCTGGGTCAAATCGGCCAGCTGGTCGTCTTCCACCATGCGCTTGAGTTGCGCAGCGTCCACCCACATCAAGTCGGGCAAATCGTCTGAGGCAGATGAAACGTTCAATTTTTGTGCGTATTCTGATTGGGGCGTCGTCCAGGCATACTCCAGATTGATACCCAAAGTTTCGGCATATTCCCGCGACCAGACATTGTTTTCCAGACTTTCGCCCTCGTTGAATTCAATGCCGTCCTGCAAATAGCGAACCGCCGTCAGAGTAATCGGCTCTTCATATTTTCCGAAAGGGTCCTTGTCAACCGCCTGTGCCGCGCTCTGAGAAGCAGAACCGGCAAGTTCACTGGTGGATTCCGAAACTCCGCAGGCCGTCAGCCCGGTCAGCATCGCAAGGGCAAGAACCCATGCAGCAGCTCTTCTTTTCATCGTAATTTTCATCGTAAGCTTCCTCCTTTTTCATTCGCCTTGGTGAACAGGTACACCTTCTGTTCTTTCCTCTGGTCTTATTTTCTCACATCTCCTATCTGCCGTAAATGACGAAAAGCAATGCTTTTGTTGACGATTTTCAACCGGATTCCTACGGCCGGCCCACAAGTAGAGAATCGTCAATGAAAGTAGCTTGCAGGCCATATTCCTTTGTGCTACGATTTATATATATATATCTTTTTGCAGGAGGCGAGCGCATGGTCGGCAAAGACATTCCGGCGCAGGTATTTCACTCCATTCAGGTGAAAGTGCTGGCCACCTTCCTTCTGATTCTGCTTCCCGTTTACGTGCTGGGGGCAGTCATTTTCCATTGGACCTACCTTCAGATGCACCAGCAGATTATCCGCTCGCAGATGGCTCTGCTCAATCTGTACGCAGAGACCATTGACGACGAAATCTCCCGAATTCGCCTTTTGGAATACAACTGCATCAACGACGACGACCTAGTTTACTTGGCCAACGCCTACCCCATTCTGGATACTTTTGAACGCTCTCAATATCTGCTGCGCGCCCAGCACCGGCTGCAGGTGATGAAAAACAGCAGCATGTGCATCGGCAACGTGGTCCTGCACCTGCCCACCGTCGGAAAAAGCATCGACACCCGCAACGTGGAGCCCTTGGCCGAAAGCTGGAACCGTCAGCCGGAAGCCCTACCGTGCGCGCCCAGCTC
>OLOE01000807.1_pt1 | contig 14695 bp, 15 predicted proteins | sample 1673201 | NCBI WGS metagenome assembly OLOE01 (sample SAMEA3136765, study PRJEB25190) | human gut metagenome | biome: human gut; feature: human-associated habitat; material: faeces | place: Austria | collected 2013
TGTAGAAGTCGCGCTTGCCGATCTTGCTGGAGTCGGCGATCAGATAGCGCGAGTCGGCCTTGCTAAAGGCGAGCTGCTGGATACGGCCCTCGTCCATGTTGGACGTAGATACGTCACCGTCCAAGATGCCGTTGGCACCGATAAACGCCGCGTCGATGCCCAGCGCACGCAGGGTATCCTCGGCCGTTGGCCCCACAAAAGCGGCAGTGCGGCGACGGTACATACCGCCCACGAGGCACAGGTCGCAGTCCTCGCGCGCCTCGAGCAGGTTAAACACCGAAAGCGAATTGGTCACAATGCGCAGACGAAACGCCGGCAACATCGAGGCCATCTGCTCAACCGTGGTGCCTGTCCCCAAAAAGATGGTCGAGCCTTCCTCGATAAGCTCCACAGAACGGCGCGCAATCTGCAACTTTTCCTCGGCATGCTTCGTGCGCTTTTCGCTGTGCGAATACTCATGGCGCAGCATAGCGTGTGGACGGCCCTGCGCACTGCGGGCTCCGCCGTGCACGCGCTCGATCTCGCCCAGGCTCGCAAGCTCCTCAAGGTCACGGCGGATCGTCATATCCGAGACACCTAACGCATCCGAAATCTCCTTGACCGAGACCGTGCCCTGCTCTTCGAGCAGCTGCCGAACCTTATCCTGTCGCTCCGCTTTAATCACGATGAGTCCTCGCTGTTCCACGCTCACGTCAATTCAAACAGTAACGAACAAATTGTATCAGACCCGTGCGTGTCAAAAATGAACGCCCGTACAGCTCAATCATCACTTTTTTGAGAAAAATACCCCCTGCTTTAGTGGGGTGTAGTGATAATCTCGCCTGTTCGCGCTACAGTTTGTCGGAAATACCTCGATGTTAGGAACCAAATGATCACTTCCGAGCTTTTCGGCACCGCTCCGTGCGGTACCCCCGTTCATCGTTACACCCTCAACGGGCCCGAGATCTGCGTTCGCATTATGGACTATGGCGCCACCGTGCTGGGCATCGACGTGCCCGACATCCCCGGCAACGTGCGCGATGTGGTGCTGGGCTTCGATAAGCTCGAGGATTACTTTGACAACCCCGCCTGCTTTGGCGCGACCATCGGCCCCGTGGCCAACCGCACTGCGGGTGCCACGATCACCATCGCCGGCACGGACTGGCATATGCCGGCCAACGAGGGCGTCAACAACCTGCACAGCGACCTTGAGCACGGCCTGCACAAGCGCGTGTGGGACGTTGAGCTCGACGAGGTCCACAATGCCGTGCGCATGACCACCTCGCTTGAGGATGGTGAACTGGGCCTGCCCGGCAACCGCACCTTTACGGCTGTCTTTACCGTTACGCGCACCGGCGTCTTCCGCATCGAGTATGGTTGCGAGAGCGACCGCGCCACCTACGTGTCCATGACCAACCACACGTACTTTAACCTTGCCGGCCATAACGCCGGCATGGACTGCGAGCACTTCTTTGTTGCTAACGCTGTCCACTACCTGCCCATTAACGAGCAGAACATCCCCACCGGCGAAATTGCTCCGGTCGAAGGCACGCCGTTCGACTTCCGCGAGCTGCGTCCTGTCGCACCCGGCATGGAGGCCGACGACCCGCAGATTAAGCAGGCCCGTGGCTACGATCACTGTCTGTGCATCGATGGCTATCAGTACGGCCGTAATCTGCGCCGCGCCCTGCATGTCGAGGAGATGTGGGCCGGCCGCGAGCTGGACTACTACACCACCGCCCCGGGCGTGCAGCTCTACACCGGCAACTGGCTGGGCGACGAGCACGCCAAGGACGACGCCAACTATGGTTGGGGTGCCGGCTTTGCCCTCGAGGCAGAGATGTACCCCGACACGCCGCACCAGTCGCTGTTCCCGCAGGGCATTGTGGGCCCGGGTCACCCCTACAGCAATGTGATCGAGTACCACTTTATGAGGCACTAAGCCCACAATGCAACATATTGCACAGCAACGCCCGCCGGCACCACCGCCGGCGGGCGCTTTTCATCTTTTGGGCTCATTTTCGCTGTGACTGTATGAGTGACATATCAAAACTATGCCCATTTACTACGTTTAGCCCGGGATGCTCGACCATGCGCCGGTTTTTGTTAAATTCACGAGCCGTCTACCTGCGGTTTTGTTTTTCTCAAATTCGACATGCTCGACGATAGCCAATCAAACGTAGTAAATGGACATAGTTTTTGACAGGCGGCATCGCGCGCGTCCCTCGCAAGGGCAAAATGATCCGTTTTCTTCCGTCCCCAAGGGATCAGTTGAACAGATTGCCGATGGGGTCGGGATTGGAGTTGGGGAGGTAGCGGATTTCTAGTTCTATTCCGAGCTTTTGCAGCTCTCTCAGAGCAGCGACGTCCGCATTGTCTACGGCAACGGCAGGCGTAACGGGACGCTTGCCCTCCCCTGCCTGCATATGGCCAATGCTGATCTTGGTTATCGGCACACCGCCCTTAACCAGCGCGATCGCATCGGAGGGCGAGGCTACCATGATCAGAATCCATTGGCGCGACGTCGCGGTGTGGATAATGTCGATGGTCTTTTGCACCGAGAAGAACCGTGTCCAGACGCCATCGGGCGTGGCCACCCTCATAGGGGCCCACTTGCGAGCGTCCGCCGCGATCTCATCGTTGACGATTAGGACGAGGTTGGAACCCACGGCTTCGTTCCACAGCTCAACGTCTTGCCCGTAAATGAAACGGTCATCGATACGCGTGAGAAGGATCTTGGGTTGAGCCATGGCTGCCCCATTCTGTTTGAGACCCATACGAGCGGGACGTCGGCCACCAACTCAACAGCAGGTCAAGCGCCAAATGAGTACCGCAGACATCGCGTCTCCAATATTAGTGCATTTAAAGTGAGAAAAGCCGTCAGAACACTTGCGCGGATGTGCGATGTCCCGTATCATAGACAGCCGTTGACGCCTCAGTTGCGTCACCACATGGCCGCCAGCGTAGCTCAGTTGGTAGAGCACCGCTCTCGTAAAGCGGGGGTCACCGGTTCGAGCCCGGTCGCTGGCTCCATTGCATTAGTGCAGCTCAGAAGCGTAATTGCTTCTGAGCTTTTTTGTTTTCGCGTCTCTTTCCTCCTTCTCCGAGGAGTGAAAAAGGGGTGAAAAACTATTTTAACTGTTTTCCATAAATAGTTAGCATCATCCAACGTTCACATTAGATCGAACAACAATCCTGTTACGCATAGCCTAATTCCGCTGAGTATCAGAGAAGAACGTCCGGATTATATGCATCCAGCTTCGCTTCTCCAGTCGCCAGTGACTCCTCCAGCCGGTCAGCATATTCAACAATAGAGCCGTAGAACATGGGAGTAAATCCGAACTTTTCGATAAAGAGGGGTTCCGCTTCGTCAATCCTCTTCTTGGCAACCGCGGCCTCATCCTTTTCATAGTACCCAGTGCCAGGAATCCGCTCGTTTGCCTGCGGCAAGCACTTAAGCTGCCTACACAAGCGCGCCGACCCCTTTGAAAGACCCATAAAGGTGATAGCACCAGAGATTACGCCACCGACGCCCACAACTACCTTGCCAGCGGCATCCCCCACCGTCTGCTTTGTTATCTTGATACCCATGAAGCTCAAGAGCTTCTTCAGGATCGGATACCAACTGGTCTTGGTTAGCGACTGGCGAGCGACCTTTTTCGCGACCGCCTCTTGGGCGTTTTTGGCGATTACGGTTAGCATCGAATTCGCGCTGCCTACACCCATCATCACACCGAGCAACACTGCCATTTCGTAGAGAGTCTCGTCATCAACGTCGTCACATTCTTCAAAAAAGGTCTGCCAGCCATACAGGTATGCCAGTTTCTGCATAATCCTGAATGCGTGCACGTAGTATTGCGTAATATCGGCAGGAATGGTGCCCACCATCGCGACACCTCCGGGAAGACCCGCTGCAAAGGAAAAGGCGGTTGACTTCTTTGCCTCAAAATCAATTACTTCTCTAGCAATTCTATCGATCAGGCCCACATCGATTCCGGCGGTAACGGGGGTCGTTTCCACGGCAAACTCGACGACATCTTTATGGACACCCTTCCTCCTCAGCTCCGAGCGGAGGAAATGGGGCCGATCAATTCTCGCTCCCTTTAGCCGAGCAACTTTTTTCATAAAGTCAATCAAAAATCTCTGGGCCTCCGCCAACTGCTCATCGCTCTTGTCTTTTAACTCTGCAAAAGCCGAATCAACGAGAACAGCGACCCCAAGGCCCTCGCCCACGTTTTTCTTTCCAAGCAGCCTGACGTCCATACAGCCTTCCAATCAATGACCTGTATCGTCTTTTCGGACACGCGTTCAAGAGGAACCTATTTTCCCCTAGAATGCAGGGCAACAGACGAAAGGACGAGCCATGGCAAGCCAGCCGGCGAAATACACCGACGAGTTCAGGCGCGAGACGGCCGACTACATCATCTCGACGGGCAGGCCCATCACCGAGTGCTGCGCCGAGCTCGGGCTGAATTCCAAGACGGTGAACAAGTGGGTGCAGGACCGCAGGCGCGAGCTTTCCGGCGGGCCCGACCCCAAGGCCGAGGACCGCGAGCTGCGCGAGGCCAGGAGGCGCATACGCGAGCTCGAGATGGAGAGCGCCTTCCTGAAAAAAGCCGCGGCCCTCTTCGCCAGAGAGCAGGGGCAGCCGCGCGCTACCGGCTGATGCTGGCGGAAGAAGGCCGAATACCCAATCACGCTCATGGCGGGGATCCTTTGCGTGAGCGGGTCGGGCTTCTGCTCGTGGCTCTCCAACGGCTGCCCCGAAGACGACCGGTCGGCCGAGCGCGAGGCCGTGAGGCGCGTCTGGCTGGAGTCGGACCGCAGGTTCGGCGCGAGGTTCGTGAAGCGCCTCCTGCCCGCCGAGTTCTCCGGATCGACCCTGTATCGGGTGCGCAGGCTGATGCGCGGGCCGGGCATACGCGGCCGAACGCCAAGCCAGCGCAGGCGCACCGCGATTCCCGACCCCAAGGCCGGGCCCAGGCCCGACCTGGTGCGCCGCGACTTCACGAGCCCGGTCCCCACCTACAAGCTCGTGGGCGACATGACCTACCTGCGCGCCGGCGAGGGCTGGCTGTACCTGGCGACCGTGATCGACCTCAAAACCCGCATGGTGGCTGGATGGTCGCTGTCGGGCCGCATGACCGCCGACATCGCGGTGGCGGCGCTGGAATCCGCCAAATCGCGAGGATACGTGGCGGGCAGCGCCATATTCCACACGGACCGCGGCGCGCAGTACACCAGCAGGCTTCTGGCCGAATGGGCGCGCGCCAACGAGGTGCGGCTTTCCTGCGGCCGCACGGGAAACTGCCGCGACAACGCCGTCGCCGAGTCGTTCTTCGCCACGCTGAAGAACGAGATGCACTGCCGCAGGCGATTCGCCACCGGGGCCGAGGCCGGGCACGCAGTCGTCGAGTTCATCGGGGCGTACCACAACAGGCGGAGGCCGCATTCCTCGATAGGCTACAGGGTGCCGGCCGAAGCCATGGCCGACTTCTTCGAGCGGACCGATCCCAAGCTCGCCTTCTTCGAGCGGCCCGATCCCAAGCCCGACGCGATGCCTATGGCAGCGTGATTCCTCTCAATTCCGTGTCCGAAATCTTGACACAGGTCATACCGCAGCGGCCACTACGCGAGAAAGCTCGTCACCGGGGCCGGAGAGGTCGAGCTCAACGTGCCGAAGCTGCGCGGCGCGACCTTCCAGACGGCCGTCATAGAGCGCTACCGCAGGCGCGAGACCTCGGTCGAGGAGCCCATCGTCGAGATGTACCTCGCGGGCGTCTCGACCAGGAGGATCGAGGACGTCTCCGAGCTCCTCTGGGGAGCGCCCGTGTCCTCCGGCACCGTCTCCAACCTCAACGAGAGGGCGTTCGCGTCGATCGAGGCCTGGCGCCAGAGGCCGCTCGAGGGCGGCTACCCCTACGTCTTCGTCGACGGCATCTACCTCAAGCGCAGCCGGGGAGGGTCCTACGAGAACGTGGCCGTGCTGGTGGCCATCGGCGTCAACTCCGCCGGCGACCGGGAGGTCATCGGCTGCGCGGAGGGCTACACCGAGTCGGCGGACTCGTGGCGCGAGTTCCTCTCGTGGCTCAAGGGGCGCGGGCTCTCCGGCGTGCGGCTCGTCACCGGCGACAAGTGCGCGGGGATGCTCGGTGCGCTTGAGGAGGTGTTCCCCGGGGCCCGCTACCAGCGCTGCACGGTGCATTTCTACCGCAACGTGCTGGTAAGGGTGCCCGTGACCAGGCGGAAGGCCGTGGCGCGCATGCTGAAGGCGATCCACGCGCAGGAATCGCGCGAGGCGTGCGCCAGAAAGGCCGAGGAGGTGGCGGACGAGCTGGAGTCGATGAGGCTCGGGGCTGCCGCGGGGACGGTGCGCGACGGATTTGCCGAGACGCTGGCCTACACGGAGTTCCCGCCGGAGCACTGGCGCAGGATCCGGACCAATAACGGCATCGAGCGCATCAACCGCGAGATCAGGCGGAGGACGAGGGTCGTAGGGACCTTCCCGGACGGCAACTCGGCACTCATGCTGGTGACGGCGAGGCTGAAGTACATAGTCGAGCACGAATGGGGCAAGAGGAGGTACCTGGACATGTCCAAACTCGAGGAGATGGATGAGCTGAAGGAAAAGGCTGAGGGCTAGAGGAGGACGGAGCTGAGGCCGAATAAATCAATTTGCGAAAGAATCTTGACGGTACCACGCACGGAGCCTGAGGGCCTCCCTGGCCCTTATCCTTCTCGCCATGCTGTACCTCCTTGGTCTCGGCTGCATGGACAGCCAGAACGTACCAGGGGGACGGTGCCGACGGGAATATCGGCGGTGCCGAACGGCAATATTCGGGATGTGAGCGGACGGTGCGTAAGCGCAATATCGCCGGTGTCAAAGAGGACGATTACTCAAACAGGTGAAGGAGAGCATCGAGGAGGATAAGGAGATTTACGGTGGCAATTAAGAAGCCAACTCGCCGCGTCATGCCCGTTGGAGAGGCGAGCATGACCCTCATGGGTAATCAAGGCACACGAAACAAAGAGGATTCGACAAGTCGCAAGAAAGGGGAGTGCATCACCTTTTGGGTTACGGAAGAGCAGAAGCAAGAGATGAGCACCTACGCGGCGGAACACAACACCACGGTATCAAGGATCATCATCGAAGGCCTTGAGATACGCATGGGTAAAGGGCAATCTTTATAGCTTAGCCTTCTGCAATTGCTGCGACTCGATGCGGTCCTATCGATTTGCGCAACGGTGTGACGCGTTATCTAGACTGACGATCGTTTCCGCTGCATTTGCCAGCTCATTATCATGTGAAACAATGATAATGAGCTGTTTCAATTTGTTGTTTCTGACATACGAAGCGAGTTCGGCTCGGCTTGTTTCATCCAATCCAGTTGTAGGCTCATCGAGCACCAAGACTGATGGATTACGGGAAATTGCCGACCACAAGTATACACGGCGCAGCTCACCACCCGAAAGTTCAGGACAACGTTTCTCAAGCAAGCCCTCTATGCTGGTTGTCAACGACGGTAGCTCATTCATATGCTGGTGCTTTGTAAAAAATGGGGTGTTGAAATAATCCAACAGGTCCCGAACCGTCTCATCTGGAGCGAAGCACGGTTGGGGGCAGCACGATATCGTGTCTGAACGTATGTAATCCAAATTGCATTTTTCAATCGGCATGTCGTTGTATGTTACTTTGCCTGTCGATGGATACAGCCCAAGGAGAAGGTAAAGGAGCGACGTTTTTCCTCTTCCATTTTCTCCGGTTATGCAGTATGTTCCAGGGCCGGAGAAATCGAAGGAAAATCCGTCAAGAACCTTTCGGGGAGATCCGTCTGGAAGGGGTACCGTAAAATCCAACTTGGAAACAGAAATGCGATTTATTGTGTCAATCTTGACTAAACCTGTCTGATCTTGCTCTGGTTCCGGTCCTACCTTTCCCATGGCGCTCATCCTGTCCCACGAAGCCTTGGCATCCTGATAGGACTTGAACAGGTTCATCGTGTTTTTCAAGGTTTTAAATAGGACGGCAAAATATGCACCGACGATGGTGTATTCGCCTATCGTCATGGTTCCATTGATGATTCGCACTCCGGATACGATGAGTATTATCGCTTGAAACACGGCAGCAAAAAGGCTGTCAATCGATGTTAGTGAGAATGAGAGCTTTCCCGAGTGCAAGACCTTTGGAAAATACTTTTCAAATCCGGTGTCAAGTGCTAGCTCGCTTTTATTGTATGAAGACGTTAACTGAATGTTGAGAATCTGATTCAACTGCGATGCTATTACGGCATAGAAAGCGCTATCTGCCTCCTTCTTCTCGTACATGACTTTATATAGAAGCTTTCGCAATCCGGTAATAACGAAGAGATATGCCACAAGAAGGAGGATGGAGAATAGTGCGAGAAGTGGATCAACCGACCATATGACGAGCAACACGAAAGGAATGGCGACAACAGACAGGGGAGCGCTGATAAAGTTTGTTAGAACGAAAGAAGAAACAACACCTGAGTCAGTGAAAATCCTTTGCGTCGTATAGGCTGAGTCGGTTGTTCGGTTCGTCAGAAAATTAACTCGCTCAAAGCGCAAGACGGTTTCCCTGAGTAGGTCAAAAGAAAGCTTTGTGGATATACGGATAGATAACGTTCCTGCAAAATATGAGAATAAGGCAGAAAAGACCCCTATTGAAGCTACGAGGAGCGCAAAAAGCACAGCATCCTTCTCGCTGCGATTGGCAAGAAGGAAATCTAAGAACTTTCCGTTCACATATGGTGCGGCATAGGAAAGGGCGATTCCAATCGTCGTGATGGCAATGAACGTGAAAGCACCCTTTGTTTTACTAAACTTCGATAAGACGTACCGAATCAAGAATGGCCCCAATCTATCAGGTATGAAATACCAACTGATGACACCTTACACCGCGGTTCGGTGGAAACGAAGCGGCGACTAATCGGCACGAGCGCTTCCATAGAGAGTCTTTGCGAGCTGGATCCTCATAGAAACGGGAATATTATGTTCGATCAATAGGCCGCGCACGGCAGTCGGACGGCTGAAAAATAAAACAGCCGTCCGACTAAAGCTGTAATTTTTTGCATTGTTTGTTGGGCATGCGCCTGAAGTTTCATGCAATAGGAAATCCATTATGACCATGGTCGAAATGTGAACACTACGATCGTTAGCAAGGAGACGCCAAGACCGGCAAAGATTATGATGAGCGGCAGAATGAAAGCCGCCGATGCCGATAATGGGATTTGGGACGCAAAGGCAATGATGCCCGCGAGAACGAGACCGGCTCCCGTCAACGCTATTCCGAGTCCGACCAATCTGGCAACAAGAGGAATCTTCTCGCTTGGAATATGAGCGATATGGTAACTGTGAATCAGGCCGGGATTGCCGGTCTTTACCATTAACACCCCGACAACGAGAAAGCAGATTCCTCCTATCATTCCGCCAATGGATGATCTTAGCGCTTCAGGACTCATTGCTCGTCTTGGCCACCTTGCTCGCTGAGGGGAAGTGCTGCGGCAAAAGTGATGAGGACCAGTTCATAGGCTCCAACTGCGGTGACTCCGACCGCCACATTTGCTCCCCACACGATGTAATACATGTCGAACCAAGTTTCCGTTCCAAGAGTCGATGCTCTGGTCGGATTCATGTTGTCTACTACGGGCTTCTCGTACATTTAACCCAACATCTCCTTCAACGATGAGTTCAACAGTTCATCCGCGGTATCATCAATCAGGTCAACGTGTAGATCACCTCCCATATCTATATCGCAAATTGTGTCGGACATACGCTCCATGTCGTCAATGGTCCACATGTGGTTACAGAGGTCTTGAACCAGTTTTGTGGACCAAATTGAGCTAAGTCCGTTGTTCCAGTAATCCTCAAGAGGGTGGTTTCTGATGTTGCCAACCACTAACGGGATATACGGAGAAACGACGATGTCGCCGTTTGCGTGCACTGAAACCTGATCTAATAGATATCGGTTGTCAGAGAAGCGAATTAGATGGTCGACGGGATCGCCCCATTGCGGTCGGACATTCGGGTGCTTCCGAAGGAAGTCGTCCTCTTGAATGGCGTGAATCAACGTACGGTATTGGGAATAGTCCGGTCTAATAAATGTGTTCTTTCGCGCACGGCCCAAAACCATGAGGGGTTGGACACGTAGTTCGATAAAGTCACCCGGCGTCCTCTTCGGCCTGTTAGATTTGGTGAAAATCTCATCTAATAGTGAGATGACATCGGGAAACTGTTCGGTGTTGAACGACGTGGGCGTAAATGCGATAGCAAGGTGCAAATCGGAATGGTTGAGTACGGTGGCAACTGCTTCTTCGACGATTTCGAAGGCTCTCTCATGTCCCCTCAGCCTATCGTGAGCTGACCCAATGCCGTCAAGGCTAAATTGGATGCTTTTGAGTCCGGAATCTTCTAAATCTCGGAGAAGGGATTCCGTGAGGAGAAGCCCGTTGGTTACCAGGCTCGCTGCAACATTCCCATCTCGCAATATGGGAAGGCAGCGCAAGATATCTTTACTGCGCAACAAGGTTTCTCCTCCACAGAAACACATGCTGTAAAGCGACATGTCTGCCATTTCCTTTGCGAAAACAAAAAGTTCATCTGAGGTCAACTCGTCGTGCATGACCTCATTCTCGCCGCTGCTGTTATAGCAGTGCAGACATCTCAAGTTGCACTTGTTTGTTATGTCAAGGGCGACGTGATGTGGCGCTCTGAGAACGTTGGTGTACTTGTTTTCCGAAACTCGTCCCATGGTTCCTCTTAACAGACTTCTGAAAAACAGTATACATTCATGCAGTCGCCGTCGCTGCACTCACCTGGAAAAGTGCCAGCGCAAGTGAATTCTGGCTCATTGATAAGATTTCGAATTCCTTCGTTTGATGCAATTTCCTTGCTGGTTAGGTTCAGGTGGAAAAAATTGGGAACATCGCAAAATTCTTGACGATAGAAGCTGGCCGCAGCGGCAATACATTGAACGGCGATGCTTGCGGGGCACAAAAGAAGACAGATGTCTGCGTATCTGAGTAAAGGATTGCTGGAGGGGGCGAGGCCGAGTAGACCGGTTGGTCTCCCTGACTCATATACAATGAAAAATTCCTTGCTCAGATTGAACAATCCGTTTCGCACCTCTAGCGGTCGTTCATACTGCTCGACGGAAAGAGGCCAACCGTAGACAATTGTGGGACTTTCTGGTTCTGATGAGCTCGCCTGGCTTGCCAGGGAGCAAATCAGGCGAATATCGTTTTCTTGGGCAAGCCGTATATGGGTCCCATTGTCCACGCAAATCTCATCGGCAATGGGTGTGCCATTTTCGGTCGGAGTTTTGACCCATCCTATTAGTCTCGATACGCTGAAGCCTCTCATTGCCGAGGCTAAGTCAGATTTGAGCATGTCCGGATTGGCGTCTGGAAACTTGTCGCACATCCGATTAAGGATTGTTTCGACGGTGTTTTTACCATCGCACAGAGAGACGATGTAGCTCCCGCTTCCGTTCAACATGATATAGTTCAGCTCATCGCGTCCGGTTAGAACAGAGCGGTACCCGTTCTTTTCCTCTCTTGAGTATGGGAGAGAAATCGATTTCGGGATAAATCCCCTTATTTCGTCAAAGCTCCATTCCATAATTAATCCCTCCTTGTGTCTGTTTGAATATGAGCCGATTTTAGGCTCTTCGGTAGTTTCTGTGGGCGAGACATCAATTTTTCCGCAGTTGGATGCAGAAAAGTTCCGCATATAAGGGAAACGGCCCCGAGAGGGGGCCGTTTCCGCGCCGGGCAGGGTAGGATTTCGCTTGCTACATCAACCTACCGGAAAGGCCCTGACGCATGAACAGGATACTAAGCCGCGCGCTCGCGCTGGTCCACACCGTGATCGAGTACGCCAGCATCGACGGCGGCAGGATAATCGTCGGCGTCAGGCCGTGGACGAGTTTCGGGCTGCGGTGCCCCGTCTGCGGGAGGGCGTGCGCATGCTACGACAGGTCGCCAAGGCCGCGGCTGTGGCGCGCGATGGACCTGGCGAGGTCGACCTTGGATTGGCTACACTGGTGTGGACAGTTCCGGGAGGGGCGCAAGAGATGGCGGCGTCCCTGCCCGACTACGTGAGGATGGTCGCCGCGGGCGAGCGGGGCTTCGCCTCCGCCCTCGAGGAGATGACGCGCGTCGAGGTCGCCGCGCGGGAGGTCAGGATCACCAACCAGCGCATACGGTCGTCGGGATTCCCCTACGTCAAGGGGCTGGCGGACTTCGACTGGGACTTCCAGCCGTCGGTCCCTCGCGCCGAGATCGAGAAGCTCGCGACCCTCAGGTTCGTGGAGCGGGCCGAGAACGTGTATTCCGTAACATCTAAATCGACAAAAACGGCAGCATAAAGTCGACACTTCCCGCAAGGGGCATGCTGACCAGATCGCAGGGCTATCTTGGTGGTGCTTCGTATCTACCAAAGGAGGCCCGGAGAGGAAATGATCAGCATGACCGATAAGAATTCTATACGCCTGCTGTGCGGCAGGGGGACAGCGTCGCCGAGATCGCGCGCAAGACCGGCGTGAGCCGGGACACCGTCTACAAGTACCGCGACATGGACGACTTCAGCCCCGAGCCGCCCGCGAGGCGGGCGCAGGGCTCAAAGCTCGACCCGTACAGGCCCCTGATCGAGTCCTGGCTCGACGACGACATGCGCAGCGGACGCAAGCAGCGCCATACCGCGAAGCGCGTCCACGACAGGCTCGTCTCCGAGTGCGGCGCCGACGTCTCCGTCAGCACCGTGGAGCGGTGCGTCAGGGAGATTAGGGCCCGCCGCTCGGCGGAGGCGGCCGACGCCCGGTACCTCGACCTCGTCTGGGGCCCCGGCGAGGCGCAGGCCGACTTCGGCGAGGCCGACTTCTACGTGAGGGGGATGCGGACCACGCTGAGCTTCTTCGTGATGACGTTCCCGTACTCCAACGTCGGGCTGGCCCAGGTCTTCCCGGGCGAGACGTCGGAGTGCGTCTGCCAGGCCCTGCGCAACGTCTTCGAGCACGTCGGCGGCGTGCCGACCAAGATCGTCTTCGACAACGCGACCGGCGTCGGCCGCCGCGTCGGCGGCGGGGTCCGGACGACCGAGCTGTTCGCCGCCTGCAGCGCCCACTACGGCTTCCGCTTCAGGTTCTGCAATCCCCGCTCGGGCAACGAGAAGGGCAGCGTCGAGAACAAGGTGGGCTGCGTGCGCCGCAACCTCTTCGTCCCCGTCCCCCAGCTGTGGGACGCCGGCGCCTTCAACCGCAGGCTGCTCGAGCGCAGCCTCGCCATGTCCGACAAGCCCCACTGGATAAAGGGCGAGCGCGAGCTCGATCTCTTCGAGGCCGACAGGCTGGCGATGCTCGGGCTGCCGGCCAAGCCCCTCGACTGCGTCACCTACGTCTCTCGCACCGCCGACAAGAAGGGCAAGGTCTCGGTCGGCGAGAGGGGCCGCCACCTCTACTCCACGCACCCGTCGCTCTCGCGCCGCAGGCTCACGGTCGGCCTGCGGGCGACGACCGTGAGCGTCTACGACCCCGACAGCGGCGAGCTCGTCTGCGAGCACCCCAGGGCCTACGGCAGCGCCCCGACCGACACGTCCGACCCCGCCTCGCAGCTCGCCCTGCTGGCGTGGAACGCCGGCGGCTGGGAGAACAGCAGGGTGAGGGAGGCGCTCCCCGACGAGCTCAGGGAGCATATGGACTCACTGGACAGGGCGGGCCTGAAGGCCGAGCTGAGGGTGATGCGCGACCAGGCGGCCACCTCCGGATGGGAGGCCACGCTGCAGGCGGTGCGCCTCGCCTACGAGGCGACCGGCCGCATCGACGAGGCGTCGGTCGCCGTCAGCGCGGCGCGCGCCGCCACGGGGACCGTCACCTACGACGAGCCCGTGGACCTCGGCGTCTACGACGGCTTCATGGGGGTGGCGTAGATGGCCAGGGCCGCATGCCCCGACAGGCGCCTGCTCGAGTCCTCGCTGAGGGGCAAGGCGCGCTCGATGCTGTTCTCGAACAGCGTCGTCGACGAGTTCTGCGAGGAGGCGACGCTCCCCGAGATGAGGGCGGTCGAGGGCCTGCTGGCCAGGCAGATGGAGGTCAGGGCCGCCAACCAGCTGGAGAGGAGGATGCGCAGGGCGAGGTTCCCCGCGGCCAAGTCGCTCGACGGCTACGACTTCTCCCAGGTCTCGTTCCCCGACGGCTACGGGGAGGCCGACCTCAGGTCGCTCGCCTTCATCGACGCGTGCCAGGACTTTGGATTGGCTACACTGGTGTGGACAGTTCCGGGAGGGGCGCAAGAGACGGGAGGGCCGTATATGAGGGACCCCAGGCACCCGAGGCATTTCACCGACGAGTTCAAGAGGCAGATAGTCGACCTCTACAACGCCGGCAAGCCCAAGCGCGAGATCATGGACGAGTACGACCTCGGCAAGAGCACCGTGGAGAGGTGGATCAAGTCGATAAACGCGACCGGCTCGCCGCGCGCCGCGGACAACCGCACGCCCGAGCAGAACCGGATCCTGGAGCTCGAGCGCGAGAACCGCAGGCTCCGGATGGAGGTCGACGTCTTAAAACAAGCGGCGCTGATATACGCTCGAAAGTGAGGGCCATAGCGGCCAACGAGGGCCGCTACCCCATATCAGCGCAGTGCAGGCTCCTCGGCGTCGCGAGGTCGACGTACTACTCCATGCGCTCCCGGCCCGGCCGGCC
>OLOE01000815.1_pt1 | contig 14617 bp, 9 predicted proteins | sample 1673201 | NCBI WGS metagenome assembly OLOE01 (sample SAMEA3136765, study PRJEB25190) | human gut metagenome | biome: human gut; feature: human-associated habitat; material: faeces | place: Austria | collected 2013
TCGACGCTCGTCGGGTCTCCGCCGTGCTCGCCGCAGATGCCGAGGCCCAGCTCCGGACGGGTCTGGCGGCCCAGCTTCGCAGCCATCTCCACCAGCTTGCCTACGCCGTTTTGGTCCAGGTGCGCGAACGGGTCGCTCTCGTAGACCTTGTTGTCGTAGTAATAGCTGAGGAATTTGCCCGCGTCGTCGCGGCTGAAGCCGAAAGTCATCTGCGTCAGGTCATTGGTGCCGAAGGAGAAGAATTCGGCTTCCTTGGCGATCTCGTCGGCCGTCAGGGCGGCGCGCGGGATCTCGATCATGGTGCCGACCTCATATTTCATGTCCACACCGGCCTCAGCAATCAGCTTGTCCGCGGTTGCAACAACAACGTCTTTCACGAACTTCAGCTCTTTCACTTCGCCAACCAGAGGGATCATGATGTGGGGCACGATGTTGTAGCCGCACTCCTTGATGACGTTGATGGCCGCATTGATGACGGCGGTCGTCTGCATCTCGGCAATTTCCGGATAAGAAACGGCCAGGCGGCAGCCGCGGTGACCCATCATCGGGTTGAACTCATGCAGGCTGTCGATGACATTGCGCAGGTGCTCCACGGTGATGCCCAGATCCTTTGCCAGCTCAACGATGTCCTCTTCCTTGGTGGGCAGGAACTCGTGGAGGGGCGGGTCCAGGTAGCGGATGGTCATCGGGCGCTCACCCATGACCTTGTACATGGCCTCGAAATCGCTCTGCTGATACGGCAGAACCTTGGCCAAAGCGGCCTTGCGGGCCTCTACGTCGCGGGCTACGATCATCTCGCGCACAGCCTTGATGCGGTCGGCTTCAAAGAACATATGCTCGGTGCGGCACAGGCCGATGCCTTCCGCGCCGAACTCGACGGCCTGCTTGGCGTCGCGGGGGTTGTCCGCGTTGGCAAACACTTCCAGCTTGCGCGCGGCGTCGGCCCAGCCCATGAAGCGGCCAAAATCGCCGGAGATGGAGGCTTCCACCGTGGGCACGGCCTCGCCGTAGATGTTGCCCGTGGAGCCGTCGATGGAGATCCAGTCGCCCTCGTTGTAGGTCTTGCCGGAAAGCGTGAAGCATTTTTTGTCGTAATCTACGACGATATCGCCGCAGCCGGACACGCAGCAGGTACCCATACCGCGGGCCACAACGGCCGCGTGGCTGGTCATGCCGCCGCGCACCGTCAGGATGCCCTGCGCCACGGCCATGCCTTCGATGTCCTCGGGGCTGGTCTCCAGACGGACCAGAACGACCTTCTTCATCTTGCCGCTTTCAACAGCCTCTTTGGCTTCGTCGGCGGTGAACACCACCTGGCCGCAGGCGGCGCCCGGAGAGGCGGCCAGGCCCTTGCCGATGACGGCGGCGGCCTTCAGCGCGGCCGGGTCAAACTGCGGATGCAGCAGGCTGTCCAGCTGCTTGGGCTCCACGCGCAGCACGGCTTCCTTTTCGGTGATCATGCCCTCGTCCACCAGGTCCACGGCGATCTTCAGCGCGGCGGCGGCGGTGCGCTTGCCGTTGCGCGTCTGCAGCATATACAGCTTGCCGTCCTCGATGGTGAACTCCATGTCCTGCATGTCGCGATAGTGGTTCTCAAGCTTGGTGGCGATGGTCACGAACTGGTCGTAGACCTCAGGCATCTGGTCTTTCAGGTGGCTGATGGGGGACGGCGTACGGATGCCGGCCACCACGTCCTCGCCCTGGGCGTTGATGAGGTATTCGCCGAACAGGGCCTTCTCGCCGGTGGCGGGGTTGCGGGTGAACGCCACGCCCGTGCCGGAGTTCTCGCCGGAGTTGCCGAACACCATGGCCTGTACGTTGACGGCGGTGCCCCAGTCGTAGGGAATCTCGTTCATGCGGCGGTAGGTGTTGGCGCGGGGGTTGTCCCAGCTGCGGAACACGGCCTTAACGGCCTCGATGAGCTGCGTCTTCGGGTCGGTGGGGAAGTCCGCGCCCATTTTTTCCTTGTAGAGAGATTTGAATTTGGCAACAAGAGCCTTCATGTCGTCGGCGTCCAGCTCCACGTCCTGGGTGACGCCCTTGGCTTCCTTCATCTCATCGATGATTTTTTCGAATTCGCTTTTGTTCATCTCCATGACAACGTCGCTGAACATCTGCACAAAGCGGCGATAGCTGTCATAGGCGAAGCGGGGGTTGCCCGTCTTTTTGGCCAGACCCTCAACAACTTCGTCGTTCAGGCCCAGGTTGAGGATGGTATCCATCATACCGGGCATGGAAGCGCGCGCGCCCGAACGGACGGAAACCAGCAGGGGGTTGGCGGGGTCGCCGAACTTCTTGCCGACGATCTCCTCCATCTTGCCGATATACTCGTAGATGTCGGCCATGATGCCTTCGTTGATCTGGCGGCCGTCGTTGTAATACTGGGTGCAGGCCTCGGTGGTGATGGTGAAGCCCTGCGGAACCGGCATGCCGGCGTGGGTCATCTCGGCCAGGCCGGCACCCTTACCACCCAGAGTGTTCTTCATGGTGGTCTGGTCGCCGCCGAAGGCGTCATGGCCCTCTTTGAACAGATACAAGAATTTCTTGCTCATAGTTACCTCCCAAATTGGTGACGTGTTTGCATCACATAAATCATGTTTGCATAGTCCATTATAACAGACCAAAAGACAGATTTCCAGTAGATTGTTAAAAAAATGCTCAATAGTTTCGCTGAAAAGTAGCCAAACTTTTTTGGTTCAGGTATTGCAATTTGCACAAAAATCGTGTATTTTATAATGGGTGGGAAGTTCGAAATATTTTTTGAGCTGTCACTTTTTTCTTTTTGAGTGCCGCGGTAAATTTTTGCGGCGAACGGCGTTTTTCGGCTTGCTAAAATGCGCCGCATGTTATACAATATATAGGGCAGCACCGCATAATTCCCGCCTTACGACTTAAGCACCGCTTCGGCGTATCGGCACTTGGAATTATGCGGTATTGCCATAGGTATAAGGTCCGTCGGCAGCCCCCGTGCGCCGCGGGCACGAAATGAGTGTATAAAGGAAGAACCGCTATATGTCTACCGCAAGAGAGAATTTCGAGCTGGCACAGCAGCGCTATGCCGCCACGTTTGAGCGCCATCTGGATAACGGCGTGAATTTTATCAGTGATAACGTCTGCATTGAGCCGGAGGTCATCATTGCCCCCGGTGCGACCATCCTGCCGGGCTGCATCCTGCGCGGCCAGACGGTCATCGGCCCGGACTGCGTCATCGGCCCCAACACCCTGCTGGAGGATACCGTCGTTGACGCCGGGTCCACGATCAATGCCAGCCAGTGCTATGGGAGCCACATCGGCCCCAACAACAAGATCGGCCCCTTCACCCATGTGCGCGTCGGCACCAAAACCGCCGAGGGCTGCCATCTGGGCGCTTATGTCGAAACGAAGAACGCCGACTTTGCCGAGGGCAACACGGTCAGCCATCTGACCTACATCGGCGATGCCACGGTGGGCAAGTACTGCAACTTCGGCTGCGGTACCGTCACCTGCAACTACGACGGCGAGGGCAAGTTCCACACGACCATCGGCGACTATGCGTTCATCGGCTGCAACACGAACCTGGTCGCACCCGTCACCATCGGCGACCATGCGTTCACGGCTGCCGGCTCCACCATCGGCCATGACGTGCCCGCCGGTGCGCTGGGCATCGAGCGTGCCAAGCAGGCCGAGATCGACGGCTGGGGCGAGCGCAAGCTGGAGAAGTATATCGCCAAGAAGCAGAAGCTGGAAGCGGAGAAGAAAGGGAAGTAAAGCGTTGTAGGGGGCGGCGTCCTCGACGCCCCGCGGCCTTCCCATAAGCAGCCGCTTATCTTACGCTGCCGGGCCGGGTATGCCCGGCCCCTACGGTACTTCACGATTTTTCAAAGGATATATCTATGTTCGAAATGACCTCCGGGGCGGACTGGCTGATTGCCGGACTGGGCAACCCCGAACCGAAATATGACGGCACCCGCCACAACGCCGGTTTTGAGGCGCTGGACTATCTGGCCGCGCAGTGGCAGTGCGACATTGCCAAAGCCAAATGGCAGGGCCTGTACGGCACGGCACAGGTGAACGGCCACAAGGTCGTGCTGCTCAAGCCGCTGACCTACATGAACCTGAGCGGCCAGAGCATTGCCCCCGCCGCCAACTTTTACAAAATCCCGGCAGACCACATCATTGTGCTGTGCGATGACATCACCCAGGAGCCGGGACATCTGCGCATCCGGCCCCACGGCTCTGCCGGCGGGCACAACGGGCTGAAAAGCATCATTGCCAGCCTGGGCACCGACCATTTCAGCCGTATCCGCATCGGCATTGGCGCCAAACCGAACCCGCAGTACGACCTGGCCGCCTGGGTGCTTGGCAAGCTGCCTGCCGCAGACCGCAAGGCCATGACGGACCGCTACCCGGACATTGAGGAAGCCTGCAAGCTGCTGATGGACGACAATCTGCAGTACGCCCAGAACAAGTTCAACCACTAAGGGGACGTGAATCATGAGTGAAATCCGTAAAAAAGCAATGACCCGTCTGGTGCTCTGCGCTGTAGCGCTCGTCGCCTGCATCATTTTCAGTGTCCTGCTGCTGAGCGGCACCCTTGACGGCAAAACCGGCGGCAGCAAGCCTGCCTCCGGCGATACCATCAGCAGCAGTGCCCCCGTGGAGGGCGTTGACGATCCCACCGCCGACAACTTTACCGCAGAGAGCACCCCTGCCGAGGAGGCGCCCGCCGAACCCGAGGCCACCCCCGAGCCGACGCCGGAGCCCACGCCCGTGCCCGAGTACGAGGGCCTGAGCGTGCAGCCCACCACCTATTATAATGAGGGTGAGCAGCCGACCTACACCGTGACCGACGGCAACAACCTGAATATGCGCGGCGGCCCCGGCACCGACTATGACAAGATCGGTCAGGTGCCTGCCTCCACCGGCGTGACCGCGCTGGGCACCAATGAGGACGGCAGCTGGGTCGTTGTGAACTACAACGGCACCTACGGCTGGCTCAAGACGGAGTTCTTGAACGGGTAAAAGCTCTCTTGCCTCCCCTAGCAGGGGAGGTGGCCCCGCAGGGCCGGAAGGGTTGAACCTTGCGGCCATCCGAAATATTTAGAGCAATGGCAAGGCTCTCTCCCCCAGCCGCTGCGGCGGCACTGCTCCGCAGCCGGGCCCCTCTGTCGCTCCGCGACATCTCCCCACGCAGTGGGGAGTCACCCTCGCAGAGGGGGCCAAGGAGAAATGTATGTTCAACGCACTTTTCACCAAAACAGACGAATACGCAAGACTGGCGCAGGCGCTCGGGGGTCCGGGGGCTTGCGCCTTATTTGGCATACCGGGGTCGGGCCGGGCGATGGTCTATGCCGCGCTGGCGAAGGCCCTCGACAAACCGCTCTGCATCGTGACGCCCGGCGAGGCCGAGGCGACCCGGTTTGCGGGCGACCTGAACGCGCTGGGCGTGGCGGCGGCAGTGTTCCCTGCCCGCGACTATGTGCTGCGCCCCATCGAGGGCACGGGCCGCGAGTACGAATACCGCCGTCTGGCCGTGCTGGGCGACCTCGTCGGCGGGCGGCTGCAGGCCGTCTGCGTGCCCGACGAGGGCCTGACCCAATACACGACGCCGCGGGCGGATTTCTGCGCGAACACCCGCAGCCTGCGCCCCGGCGACACACTGCCCCGCGCCGAGCTGACCGCGCTTTTGTACGGCGCAGGCTATACGCGGCGCGACCAGGTGGACGGCCCGGGTCAGTTTTCGATCCGCGGCGACATTGCGGACATCTACGCGCCCGACATGAAGCAGCCCGCCCGCATGGAGTTTTGGGGCGACGAGATCGACACGATGCACACCTTCGATCTGGCGACCCAGCGCCGCGACGAGCCGATTGAAAAAATCTACGTCTCCCCCGCGCGGGAGATACTGTTCGGTCAGCCCGCCGACGCAGCGGAGAAGATCCGCTCCTATATCAAAAAGGCCCGCGGCAGGCGGCGCACTGCCTTAGAGACCTGCACCGCTGCGGACCTGGCACAGCTGGACGGCGGCGCGATGCCCGTCAACATGGACAAATATCTCACGCTGCGCTATCCCGAGCCTGCGACGATTTTAGACTACTTTGACGATCCGCTGCTGATCCTGGAGGAGCCGGCCTCCCTGCGGGAGGCGGAGCGCGCCACCGCGTTCCGCCGGGGCGAGGAGCTTTCCGCCCTGCTGGAGGACGGCGTGCTGGCGGCAGGGCTGGATAAGCTCTACGCCGAGAGCGGCTGGCTCTGGGCGCAGTGCGCCGCGCACCGCACGCTCTGCGCCGAGAACTTTGCCCGCAGCATGCCCGATGTGCCGCTGAAAACCATCGTCAACGCACCCGCCCACACGCTGCCCGCCTGGGGCGGCGAGGTCGCGGCGCTGCTGGAGGACATCCAACCGCTTTGCAGCGGCGGCACGGCGGTCACGGTCATGGCCGGCACGCCCCGTGCGGCGGCAGGTCTGGCCGCCGACCTGCGCACCAAAGGGCTGAACGTCACGACGGACGCGGCGGCGGAGCCGAGCGCCGGGTTGGTGCAGATCCTGCCGGGGCAGCTTTCCGCCGGGTGCAGCCTGCCGTTTGCGAAATACGCCGTGTTTACGGCCCGCGCCTTCGGCGTGAGCGGCGCACAGAAGAAGAAAAAGCGCAATAAGGACGCGCTGAACAGCCTGAGCGAAATCTCGGTGGGTGATCTGGTCGTCCACCAGAACCACGGCATCGGGCGGTACGCGGGCATCCAGCGGATGGCCGTGCAGGGCGTCACAAAGGACTATCTGCGCATCGAGTACGACAAAAAGGACGTGCTGTACGTGCCCGTCACCCAGCTGGACCTTTTGTCCCGCTACACTGCGCCGGGCGATAGCGACAACGTGAAGCTGAGCCGCCTGGGCGGCAGCGATTGGGCCAAGACCCGCAAGAAGGTCAAGGCTGCGACGGAGCAGATGGCGAAGGAGCTGATCGAGCTATACGCCCGCCGCAAGCAGGCGCACGGCTACGCCTTCCCCGCCGACGACACCTGGCAGGGTGATTTTGAACAGCGCTTTGCCTATGAGGAAACGCCCGACCAGCTGACCTGCGCGGCGGACATCAAGCACGATATGGAGGAGCCGTGGCCGATGGACCGGCTGCTCTGCGGTGACGTCGGCGTCGGCAAGACCGAGGTCGCACTGCGCGCCGCGTTCAAATGCGTGATGGGCGGCAAACAGTGCGCGATCCTGGCCCCCACGACGATTCTGGCGTGGCAGCACTTCAACACCGCGCTGACCCGCATGGAGTCCTTCCCCATCCGCATCGGGCTTTTGTCCCGCTACCGCACCGCCAAGGAGCAGAAGGAGACGCTGCGCGGGCTGAAGGACGGCACCGTGGACATTGTAGTCGGCACGCACCGGCTGCTGTCCGGCGATGTGAAATTCAAGGACCTGGGCCTTGTCATCATCGACGAGGAGCAGCGGTTCGGCGTCAAGCACAAGGAAAAGCTCAAAGAGAGCTTCATCGGCGTCGATATGCTGACGCTGTCGGCCACGCCGATCCCCCGCACGCTGAACATGGCGCTGTCGGGCATCCGCGATATGAGCACAATTGAGCAGCCGCCGTTTGAGCGCCAGCCGATTGAAACCTATGTGCTCGAGTACGACGAGGGCATCGTGTCCGAGGCCATCCGCAAGGAGCTGGCCCGCGGCGGGCAGGTATACTACCTGCACAACCGCGTGGACAACATTGAGGAATGCGCCGCGCGGGTGGGCAAGCTCGTGCCCGGGGCGCGTATCGGCATTGCCCACGGCAAGATGACCGAGGAACAGATTTCGTCGGTGTGGCAGCAATTGCTGGACAACGAGATCGACATCCTTGTCTGCACCACCTTAATTGAGACCGGCGTAGACGTGCGCAACTGCAACACGCTGATTATTGAAAATGCGGACCGCATGGGATTGAGCCAGCTGTACCAGATCCGCGGGCGCGTGGGACGCAGCTCCCGCAAGGCGTATGCGTATTTCACCTTCACACGCGATAAGGTGCTGACCGAGATCGCGGCCAAGCGGCTTTCGGCCATCCGGGAGTTCACGTCGTTCGGGTCGGGCTTCCGCATTGCGATGCGCGACTTGCAGATCCGCGGTGCAGGCAGTCTTTTGGGCCACAGCCAGCACGGCCACATGGAGGCCGTCGGCTACGATTTGTACGTGAAGATGCTGGGTCAGGCCATTGCCGCGGCCCGCGGCGAGGTCCCCGCCCCCGACAAGAGCGATTGCCTGGTGGACATCACCGTGGACGCATTCCTGCCGGAGGAATATATCCCGGACGCTGCCGGGCGCATCGAGGCATACAAGCGCATTGCGGCCATCGAGACGACGAGCGACGCCGAGGACGTGCTCGACGAGCTGATCGACCGCTACGGCAGCCCGCCCAAGAGCGTGCAGGGGCTGGTGGACGTCTCCCTCGTGCGCGTGACCGCAGCCCGCGTCGGCATTGCGGAGATCGTCCAGCGCGGCGACCAGCTGATTTTGTATAGTGACATCGTCGGGCCAAAGCAGCTGGGCGAGGTCATGGAAAAGTTCCCGCATCGGGTGCTGTACAATGCACTGTGCCGACCCTATTTCAGCCTGCGCGTGCAGAAGGGCGAAAGCCCGCTGGTACTGCTGCGGGATGTGGTGACCCTGCTGCCGGGCGCACAGAATCAGCCACAGACAAAGCCATAAAAAATAAGCACCTGTTTACTGCGGTAAAAAGCGGTAAACAGGTGCTTTGCTTTTGGGGTAAGACGCTGAAATTTCTTTGGTCCTTTCTTTATAAAGAAAGGACAGAGGGGCTTTGCCGGGCGTGCATTACACCGCCCGTTCCCCCCTTGCATCACTCAAACACGTTCTCCTCATCCTCCACCACTTCACCAACGTGGTTACCCTCGCTGTCCAGCCCGCGCTTGTCCAGCATATAGTGCACAAATTCCTGCGCCAGGCCGTAGAAGGTCGCAAAGAGCGGCACGCCGACGACCATGCCCACAAGACCGAACAGGTCGCCGCCGACCACGATGGAAAACAGGATCCACAAGGCAGAGATGCCGATGGACGAACCCAGGATCTTCGGGCCGATGAAGTTGCCGTCCAGCTGCTGGATGACCAGAATCAGCACGCCGAAGATGACCGCCTGGATCGGGTCAACCAACAGCAGAATGAAGATGCTGGGGATCGCGCCGATGAAGGGGCCAAATACCGGGATAATATTCGTGATGCCGATAAACACACTGATGAGCAGTGCAAAATCGAGCCGCAGGATCGCCATTGCCACAAACGTGATAACGCCGATGATGGCCGAGTCAATAATCTTGCCCACAAAGAAGCCCGTGAAATTCACGTTGGCATAATGGCAGATGCGCAGCGTGTTTTCCGCAGCCTTTTCCGGCAGGAAGGCGTGCGCCAGCGTGCGCAGCTGATGGAGCAGATGCTCCTTGTCCGCCAGCATATAGATGCTGGCCGCAATCGAGGTGAAGATCGCCACAAAGTTCGATGCCACGCTGCCGATGCTGGCCACGATCTGCGGCATGGCGGCGCTGGCCATGTTGTAGATTTCCTTGACCATCGCCTCGGAATCGTCCAGCACTTTTGTGGCCGACGACAGGTCAACGCCGAAGCGCTCCTGAACCATGCCCAGCATATCCTGTACGCTGTGTATGTAGCTTGGGAAGTTCGTAAACAGCATGGCGATGCTGTCCACGATCTGCGGGATGACCAGCCATGCCAGCAGCACAAGCAGCAGAATTGCCACCAGATACGCCAGAAGGATCGCGAATCCGCGCGTCTTTTTCTTCTCTTTAAACAGCTTTGTGTAGAAGAACTTGACCATCGGGTCAAGCACATAGGCAATGACTATGCCGCCCGCAAACGGCGACACGATGCCGATAAACACACCGATTTTCCCCAGAAAGTACCCCAGATTGTTCAAAGCCAGATACAGCGCAATACAGGCCCCGACCACGCAGAACCAGTCCAGCATCGTCTCCGGCTTTTTGGTCCAGATATGTTCCTCTTTCAAATGCTCCGCTCCTTTTACATCATTTTACAAGAGTATTGTACGCTATGCACGCCTGTATTGCAAGGAATAACTTGTTAATTTTCTTGCGGCCCGCCTGGTAAATTCCGGCGCGGCTCACCGTTTTCATCCAGGCCGCGGGCCGTCAGCCCTGCCCCGACAGCCTGTTTGAGCAGCGCCGCCAGCACGGCCAGCGTCGGCACGCCCAGCACCATGCCCGGGATGCCGAACCACGCCCCGCCCACCACGATGGCCAACAGCACGCCCAGCCCCGGCAGGCCGGTGGCCCCGCCCAGAATGCGCGGCGCAATAAAGTTGCCGTCCACCTGCTGAACCACAAAAATAATGATGGCAAATTCTGCCGCCTTCCAGGGCAATTCCAGCAGCAGGATGATGAGCCCCGGCACCGCACCGAGGAACGGCCCCAGCACCGGGACAATGTTTGTCACGCCGACCAGCACGGCCAGCAGCGGCGCGTATTCCAGCCCGAAGATCGACATCAGCGCAAATGTTTCCCCGCCCACGAGCAGGGCGTCCACCAGCTGCCCGCCGATGTAGCCGCTGAAAATTTTGTTGGCAAGACGGCAGATTTCCAGCACACTGCCCGCGGCACGCGGCGGCAGCGCCGCATGCAGACACGCCCGGGCCGCGCGGAGCAGCGCCTCCTTGCCGGAGAGCAGGTAGATGCTGGCGGCCAGTGCCACCACGGCGTTGCCCGCAGCCCCCGCCGCGCCGGAGACGAAATCTGCCGCCGCACGCGCCGCACTGCGGGACAAACCGCCGAACCAATTTTGCAGTGCCGTGCCCACCATCTGCACAAGCTGTTCCGCCGTGGCCGTATCGATGCCGAACGTATTTTGCACCCAGACCAGCAGGCCGCGGATGGTCTCCTCATACGCGCCGAGCCGCCCGGCAAAGGTCGTCACGCTCTGCACGAGCTGCGGGACGATGAGCGCCGCCAGCAGCGCCAGCGCACCGAAAAACAGCGCATAGCTGACGGCCATCGCCCCGCCGCGCCTGCCGCCAAAGAGCTTTTGCGCAAAAAAGCGCGTGGGTATGTCCAGTACATAGGCCAGCAGCAGCCCCCAGCCAAACGGTGCCAGCAGCCCGAGAAACGCCCCGGCCCCGCGCAGCACGCCCGGCAGCCAGTCTGCCGCGGCAAACACCGCCGCGACGCCCGCCGCCAGCAGCAGCCAGTCCTTCATCGTGTGGGGTGTGCGGTCAAAACAATTTTTCATTGTCGCTCCTCCTGTTTTGTGGTACACTGTTTACAGCGCATACTTTGTTCATCTTACTTGCTTCTGTTATACCACACTTTTTCAAAAGGTAAAGAGCCGTACGATTGGAAATTACAATAATTTACGGAAAACCGATGCTTTTCGTGAAAATCCTCGTCGTTGCTGTAGGGGGGCGGCGTCCCCGACGCCCCGCGGAGGGGGCAAGATCCCTCCCTGCAAAGCCGCCTGAAAACGGGCTGCAATCCTTTGCACTTTTCCTGCAGTTTTGTAAAATTTCTTCGGCAATCTTGACAGAATACCGTCATAATGTTACAGTGGTCACAAAGCCGCTTTCTGTCCCTGAAAGGAGATTTCCATGTGGTTTGATACGATTTTATGGCTGGTTGCCGTCGTGGCGTTCATCATGGTCGAGGCCGCCACAACGGCGCTTGTCTCGGTCTGGTTTGCGGTGGGCGCTGCCGCGGCCATGCTGGTCAGCTTTTTTGATGTCGGCTTTGGCTGGCAGATGCTTGTTTTTGCCGTTGTATCGGCCATTACGCTCGGCCTGATGCTGCCCCGGCTCATCAGTCGGCGCGGCGCGCACCGTGCCCCTGTCACGAACGGCTCGCCGCTGACCATCGGCAAGCAGGGCGTTGTGCTTGTGGACATTGAGCCCGGCCTTCCGGGCCGGGTCCGCGTGGACGGCCTGGACTGGCAGGCCCGCGCCGAGGTCACACTCCCGCAGGGCACCCGCTGCAAGGTCGTGGCCGTGGACGGTGCGATCCTTATTGTCGCTCCCGTGACCGCTGACGCGGCTGCGGTTTAAATCACAAAGGAAAAAGGAGGACCCCCAAATGCTGTTAGTCTTTGCCATCCTGCTCATCATTATTCTGGTAGTTTTGGTGCGCTGCATCGTTATTGTACCGCAGTCCAACGCCTATGTCACCGAGTGGCTCGGCGTCTACAAGGATACCTGGGGCGCGGGCCTGCACATCCGTACGCCGTTTGTCGAGCGCATCTCCCGCAAGGTCTCGCTGAAGGAGGAGGCCGCCGACTTCCCGCCGCAGCCCGTCATCACCCGCGACAACGTCACGATGATGATCGACACCGTCGTTTTCTTTCAGGTGTTTGACGCCAAGATGTACGCCTACGGCGTGAACCGCCCGATCCAGGCCATCGAGAACCTGTCCGCCACGACGCTGCGTGACATCATCGGCTCGATGACGCTGGACGAGACCCTGACGAGCCGCGACCTCATCAACACGAAGATCACCGCCAGCCTTGACGAGGCCACGGACCGCTGGGGCATCAAGGTCAACCGCGTCGAGCTGAAAAACATCGAGCCGCCGGTGGAGATCCGCCAGGCCATGGAAAAACAGATGAAGGCGGACCGCGAGAAGCGCGCCTCTATCCTGCTGGCCGAGGGCGAAAAGCAGGCTGCCATCACCCGCGCCGAGGGCGAAAAGGAGTCCGCCATCCTGCGCGCCGAGGCCGTGAAGCAACAGCGCATCCGCGAGGCCGAGGGCGAAGCCGAAGCCCTGCTGACCGTCCAGAAGGCACAGGCCGATGCCATCCGCATGATCAACGAGGCGAACCCCAACCACAACTATCTGGCCCTGCGCAGCATGGAGGCCATGGAGAAGGTCGCTGACGGCAAGGCCACCAAGCTGATCGTGCCCAGCGACATGCAGAATCTCGCCGCAACCGTGTCCGCGATCAAGGAGATTTCCGGCGAAGTGACCGAATAAAATTTGACATTCTGTTTTCCCTGCCCGCGGTGTTCTGCCGCGGGCAGTTTTTGTGGGGACGAACGCTGGCGGCAAGGCGCGAAAGCCCCGCCCACACTGCGCCTTTCCCGCAATTTTTTCTTGCGTTTTCCACAAAATCAGGTTATAATATATGTAGAATAGTATGTCTTTTTGCGCATACTACATAAAATATTGTGAGGTGTATCAGTATGAAGGAACCTATGGTCATCACTATGGCGCGTGAGTACGCATCCGGCGGCAGCGAGATCGCACAGGCCGTTGCCGACAAGCTGGGTATTCCCTTATATAACAAGGAGCTGATCACCCTTGCCGCCAAAAAGAGCGGTCTGACCGAGGAGGCCATTGCCGCCAGCGAGAACCAGCGCAGCGGCAGCCTGATCTACAGCCTGTACATGATGGGCAACACGATGCCCCTGGCTGACCAGGTCTACATTTTGCAGAGCAACGTCATCAAGGAGCTGGCCGCCGAGGGCCCCTGCGTCATTCTGGGCCGCTGCGGTGACTACGTCCTGCGTGAGCGCCCCAACGTGCTGCGCACCTTCGTCTACGCGCCGCTGGAGACCCGCATCCAGTTTGCCAAGAGCCGCCCCGACGCCAAGGACATGCCGGACCGCCTGTGGGAGACCCAGCTGGCCAAGCATGACCGCGCCCGCGCAAGCTACTACAACTATTACACCGAGAACCGCTGGGGCGAGGCCAAGAACTACGATCTGTGCCTGAATGCGACCCTGGGCCGCGAGGCCTGCGCCGACCTGATCGTGGCCGCTGCCAGAGCTATGCAGGAAGCCGACAAGTAAAAAGGAGCCTTTCACTATGCTGCGCTATGTCAAAAACGGAATGCTGCTGTTGAGCGTCGCGTATATCGTCATCGGTATGCTGCTGCTCATCATGCCCGAGACCAGTCTGCTCTGGATCTGCAACATTTTTGGTGTTGTGGTGCTTGTCACCGGCATTGTCTGCCTGATCCAGTATGCCCGCATCCGCGGCACCGGCTTTACCGCGCCGTTCATGCTGGTGGGCGGCGTCATCACGGCGGGGCTGGGCATCTTCACGCTGGCAAAACCGCAGGTAGTGACCAGCTTTCTGCCCGTTGTGTTCGGCATCTTCATCGTCGTTGACGGCCTGAGCCGCATCGGTACCGCCATTGACCTTGCCAAGCGCAAGGGGCAGAAATGGTGGTTGCTGCTGCTGTTCAGCATCGTATCCGTTGCCCTGGGCGTACTGCTGGTGCTGCACCCGTTTGATGCGGCGGTCAGCGCCGTCATGCTCTGCGGCATCCTGCTGATCGCCGAAGGTGCGCTGAATTTAGGCTGCATTCTCTACGCCGCCATGGAGCTGCGCACACTGGACCGCATGGCCTCTGCCGCCGCCAATGCGGCCTTGGGTGCCATCGGCGACGCCTTGGACGAGGCCGAAGCCGCCGAGCGTGATGTCGGCAGCGACGGCCCTGTGGTGTACGACGCCGAGAGCAAGGATGTGTCGGAGGAGTGATCCTTGCCTCCCCTAGCAGGGGAGGTGGCCCCGCAGGGCCGGAGGGGTTGAGCCTTGCCATAACCCGAAATTTTTCGAGCAATGGCAGAGTTCTCTCCCCCACCGCCAGCGGGCGGAGCCCCCTCGCAGAGGGGGC
>OLOE01000823.1_pt1 | contig 14586 bp, 9 predicted proteins | sample 1673201 | NCBI WGS metagenome assembly OLOE01 (sample SAMEA3136765, study PRJEB25190) | human gut metagenome | biome: human gut; feature: human-associated habitat; material: faeces | place: Austria | collected 2013
GTGGGGAGTCACCCTCGCAGAGGGGGCCAAGGGGTGAGCACACCTTTTTCGACAGGCTGGAAGGATGTCGTTTTTTTGAAAACACCCGCAAGCCTACCGGCTTTGGTGGGAAAGTTATGGTGAATATGATGAATCTGTTCCATGCGCTATTCGCGGTGCTGGAACCCAAGGACACTGCGGTATATAAGCTCATCGCGACCAAGCCGGGCGAGGCTGCATCAGAGGGATGATAGAATCACCAACGCCGCCCATTTTTCAAACAGCAATGTGTTCCGGTACAACTTTTCTGTAAGAAGCAAAAAATGAATTTATTTGATTTTATTCTGATTTTTGACTTGTTCATCGACGATTTATATGGTATAATATTTGCTATCAAGTTCATAAGCAAACCCGGCGCAAGCCGGCGACGCAAAGCTATAGGGGCCCATTGGGTCAGCCAGTTGCCAGAAAAAATGTTGCTTTTTTCTGCCATCAGTAGCTTTGTGTTCTTTTTTGAAAACAGAGGTTGACAAGGTTGAATGCACAGAGATATACTGACCGCAGAGCAGAGCAGAGCAGAGCAGAGCAACTATAATGCTCTGCTATTTTCGGCTGCCCGCAAATATTGTTTTATAAGGTTAGATAACGCTTTCAGGTATGGGTTCGCCATACCTTGAAAGCGTTGTTTGCTTTTTTAGGCGCCATACATGTAATATAAAAATAGAGGAGATTGTACGATGAATCTTGTAAAGCGTGCCGGTGTTTACAGGGAGCTGGCCATTCTGACAGCGATGCTGATTCTAACGGCGCTGCTGTCTTTCCCGGCGCGTGCGGAAGAGGCGGAAAGCCAGCATGAGCACGTGCGCGTTGGCTTTTTTGCGATGGACGGCTATCACATGATGGATAAGGATGGAAACCGCAGCGGTTACGGCTATGATTTCCTCCGCCTGATGGCGCGCTATTGGGATGCAGACTATGAGTACATCGGCTATGACAAAAGCTGGGAGGATATGCAGCGGATGCTGCTGGACGGCGAGATCGACATGGTCACTTCTGCCCGCAAAACGCCTGACCGCGAAGAATTGTTTGATTTTTCCCGTCCCATCGGAACCAGCAACGGTATCCTGACGATCCGCGGCGATAATACTGCTATCGTTGAGGGGCAATACAGTACCTACAATGGGATGCGTGTTGCACTCCTGAACGGAAACTCCCGGAATGCTGAATTTGCAGAGTATGCACAGACCAAAGGCTTTACCTACAAACCAGTTTATTTCGATTCGACTGAGAAGATGGCAGAGGCCCTTCAGGACGGAACGGTCGATGCCATTGTCACCAGTTCCCTGCGCAGGATAAACAACGAGCGCATCCTTGAAAAATTCGGCAGCAGTGATTTTTATGTGATCGTCAAAAAAGGAAATACCGAGCTTCTGAACCAGGTAAATTATGCAATCGATCAGATGAACGCCGCCGAGGGCAACTGGAAAACGACCCTCTATAACAAAAATTACGAAAGCACCGATGCCAAAAATCTGGAGTATACGGAAGAAGAAAAGCGCATCATCGCCCAATATTCCAAGGACAATCCCCTTCACATCCTGTGCGACCCGACCCGGTATCCCTATTCTTATACAGAAAATGGCGAGGTAAAGGGCATTCTCCCGGACTATTTCCGGAAGATAGCGGACTATGCCGGGCTTTCCTATGAATTTCTTGTCCCCGCAACCAGAGATGAATATATCGCGTATCAAAGCGCTAAGGGCACGGTAGACATCAGCATTGATGCACGATTGGATACGGACAATTACGCAGAAACCAAAGGATGGGGATTAACCGCACCCTATATCACGATGCGCATGGCAAGGGTGACGCGGAGAGATTTTGACGGGAACATCCATGTCGTCACCACGGTCAATCAGACCGTGTCCAAGTCGATCGAAGATGCATTGGCACCCGGTGCGGAAAAACTGATGTGCAGTACCCGTCAGGAGATGATGGAAGCTGTCCGTGACGGCAAGGCGGATGCAGCGTTTGTCTACTATTATATGGCGCAGGCGTTTGTCAACGGTGACACGACAGGCACCTTGACCTACACGCCGCTGGAACAGCCCACTTTTAGCTACCGCATGGTGGTTTCCTCCACGGAAAATCACGCGCTGGCAGGTATCCTGACAAAGGCAATGTACGCGATGCCGGAGAATCTTGTCGAGGATCTTGCGGCGCAGTACACCGCATATAAAGCGACAAATCTGACCTTTGCAGACATGATCCGCCTGCATACGGCTGCGGCTTTGCTTATCGTCGTATTTATCTCGTGTATGGCGGTCACGCTGATCATTATTATGAGCCGTTTGCAGACACGCAGAAAATTACAGCTTGCCGCCCAGCAGAAAGCAGAAGAAATGACCACCCTTGCAGAGCAGGCGCAGGCCGCCAGCAAAGCAAAAAGTGTCTTTCTTTCCAATATGTCCCACGATATCCGTACCCCGATGAATGCCATCATCGGCTTTACGAATATCGCGCTGCATCAGGATTCTGTACCCGAAATCCACAACTGCCTGAAAAAAATCGAGGACAGCTCGGATCATCTGCTGTCCCTGTTGAATGATATACTGGATCTGAGCCGCATCGAAAGCGGAAAGGTGGTATTCTCCCCTGTTCCGGCGGATATCACCGCCGTTACGGATAGTGCAATTGAGATCATAAACGGTACCCTTCTGAACCGGAGCCTGAACTTTGAGGTACACCGTGAACCGATGGAAAATCCCTATGTCATGACGGAGCCTGTCCGCATCCGGGAGATTCTGGTCAACATCCTGAACAACGCCGTAAAATTCACCAATGACGGCGGTACGATCCGTCTGGATGTGAGCAACCGTCCGGGAGCCGATGCACAGCACAGGGTGGTTTGCTATCGAGTTCAGGATACCGGTGTCGGTATGAGCGAGGAATTCCTGACAAAGCTCTTTGACGAATTTGCGCAGGAGAAAAACGACGCAAGAACGCAGTATAAAGGCACGGGTCTGGGTATGCCCATCACAAAGGGATATGTAGAAATGATGGGCGGAACCATTGCGGTGGAAAGCAAAAAAGGAGTCGGCACGACCTTTACCGTGGAAATCCCCATGGAGCTGACAAGCTCTGAAAAGGTCGAAAAAACAAAGAAGCCGGCAAAGCGCAAAAGCCTGAAAGGGATCAAGGTGCTTCTGGCAGAGGATAACGATTTGAACGCCGAGCTTGCCACGATACTGTTAGAGGATTCGGAGATGATCGTAACCCGTGCGGCGGACGGGCAGGAGGTTGTCGACCTGTTTGCCAATCACCCGGCGGGTACCTATGATATTATCCTGATGGACATTATGATGCCGAAAATGGACGGACTGCAGGCAGCAAAAGCCATCCGCGCCATGCAGGCGGAACGCCCGGATGCAGAAGAAATCCCCATCATTGCACTGTCGGCCAACGCTTTTGCGGAGGATGTGCAGACCTCTCTGGATGCGGGCATGAACGGTCATATTTCCAAGCCTCTTAATGTGGCGGAGGTAGCCAAAGCCATTGCGAGAAATCTGAATAAGTCATGACCGCTTTTTGCAAATCAAGACAGGTGGTTTCTGGTAAAGATATAGCAATTCGGGGCAGACTTCAAAGAATGCTGCGTGACAAATTGTTCTGTAGCCTCCTGTAACCGGTGAAACAGTTTATTGGCGTTGTGTTTCTATAATCTTAAAAATAAAAGAGAACGGCAGGGGCATTTGAGCTGTACCTGCCGTTCTCTGCTTGGCATTACTTTTTTTCCTCAGAATCCTTGGATTCCGGTTCATCCACTTTCTCAAGGAATGCATCCACGAAGGCATTTTCCACCTTCTTATAACCGCCGACCACGGTATCTTCGACCTTATTGGTAGGCTGCGGTTGCTTTTTCTGCCATGCCGCCGGTTTTCAGCGAACCATCTTCCTCCAGAAATTTGTCTGCGAACTTGTCCTCAATGCCCTGATATAAGGTTACGAGTAACCTTACCGGGGAATTGGAAAAGCAGTCGCCTTCGGTGGAAGATATTCAAAATAGAATTAAATGAGCCTTTTTGAAATTTGTTAAAAGTATTTTTACCGTATGTTCTTACAGAGTTTATTTGCATTTTGACCACCATTTGACCACTACTGTGCAGTCGCCCCTCAAAATGCCGAAAAAGCCTGTTGTGATAACCGACAACAGGCTTTTTCCTGTTTTGGCGGCAAATGTGCAGAACCAATAAATTCACGTTTCAACGTCAGTCTATACTGCCGCGTCGTAGTTCTTCGACCCGGAAGGCCAGAGGTTCGAATCCCTTCGGACGCACTTAAAAAAGCGCATTGCCATGTACTTTTGCAATGCGCTTTTTGGTTTGATGTTATTTTGGCTTCAGAATCACTTCTCGCTTTCAGGGAAGATGATTTTGTTGACAAAGAAGAAAATGACCATAGACACGCCGCCGTTCAAAACCGTCGTGCCGATGTTATAAATAAAGTCCGGCACCAGCAGCCCGGCTACGGCAACCCATACGCAGTTGATGGAGTTGACGATGCAGGTGATGACGCAGAACGCCAGCACATACCACGCGATCTGCTTGCCTAAATTGCCCTTACTGCGGAACACGAAATTGCGCTGGATCGGGAAGTTGATGCACTCACCAATGACCATAGCAATCATGTAAGCGCAGAAATACGGCAGACCGCCGTGGGCGGCATCGTAGCCGAGGATGTTCCACTTGAAGGTTTCCCCAAACAGGGTCACATCCACGCCGGGCCAGCCGAAATCCACCACCGGCAGACTGCTGAACGCAGCGGGCAGAAATTGCAGCAGCAGATACTTGAACACGGTGATCAGGTTCGACACGATGACGAACAGACCGCCCTCGCGCACCCACTTGGCTGCGGCGGGGTGTTTAGCCGCAAAATTATTCCAAAACTGCATAATGCAACCTCCATCAAGCGCCGCGCAGACGCTTTTCCATCTGCGCATTCAGCACCACATTCTTAATTGCTTCATAAATCACCCGCACAAGACCCAGGATCCAGAAGCCCTGCAATTCCATGACAATGCCGTCCACCATGCCCATGCTGATGGCGCCGTTCGTCATCTTTGCCAAGGCGCGAAGGGGCATATTGTACTGGAACAAGATGTTCAGGTCCGGCTTGCCGCGTTTATAGCTGACATCCAGCAGGATCGTCAGCACAAGCCAGACAAGCCAGCCCAGCGGGCTGCGTGCGTGGTTCAGTTCGCCCAAGGTCAGATTGCGGTCAATTTTGGTTTTGCCATTCGGGATGGGATGCCCCAACAGCTTTTCAAAGTCTGCATCGGAAACGTGCAGCACATTGCCCTTATAATAGCAATCCAAGTCCCTATCCTCATACGGATGCACGGTAGCCGTTCCATGTACGGAGATTTTCTCGCACAGCCGGATGTCCTCCACGCTTGCGCCGACAAGCAGCTCGTACTCGCCGCCCTCGATTTCCCAGCGGTTAGCCTTGACATTCCAGAAACGGAACGCCTTATCGTCCAGCATGATGGTGATGCGCTGTTTCTCACCGGGGGCAAGCGTTACGCGGGCAAAGCCTTTCAGTTCCTTTGCAGGGCGGAAAAGCTCACTGTTCTTTTTAGCAATATACAGCTGCACAATTTCCGTTCCTGCCACACTGCCGGTATTCGTTACGGTAAGGCTGACCCCCTGTTCATCGGCGACCATATCGCTGTACGCAAACGTCGTGTAGCTCATGCCATAGCCAAACGGGAAGCGCACAGCTTTTTCCGCCGTGGTAAAGTAGCGGTAGCCGATGTACAGCCCCTCGCGGTACTTCACAGTCTTGCGGCGGGTGGCAAAGTCGGCGGCGCTGGGGACGTCGGCGTAGGCCAACGGCCATGTTTCTGCCAGCTTGCCACAGGGGTTGACCTTGCCGGTCAGCGCATCCGCAACGGCGCCCGCCCCCGCCTGACCGCCTAAGGCGGCGTACAACAGGGCTTGGCAGTTGTCCAGCCACGGCGTTTCAACTACGCTGCCGCTGTACAATACCACGACAATTTTCGGGTTGACGGCCGCCACAGCCTGCAGCAGATCCACCTGATTTTGCGCAAGGCGCAGATTGCTGCGGTCAAGACCCTCACTCTCGGCGATTTCATCCAGACCCATGCACAAAATAACTGTATCCGCCTGTGTCGCCAGTTCGCAGGCGGATTTCTGCAAAGCAGCATCCGGCTTACCGTGGCGGTCAAAGCCCTGCTGATACCCGATGACGTTCAACTCGGAGTCAATCAGCTTATCCAGCAGCACATCCACCTGTGTCGAGTTCACCATGCTGGAGCCTGCGCCCTGATAGCGCGGATTTTTGGCAAAGTCGCCGATGACAGCCACCTTGCTACCCGCCGCCAACGGCAGCAAAGAGCCCTCGTTTTTCAGCAGCACAAGGCTTTCCTCGGCGGCGCGGCGGGCAAGCGCATGATGGGCTGCCGCATCAAACTCACGCGGGGCAGCGTCCAGCGCAGCCTTGGTATCAAACACCAGCGGCAGCAACTCTGACAAGCGGGCGTCGATGTCGGATTCAGAGATTTTCCCGCTTTCCACCGCCGCCAACAGTTCGCGCACACTGTCCCCACCGGGCGCGGGCATTTCCAGCGTGGAGCCGTTTTTCACACCCAGCGCGTGGTCGTTGCTTCCGCCCCAGTCGGTGATGACCGCGCCGTCAAAGCCCCACTCACCGCGCAAAATCTCCATGAGCAGGTGCTTATTCTCGTTGGCATACGTACCGTTCACAAGATTGTAGGACGACATAATGCTGCGGGGATGCCCCTCTTTGACGGCAATTTCAAACCCGGTCAGGTAAATTTCCCGCAGGGTGCGCTCGTCCACGATGGAATCCGAAGCCATACGCCGCGTTTCCTGACTGTTGACGGCAAAGTGCTTCGGGCAGGCGGCTACGCCCTTGGACTGGATGCCGCGAATATATCCCGCCGCCAGCTTGCCCGCGAGATACGGATCCTCGGAGAAATACTCAAAGCTGCGCCCGCACAGCGGGTTGCGCTTCATGTTAAGCCCCGGTCCCAACACCACCGACACTTCCTGCGCAGCGGCTTCCTCGCCCAAGGCTGCGCCGATTTCCTCGCCCAGCGCGGCATCCCAGCTGTTTGCAACAGCCGACGCCGTGGGGAAGCAGGTGGCGGGAACACTGGGGTTCAGCCCCAAGTGGTCGCTCTCCCCCGCCTGCTTGCGCAAGCCGTGGGGGCCGTCCGACAGCCAGATCTGCGGGATGCCGTGTTCGGGCATACCCCGCGTTTTGAAGGTTTCCGCGCCGGAAAGCAGCGCGCATTTTTCTTCCAAGGTCAATTCTTTCAGCAAAAGTTCTGTATTTTGCATATATTTTCCCTTCTCATAAGAAAAGCCGCATCCAACGCCTGCAAGCAGACATCAGACGCGGCTTTCATTCAGCAAGTACCGTTGTTAGAGCAAAGAATGCTTACTCTGCCGCCAGCGTGACCACAGCCTCGTTGATGGAGTAGGTGGTGCTGGAGCCCCAGCCGGAAACGATTTCGTCGTGGGCGGGGATGGTCAGCTGCTTGCTGCCGTCCTCACCCTCGGTGATGGGCACCGTCAGGGCATCGCTGCCGTTCAGGGTCATGGTAAGGGCATCGTCCTGCACATCTACCAGCGTGCCGGTGATGGAGGCAGAGCCGTCGGCGGCAGTCAGCGTGCAGACCTTGTGGGAGTAATCCACCAGCAGCACGGCATCCGTTGCGGTGGGCGTTTCGCCCTGCACCAGCTCATAGCTGCCCGTGTACTGCTCGGTGACCAGATCCTCGACCTGCACTTCAAACGTGGCGGTTGCACCCAGGAAGGAGGCCGTCACGGTCTTGGTGCCTGCGGTGTCGCTGTCGTAACCGGTGAAGGTCAAGCGACCGCCCCAGATGGACTCCTCCGCATCGTTGGCGCGGATAGCCGTCACAACCAGCTCGCCCGGGTTGAAGGTGTCACCCGTGTAGAAGGTGCGCAGGTTGGAGGCATCGATCGTCAGGCTCTTGGCAGGGGCATAGGGCTGACCGTAGATGTTGATGTTGCGGGTGAACATACCGCCCATAACGCCATAGCTCAGGCTGGCTTCCATGCTGTATGCGCCGTGGTCGGTGTCAAAGACGAAGATATCCGCATCTGCGCCGCCCTCCACATCGGTGGGGCGCACGGTGCCGTCGGCGTCCTGATTGCCCAGCAGATGAATGACGAAGTTCTTCTCGCCGTTTTCATCGCAGTTGTACCAGTAGCCGTAAACATGGGAGATAGAGTCGCCGCCCACGGAGGTGTTGGGACCGCTGAAGGAACCCCACATCGAACCGTCGGTGTAGCAGTACATATCCAGACAGGCCGGATCCACGATGGTGCTGAAGCCCTCGGTGTACTGACCCTCGAAGAAGTAGGCAACTTCCCCGTTCGGCTCCTTGGCTTCCCAGGTTTCCTGCGGGATGGCAACCAGGTCATCCAGCGTCTTGGAGGTGAACTCGTTGTCGCTGTAGTTCATAACAGGACCATCGGCAGAAGTCTGCGCCGCATCGGGGGCAACCTCCGCATTGTCGGCCGAGGGCAGGCTGCTGCTCTGCAGGGAGAAACCGCCCACGCAGACCGCAGCGACCACGACCACCGCACCGGCGGCAGCAAACTGTTTGCCGGTGGCTTTTGCCTCGCCGGTTTTCGTCTGCTTGCAGAAGCAGGCAATCACGCTGAGCAGACAGGCAATGAACGTGCCGACCATATAGAACACGCACAGACCGGCGTTGCCGCCCGCAAAGGTGACATGGTTGATGACGTCGGCAAAGACGAAATACAACTGCACAACGACAAGATACAGGGCAATGTTATAAATGACCGCCTGAATCAGCGCGCTGAACGGAACGGAAACAAAGAAGAAAACGAGCGAAGCGGCAGCACCGACCAGCAGCACCACGCCGGCCATCGTGCCGGAGTGACCCAGAGGGGCAGCCGTGGCCTGTGTGAGCAGGAATACAATGCCGGTGATCAGCGCGACCAGCGCTGCGGCAAGGCAGAACCAGCTGCCCAGCCCTTTATTTTTCAAGCCTTTATTCATCAGGTTCCACCTCCATCAATTCTTTTTGGCGGCACGATTCTTCCGCTTTTCCTCGGAGAAAACGTCCGTGTAGGTATGCAGCACATACATCACGACAGCGGCAACGGCCAGTGCGCAGAACACAACATCGAGAGCGCGCAGGGTCGTCTGCCACCACGGGGCTGCGTCGGAAACGACAACGTCCTCCGCGCCGGAGCCGCCCATAGAGGACTGCAGCATGATGTAGTACAGATAATGGTTGGAGTCGATGACCTTCTGCAGCAGGTCGCCGTCATCGGTGCTGGTGATCAGCTTCTCGATTTCGTTCGGGCGGGCGGTATCCAGGCAGAAGATGTTGTTGCCTGCCATCAGCATTTCGGGGGCGGAGGAATACTCGGACGCAGTCAGCGCATCGTCGATGATGTAGCCGCCGTAGTTCCACTCGTCGCGCAGGATGTGCTGGATGCCCTGGTTGGCGGCAGCGTACATAACACCGATACGGTTGTAAGCGGTCATAACGCCGAGAGAATCGCCCTCAGCCAGAGAGCCCTCAAAGGCGCGCATATAGATCTCGCGGATGGCCTGCTCGTTCGCAAAGGTGGAAATGCCCTGACGACCGGCTTCCTGCTCGTTCAGGAAGAAGTGCTTGACCGTACCGATCAGACCCTTGTTGCGCATACCGTGGGAAACGGCCTTGGCAGCATAGTAGCTGAGAACGCCGTCCTCGGAGAAATACTCAGAGGTACGACCGGAGTAGGGAGAACGCAGGGTGTCCGCGCCGGGCGCGTAGGCGATGGGGATGGACGCATACAGCGCATCCTCGCCGTACATCTCGCCAAAGCGGGTCTGTACATCGTGGTTCCAGGTTGCGCCGACGATGGGCAGCGTAGCCCAGCCGGTGCAGTTGCGGCGGTCGCCGTACTTAAACTGACCGTTCATGCCCTCGGGACCATCGACGATGGTGCAGCCGGGCTTGTTGACAGCCTTGACAGCCTTGATGCCCTTGGAGTCGCCCATGTTGATGAGCAGATCGCTCAGCGTCAGCTGAGAAAGGAAGTCGTTCCACTTCGGATCGTCGAAGGCGACGCCGATCATATCGCTGAAGTTGATCTTCTCATCCAGCTCCACGCCGAGGTTGAAGTCGGAAACGCTCTTAGCGTCGGCTGCCTTGACGTAGGTCTGCATATTCAGACCGTTGTACAGCTTATCGTTGACCGTCAGGGTCTCCAGCGTGGTGGGGTAGGTCGTATCCCACGCGCTGCGGGACAGGTAGGTGATTTTTTCGTCGTCGTTCGCCCAGTAGTTCACATCAGCGTCGTCGAAGGTGTTCGTGACTTCCACATCGCTGTTGTAACGGGAGTTGCGGTACTTTTGGGTATCGACCTCGGTGTTGGGGGCAGTCCAGGTGGCCACGGCGGCGGTGTTGCCGGTGACGACATTGCCGTCCTGATCGATCAGCTTGCCCGCAACGGCGTCACCGCACTTGGCGGCCAGCACATTGTTCAGTGCCTCGTGTGCGCCGTTGCCGACAGCGAAGTAGTAATCGCCCGCATCGAGGATGTAGCCCTTCGCGCCCTTGGCGTCATAGGACGCGAGGAAGTAGCCGGGCACATCGACCGTGACAGTCTCGGATGCACCTGCGGCCACGTCGATTTTGTCATAGCCCAGCAGCTGGATCGAGGACTTTTCGACGTTGTTCTGCTTGTCGTAGTCGGTGTAGGGGGTCTGTGCGTACAGCTCCACCGTAGCCTTGCCGTCCCTGTCGCCGGTATTGCTCACCGTGACGGTCGCCGTAAAGGTGTCGGTGTCGCTGTTGTAGTCCAGTTTGTCAAGGTTGTACTCATAGGTCGTGTAGGACAGACCGTAGCCGAAGGGGAAGCAGACCTCCTCGGCGTAGTTCCAGCCGTCGGTCGAGGCTTTGGTGCCAACCGTGGAATCGGCGTTACCCTGACCGAGGATGGTGTCCTCGTAGCGGGTCTCGTAGTAGCGGTAGCCGACGTAGATGCCTTCGTTATAGCTGACAAAGCTGTCGCCTGCCGCGCGGGGCGTTTTGCTGCCGTAGTTGTAGGCGTGCAGACCGAAGTTTTCGGCGCTGGGCGCGGACAGGGAGTTAGCGGCAAAGGTGGCGGTGGTGTGACCGGAGGGGTTGACCTCACCGGTCACAACGCGGATGGCGCCGGGCATACCGTAGAAGCCGGGGTTGCCGACCCACAGCACGGCGTCAACATTGTACTCGTCCAGCCAGTCCATCTCCATCGCAAAGACGGAGTTCAGCAGGACGACGGTTTTCTTGAATTTGCCGGAGTCCTTGATTTTCTGGAAGATTGCCTTCTCGTTGTCGTCCAGCTCCAGCATACGCTTGCCCTCGTCGTTGACCATCGCAAGGTCGTTGCCCTCGGTGGCAAAGCGGGACAGCGTCACAAACGCGACATCGCCGTAGGACGCAAACGAGTCGGTGACGCTGCCGGTGAACAGCGCCGGGTCATATTCGCCCACGCTGGAAACGCTTCTTTCTTTCGGCGCGGCGGCGGAAGCGTAGGCGTCCAGCACGGTTTGGTTCACGTTGAAGCCGGCATCCTGCAGGGCGTCAACGGGGGTTTTCTGGTAATCCGGGTTCGTGGAGGAACCGCCTGCGGTGCTGCGGAACACCGGGTCGATGCTGCCGCGGCCAAAGACCGTGACGTTGCGCTCAGACTCGGAAAGCGGCAGGGCATTGTTGCGGTTGTAGAGCAGCACGCTGCCCTCTTCTTCTTCCTGCTCACAGAACTGATAAGCGGCTTCGATGTACTTTTCGTAGCTTGCGTCAGACAGGGTGCCGTCAGCGGAGAACTCCGTGCCGCCGTAAGATGCGTCAGAGCCTTCGATGCCGAGTGCATGGTTGACTTCGCCTTCCTGCTGGAACGCAATAGTCGTTCCGGTCAGGACAAGGTTGGCCACCAGCACAGCCGCGCCGGACAAGCCCAGCCAACGGCGGGACTTGCTTGAGGTTTCCTTTTGTGCCATAGGTTTTTCTCCTTCCTAAACTGTCACAGATGAATGATCCGATGCGCTTGCTGCCAAGGGCTGCGCATTTCCCTTTTACAGAAGCCTTTCGTATCTTTTTCACAAAGCTATCATAAAGGGAAGCGTTGACCGGGTCAATGCAGTTGGCGTAAACGTCAAAAAACACGGCACAAATGACACAAAAGCAAAGCGACCGCCTTTCGGCAGTCGCTTTTGGGTTATGCAGCTTCTTTTTGGCTTTTCCCGCAGGGGAAGGTGACCACCAGGTAAAAAATCGAGTCCTCCACAAAGCAGTCTGCCGTGCCGCCGTACAGCTCGGCAATGCTTTTGATGCTTTTTATGCCGTAGCCATGCTCCTCGGTATCCTGCTTGGTTGTGACGATAGCGCCGTCCCGCAGCGTCGGCGGTGCGGGGGTGTAGTTCTGCACGCGGATGACCGCCATGTCACGGCAGCGGCTGATGTCCAGTGTGATGACCCGCTTAGACGCATCGCTTACCTGCGTCAGACACTCAATGGCATTGTCCAGCGCATTGCCCAGCAGGGAGTAAATGTGGTAGTGCTTCATATTCTCCAGACAGCTGCCGTCTGCCGAGCAGACCAGCTGAATACCTGCCTGCCCGCAGAGTGCCGATTTTTGGGTCAGTGTGATGTCCAGCGCCTTATTCCCGGTGAAATAGCGCAGGTTCAGGTTGTTCATCTCTTCTTCCAGACGGGCGCGTTCCTCATCTGTGGCGCGGGAATACTGCTGTTTCAGGTCATGGTAGCGGATGTTGATTTTTTCCATGTCTTTTTTTGCCTGCTCATACTGCTGCTTGTCACATTCCAGCAGCTGCGCCAGCATTTCATTCTCGTGTTCCAGACTCTTGATGCTGCAATTTGAAAATTCCAGCGCCAGAATCGTGATGGCAAACAGGATGCAGAACGCATTCAGCGCCAGATAGGCGGTCGGGTAGGACTCTGCGCTGCTGTCCAGGACATCCTCCAGCACAACACTCAGGTAGACCGCGGCAATCAGGAAAAAGCCGGAGTAAAGCACGGTCTTGACATTGTCAAACAGCAGGCACCCGCGCCGGATGCGCAGGGTGAACAGCAGGTAGATGACCAGGCAGACCACAAGGTTGCTGAAAAGCAGAATGACAAAGTCAACGCGCCTGTCCGTGCGCCCATGCTGAATCAGCAAAAAAATGGGCATATAGGCCAGCTTACTGGCAATGTGCTGCACCGCGTAGGCACAGGTTGTATAAAACAGAGCGTGCAGCGGGCTGCAGTCAAAGCTGAACCATATCAGGTCAAACAGCAGCGTCGTATACAGCAGCAATTTTGCCCAAAGCGGCAGGAATGCCAGGGTGTCCGTCAGCACAAGAAAGGCCCATACACCCGCCGCCAACCGCGGAACGAAGCAGCTGCGGCGCTGCCCCCACGGGACAAACAGGCCAGCGCACAGAATCATACCCAGCTGGATTTGCTGGTTCAGTATCCAATTTATGACCGGCACGGGTCTTCCCACTCCTTTTTTGCCATATATCGAGAGAATGCCTCGGTAAAGGCGTCCTTGTAGGTGCGCCCGATGGGCAGTGCCGCCCCGCCGATATAGACATTCATACGGCTTACCGCCGTGATACAGCGCAGGTTCACAAGATAACTGGCGCTGCATCGCACAAAGCCGTAGGGCGTCAGCTGCGCCGCGATTTCCTGCATCGAACCGCGGTTTTTGATGATCTCGGTCTTACCGTCCCCGCCGCACAGGTTGTACAGCAGGTCGTGCTGGCGCACCTCCACATAGGCGATTTCCGCTGCATCCAGCAGCCGCGTCACGGTGCCGTCCTTGACGACAATGTGCGGCGGCGCAGTCTTTTGACCGGCGCGCTTTTGCAGCACCTTCAGCGCCCGCGTCAGATACATATGGAAGGAGTACCACTGTATCGGCTTTACAATAAAGCCCAGCGCCCCGACACTGTACCCGTTCAGCGCGAATTGCTGCAAATTCGTGCAAAAAATGAGGATGACGTCTTGATCTGTCTCCCGGATTTTTTCGGCCAGTTCCATGCCGGACATCTGCGGCATATCAATGTCCAGATATAAAATGTCAAAATCACGGTCTTGCGCCGCCAGATAGACTGCCGCACAGTCGAACTCCTGTACGTTCAGTTCTGTGCCGTTCTCCGCGCCAAACCGCGCCAGTGCCTGTTTCAGTTGGTCTCTTTCTTGTTTTTCATCGTCCACAATGCCGATTCGGATCATCGTGCGTTCCTCCCTCCGCGCAAGGATCTATACAAATATGATATACCCCCGAACGCAGCCGCGTCAACCTTTTACGAGCGAATCGTCCAATTTTTCCAAGATATTTCAGGTGGCAGTTGCCGCAGTTGCAGCCGCCGTAGATGGGATCATTACCTGTACCGTCTATCCCGAAGTGCCGCCGCGGGTGGAATACGCTCTCTCCGACTTAGGCGAATCCATGCGTCCCATCATGGATGCAATGGAGATTTGGGGGACGGAATATAAAAAATCGAAGGAATAAA
>OLOE01000826.1_pt1 | contig 14555 bp, 7 predicted proteins | sample 1673201 | NCBI WGS metagenome assembly OLOE01 (sample SAMEA3136765, study PRJEB25190) | human gut metagenome | biome: human gut; feature: human-associated habitat; material: faeces | place: Austria | collected 2013
GCAGCTGCAAAAGGCCGTTGGCCAGCTGACCCGGCGGGCGCGGCAGTATCTGGCCGTGCCGGTGGACGGCGGTATGCGCCGCGTGGACGCCGCCGAGGTCTACTACATCGAGAGCGATGGCCACCGCATCAACTTCTATACGGAAAACGGAGATTTTTCCGCCTCCGGCACCCTGAAAACGTGGGAGGAAAAGCTGGAAAACAGCGCCTTCGTCCGCTGCAACAGCGGCTATCTGGTCAATCTGGCGCACGTGTCCGGCGTGCAGCAGAACACGGTGCAGGTTGGCCCGCATGAGCTGCAGATCAGCCGCCCCAAGCGCAAGGCGTTTCTGGCCGCGCTGGCGGATTATATCGGGGGTGGCGGCGCATGATTCTGCCGGATATTCCGCGGCTTTACACCGCGTTGGCGGAAATTCTGGGCGCGGTGCTCTACGCGCAAGCCGCGCCGTCCCGCACCGCAAAGCCGGTGTACTGGGGCATTACGGCGGGCTGCGGCGCACTGCTGCGGCGTTCCTCTACCTGACCGGCGATGTACCGCTGCTCTGGTGGATACCCTGCATGGCGGCGGCCATCGTGTGGATTTATCTGTACCTGTTGGCTACGCGGGAGCTGAACCTACTGGAGGCGGGCTACTGCTGCGCCCGCGCCTTTATTGTGGCAGAGTTCGCCGCCAGCGTGGAATGGCAGTTCCACTGCGGAATCTGGCCGCAACGCGGGGCATGGGAGCCGCTGTCCCTACTGCTGTTGGCGGTGGTCACGGCATCAACCTGACCTGCGTGGCAGACGGCACGCTGCTGAATTTTTTGACAACTGGGGAGATATGCACCATCGTCGGCACGGCGCTGGACAATGCCACCGAGAGTGTGCTGACCGAGCAGGACCCCGAAAAGCGGCTGATTCGCGTGGCCGTCTACGCCCAGAACGGCTTTGTGATGCTGCAGTTTGAAAACTACTGCGCCCAGCCGGTGGAGCTGGGGCCGGACGGTCTGCCGCGCCAGAGCAGCCACGGCGGCTATGACCTGAAAAGCGTCCGCGCCGCCGCCGAGACCCACGGCGGCACCGTGACCCTGCACTGGGAGAACGAGTGGTTCACCCTGCGGGTACTGCTGCCGCAAAAGAATGAACTGTGAAAAAACTCCGGAGATAGCTCCGGAGTTTTTTTGATGGCGCAGATTGCACAAACAGGCAAGACGGAAAACTGGCAAAATGACCAATAAAAATTGACATACTCCGACGGAATCGACAGATTGTGAAGCAAAACCGACAATTTATGTATTTTTTGTGTTTTTTCTGTAAAAAAACGCTATTATAAAGAAGCAAAATTCGGCGAGGCCGAAAAAGAAGGAGAAAAAAGTATGAAAACGTTCCTCTGCGTTGTGCGGCGGGTATTGGCGGTTCTGCTGGCGCTTATCTTTGCGCTGCTGGGGGCTGCCTGCCTGATTGCCATTCCGCTGTCCAACAACTATTCGGCTATGGTCAGTATGGCCATAGCAATGCCGACCACCGCCAAAAGCGGCGGCAGCAATCCGCAGTATTTCACCAGTGACTATTCCTCCGCCGCGGCGGTGCAGGAGGCCTCGGCCCAGCTCTGCCGCGAAATTGAGCAGGAGGGTATGGTTCTTCTGCGCAATAATGGAGATGCCCTGCCGCTGGCCAAGGGCGCAAGCGTGACCCTTCTGGGCGAAAGCGCAGCCGACCTTGTCTATGGCGGCGCAGGCGCGGGCAGTGTGGATACCTCCACTGCGCCCAACCTGCGGCGGGCTATGGAGGCCGCAGGCTTTACCGTCAACCCGGTGCTGTGGGACTTCTACACCACCGGCGCGGGTGCCTCCTATAAAAAGGAAGTGCCCAGCATTACCGGGCAAGGCCGCTTTGCCGCCAACGAGGCCCCGCAGAGCGCCTACACGCAGGCTGAATTTGACAGCATGGCGCAGTACAATGATGCTGCAATCGTGGTGATTGGCCGCAGCGGCAGTGAGAGCGTGGATTTGCCGACAGAGTACCTCTCCTTCACACAGGAGGAGCGCAACCTGATTCAGATGGCAACCGAACGCTTTGACAAGGTGATTCTGCTGCTGAACGTGACCAACCCCATCAATATGACGGAGCTCAGCCGATACGACATTGACGCTGTGCTGTGGGTGGGCGCACTGGGGCAGGAGGGGGCCTATGCCATCGGCGAGGCACTGAACGGCACGGTGAACCCCAGCGGCCACTTGGTGGACACTTGGGCGGCTGACGCAGCCTCTGCCCCGGCCGCTGCAAATCTGGGCGACTACACCATCACAAACAGTGATGTGTTTGCCGGAAACAAGTATATTGTCTACGCCGAGGGCGTCTATGTCGGCTACCGCTACTATGAGACCCGCTATGAGGATGCCGTTCTGGCACAAGGCAATGCGGGGAATTTTGACTACGATGCACAGGTGGTGTACCCCTTCGGCTACGGCCTGAGCTATACGGACTTCAGCTGGTCGGATTACAAGATGACCGAAACGACGGACGGCTTTGCGCTGAACGTCACTGTCACGAACACCGGAAAGGCTGCGGGCAAGGAGGTCGTGCAGGCGTATCTGCAGAACCCATATACCGAGTATGACCGCACCAACCGCATTGAAAAACCGGCGGTGGAGCTGGTCGGCTTTGCCAAGACGGATACTCTGCAGCCCGGCGAAAGCCAGACCGTCCAGATTGATGTGGACAAGAGTGCCATGAAGGTCTTTGACGCCTACGGCGCGGGCACCTACATTCTGGAGGCAGGGGACTACTACCTGACGGCTGCCGCCAACGCCCACGAGGCTGCCAAGAACATTCTGGCCGCCAAGGGCGCAGAGGTGGACGGCAATGCGGCGATGACCGCGCTCTATAATCAGGCGCAGACCGATACCAGAACCTTTGCAACGGCGGAAACTGGTGCAGCCGTCACCGCGCAGCTTGCCGATGGAGACATTGCAACCTATGACGCTGACTTTACCTATCTGAGCCGCAGCGACTGGAGCGGCACCTGGCCGACCACCTACCAGAATGGCAGCTGGGAGGCCCCGGAAGCCGTTCTGACCGCGCTGGAAATTACCCGCCCGGAGGATGAAAGCGCCGAAATGCCGACCTTTGATGAGGCGGGCAACCTGAAGCTGTGCGATCTGATTGGCGCGGACTATGACGATGCCCGCTGGGAAACGCTGCTGAGCCAGATGAGCAAGAAGGATACTTACAATCTGATTCGCCATGCGGGCTATGGCACGATGGCGGTCGAGAGCATCGGCGCGCCCGGCACGGTACATAAGGATGGCCCCGCAGGCATTTCCAGCACGCTGGCGGGCGGCAATCTGCACTGCATGGCGTATGAGCCTGCGGTGGTGCTGGCTTCGACCTACAATGTGGAGCTGGCGTCCCGCCGCGGCAAGCTGGTGGGCGAGGACAGCCTCTCCAGCGGGGTGCAGGTCTGGTATGCCCCGGCTATGAACATCCACCGTGCAGCCAACAGCGGCCGTAACTTTGAGTATTATGCCGAGGACCCGCTGCTTTCCGGCGTGTTCGGCGCAGCGGAGACTGCCGCCTTCCAGAGCAAGGGCGGTATTGTCACCATCAAGCATTTCGCCTTCAATGACCAGGAGACCAACCGTATCGGCGGTGCGATGTTCGTCAATGAGCAGGCCGCCCGCCAGCTGTACCTGAAGCCCTTTGAGATGAGCGTTGTGGACGGCGGCGCTGTGGGTATTATGAGTGGTATGAACCGCATCGGCTGCCGCTGGATTGGCGGCCATGAAGGTATTATGACCAACATTCTGCGTGGTGAGTGGGGCTACAAGGGCTTTGTCATTACTGACCAGACCTCCTTCAACAGCTTTGATTACTGCGACATCCGCGAGGGTCTGGCTGCGGGCAATGACCTGTGGCTGAACACGGCCTACAATATGTGGGCGCTCAATGACAGCGAGCTGACTGCAACGGTTATGCAGAACGCCCGCACGGCCGCGCACCGCTATCTGTATGCGGTGGCCAACTCCAACGCAATGAACGGTGTGGATGCCGATACCACGGTCAAGAACATCATTCCCATATGGCAGTATGGCTACGTGGCGTTGGTGGTCTTTGTGGCGGTGATGTGGTTCTTCGGCTTCAAGGCGGTGCGCGCGCTGTGGGCCAGCAAGCGCTATCTTGCCAAGAAGGCAGAGCGCAAGGCCAAGCGTGCTGCAAAGAAGGCTGCCAAGGCCAACAAAGCGTAAAAACAGCAACTTGCACAATACAAGCCTATAAAACTTAGCCAAAATGCGCAGGAAAACGCCTGCGCATTTTGGCTTTTTTGCAAGTTATGCTTCAAAAACAACAGATTATGCAAAAAAGCAACTTTTCCGGAAAAAATGATTATAATAAAGAGTGCAACGAATGGACACTGATTGCGCAGTGCCTTAGAATGCAAGGAGGAAAAAGCAAATGCAAAAGAAAAAACTGACCCCGCTGCAAATTGTGGGCCATGTACTGCACACCGCTATTCTGGGCGTTCTGGCAGTTGTCATGGCGGTTCTGCTGTTTGCGGCCAACGTAATCCTGCCCGGGTATGCCCGCATGGTCAATGCCATGCTGGGCTACAAGAAGTCGTGGGATAACAGCAAGGTGCAGACGGATGGCCTGAACCTTGACTACAACACGTCTGATTACACGGCAGACAATATCGGCGCTGCGGAAGCCGACCTGACCGACCGCATCAACAGCGAGGGCGTTGTCCTGCTGAAAAATGACGGCGGCCTGCCCCTGGCAGAGGGTACGACCGTCAGCCTGTTCTCTGCCAACAGCAACCAGAATGCAGGTGCCGGTTTGATGGGCGGCGGCACTCCGCTGAACACGGCACTTGCCTCCCACGGGTTGAATGTGAATGAGACACTATGGAACTTCTACAGCGCGGGTGCCGGTGCAGGCTACGGTCTGGCCAGCGGCTCCATCAGCTTCGGCGATGCCGAGGACTTCCGCATCAATGAGTGCCCGCTGTCCGTTCTGCAGGGCGAGAGCGGCCTGCTGGACAGCGTGCAGGGCACGACTCCGGTCTATGTGCTGAAGCGTGTGGCAGGCGAGGGCCGCGATATGCCGCGCTCCATGTACAACCACGCAGACACGCAGGAGGATAAGGTTCGCAGCTATCTGGAGCCGGACACCACCGAGCGTGAAATCCTGCAATACCTGAACGACAACTATGATAATACCGTGCTGATTATCAACTCTAACGCAGCGCTGGAGCTGGACTGGCTGGCAGACTATCCCAACATCAAGTCTGTGCTGTATGCCCCCACGATTGGTGCCAGCATGGCAGACATTCTGACCGGCAAGGTCAGCCCCAGCGGCCGCACGGTGGACACCTTTGCCGCCGATGCCTCCGCATCCCCGGCCGCACAGAACTTTGGCGACTATGCCTACTATGATGAGAACGGCAATATCACCAAGTACAACTATGTCACCTACGAGGAAGGCATCTACGTCGGCTATCGCTACTATGAAACCCGCTACGAGGACACCGTTCTCGGCCAGGGCAACGCGGGCGATTACGACTATGCCAAGGAGGTCATCTATCCCTTCGGCTACGGCCTGAGCTACACCAGCTTTGACTGGAGTGACTTCAAGGCTGATTGGAGCGGCGATACCTGCACCGCACAGGTTACGGTGACGAACACCGGCGACGTTTCCGGCAAGGACGTTGTGGAGGTGTATGTGCAGAGCCCCTACACCGACTATGACAAGACAAACGGCGTGGAGAAGCCCGCCGTGGAGCTGGTTGGCTACGGCAAAACCGCAGAGCTTGCCCCCGGCGCCAGTGAGACCGTGAGCGTCACGTTCACCAAGGATCAGCTCAAGGCGTATGACGCCAACGGCGCAAAGACGTACATTCTGGATGCAGGGGATTACTACATCACCGCAGCCAAGGACGCCCATGAGGCTGTCAACAATGTGCTGGCTGCCAAGGGCAAGACCGCAGCCGATGGCATGACAGCGGACGGCGATGCCGCCTTCACGGCTGTGTACACCCCCGCCAATACCGAGACCGATACCACGACCTACGCAACGGACAGCCGCACGGGCGCGGCCATCACCAACCAGTTGGACGCTGCCAAGGGCGATGCTGTTTACCTGACCCGCAGCGACTGGACCGGGACCTTCCCCAAGCCGGACGGCGAGCCCAGTGACGTCATCAGCACCTGGGGCAACGAAATCAACGGCACCGATGCAGACGGCAACCCGGCTTCCTATCAGTACAAAAAGACTGCGGATGCTGCGCTGGTGGCGCAGCTGGATTCTGCAGATTCCGGCAACCCGACGGTAGGGGACACCTACAGCGATACCATTACCTACGGCGCCAAGAATGGTCTGAGCCTGATTGACCTGCGCGGCAAGAGCTATGACGACCCGATGTGGAATGACCTGCTCGACCAGCTGACGGCAGAGGACTACTATAACATCATTACCTGCTCCGGCTACGGCGTGCCGGCCATCGACAGCGTCGGCAAGCCCTTTGTGATTGATGCAGATACTGCCAGCGGCCTGATTTACGGCGGTACCGGCGCTATGTTCCCCAATATGATGACGCTGGCACAGACCTGGAACCAGGACCTGGCACTGGAATACGGCACGATGATTGGCAATGAGGCGGTTATCGGCGGATGCGACGGCTGGTATGCGCCCTCTATGAACATTCACCGCACGCCGTTCAGCGGCCGTAACGGCGAGTATTATTCCGAAGATCCGTTCCTGTCCGGCACGGTAGCCTCCAAGGAGGTATATGGTGCTGCCACCAAGGGGCTGTATGCCTACATCAAGCATTTCGCCTTCAATGACCAGGAAAACCACCGCGGCGACCGTGAAGGCCAGTACGGTGCAGCAACCTGGCTGAATGAGCAGTCTGCCCGCGAAATTTACCTGAAGCCCTTCGAGATGTGCATGAAGCTGGACGATATCACGCTGAACTATGTCGAGAAGCAGGCGGACGGCAGCTATCAGAACGCAGAAACCACGATTCCTGCAGCTATGGGCGTTATGACGGCCTTCAACCGTATCGGTGCAACCTGGACCGGCGGCAGCTATGCGCTGATTACCGGCATCCTGCGCACCGAGTGGGGCTTCAACGGCGCAGTCATCACCGATAACGCGAACACGGGCGTATTTATGCTCGGCCAGCAGATGATTGAGGCAGGCGCCGATATGAAGCTGACCTATGATACGTCCGCGGCCCGCTGGGATAATTACGACGCCAACGACCCGGAAACCTACCATTACGCCCGTGAGGCACTGCACCATGTGCTGTACACCACGGCCAACACCAAGGCAATGAACCACGCTATGCCGGGCAGCGTCTACAAGGACGGCCCGCAGATTGCCACGGTTGTGCGCACGGTGGTCAACATCCTCTGCACGCTGCTGCTGGTGTTCTTTGCCTACCGCATCTTCCGCGTCTGGAAGCCGAGCAAGCGTAAGCTGGCAAAACTGGAAGCCAAGGCTGCTGCCAAGGCCAACAAAGCGTAAAAACAGCAACTTGCACAATACAAACCTATAAAACTTAGCCAAAATGCGCAGGAAAACGCCTGTGCATTTTGGCTTTTTTGCAAGTTATGCTTCAAAAACAACAGATTATGCAAAAAATGAGTCATTGGCGCATTTCTCTGCTACAATAGAATCAACACAAAAGCATGGTACCGGCTTGTAAGTGTTATGAGAGGAAAAAGCAAGTAAGAGGAAAAAGAAGCAAATGACAAAGCAACCTAAGGTTCGCAAGCCGCATCCCGTATTGCACGGGATTGGGCTGGTGCTGTCCGTGATTTTGTTGGCCGCGGTTCTGATCAGCACCTATGTTTTGTCCACATTGGCAACCGTGATTGACAGCTTTTTCGGCGCGCCAAGCGGTCACTATTCTGACGCAGAAATTGCAGACACCAAAGTAAAGGCCGAGGCACTCGCCGCCGATGTGGAGGCCGAGGGCACGGTTCTGGTGCAGAACAACGAAAACACCTTGCCGCTGGCCGCCGACAACAAAAAGGTCAACGTGTTCGGCTGGGCCTCCACCGCCTGGCTGGGCGGCGGCTCCGGCTCCGGCGGCGTGAACGCCGTCAACACCGATCTGCTGGCCGCCCTGACCGCTTACGGCATTGAGTACAACACCGAGCTGACCGATATGTACAAGGACTTCCAGCCCGGGCGTGAATACGCCAAAACGCTGAAGAGCCGTCCCGAGCAATCCGGCCGCCTGTACGAGCCTGACATCAGCAACACCACCTACTACACCCAGTCGATGCTCGACAACGCCAAGCGCTTTTCCGATACCGCCGTGGTCGTCATCGGCCGTCTGGCAGGCGAGAGCAACGACGCCACCAAGCAGCAGTACAAGCGCACTGAAAAAGGCGGCGACATTGTGGTGGACGACACCCGCACGATGCTGGAGCTGACCACCGAGGAAGAAAATCTGCTGACCTACGTCGGTGCCAACTACGCCCATGTGGTAGTGCTCATCAACTCCACCAACGTTATGGAGCTGGGCCAGATTGAGACCATCCCCGGCGTGGATGCCTGCCTGATTGCTGGGCTGTCCGGCTCGGAAGCTGCCTCGGCCATCCCCGCCGTGCTGTGGGGCGACAAAGAACCCAGCGGTCGCACCGCCGACACCTGGGCGTATGATCTGACCACAGCCGCCAGTTATGCCAACGCCGGTATGGAGGGCGTGGGCGCTTACGCCGATGCCGAGGGTCTGTACCCGGCGGACGGCACCGTCAGCGGCAACCTCGATACCTACGATGCCTATGAGCAGGTCTCCTATGTAGATTACGCCGAGGGCATTTACATCGGCTACAAATGGTACGAGACCGCTGACGCCGAGGGCTACTGGGACGGTGTTTCCAACGAGCACGGCACCGGCTATGACGCCGTTGTGCAGTATCCCTTCGGCTACGGCCTGAGCTACACCAGCTTTGATTGGAAGGTGACCGATGCCTCCGCCAACGGTGCCACCCTGACGAAGGACGGCGATGTGACCGTGAAGGTCACCGTCACCAACACCGGCGACCGCGCCGGCAAGGATGTTGTGCAGCTCTACTACACCGCACCCTATATTGCAGGCGAGATTGAAAAGTCCAGCGTGGAGCTGGGCGCCTTTGCCAAGACCAAGGAGTTGCAGCCCGGCGAGAGCGAGGAGGTTACCCTGACCGTTCCCGTCTCCGATATGGCCAGCTATGACGCCTATGACGCCAACCACAACGGTTTTACCGGCTATGAGCTGGACGCAGGCGATTACATCTTTACCGTGCGCCACGATGCCCACGATGTGGACGATGATGCCGCCGCAACCATTACCTGCAACCTGCCTGCCAACGTCCAGTATGCCGAGGACACCGTCACCGGCAACCCGGTTTCCAACAAGTTCACCGGCAGCGATGCCATTGACGGCGTCAGCTTGGACGGCAGCGACTCCAACCAGAACATCACCTACATGACCCGCGCTGACTTTGCGGGCACCTTCCCCAAGACCAACACCCCCAGCCGCGCTATGACCGACAACGTCAAGGCACTGAACCTTTACACCGCCGATATGGCGAACGGCTACATCAATGAGGCCGACGAGGCCATCACCACCGGAGCAAAGAACGGTCTGAAGATTGAGGACAACGGCAAGACCACCGACCTCGGCTTCCAGCTGGGCGCTGACTTCAATGACCCGCAGTGGGATGCGCTGCTCGATGAGCTGACCGTGAATGAGATGGAAAATATGTACATCAACGCCTACGGCGGTCTGGCCGAGCTCAAGAGCGTCGGCAAGACCAAGAGCAAGGACGCTGACGGCCCCTCCCAGATTGGCGGCTTCACCGGTATGGGCGCTGGCACCGGCTTCCCGAGCTCTAGCACGCTGGCCCAGACGTGGAACGGCGAACTGGCCCAGGAGGAGGGCCGCACCATCGGCACGCAGGCTTTGCAGAACGGCTATACCGGCTGGTATGCGCCTGCCACCAATATGCACCGCAGCCCCTTCAACGGCCGTAACTACGAGTATTATTCCGAGGACAGCCTGCTGTCCGGCGTCATCTGCGGCAACACCGTGCATGGCGCCAATGACGCTGGTGTCTACACCTACGTCAAGCACTTTATCTGCAATGACGGTGAAAGCGGCATCTACCGTGATTCTGTCTACACGTGGATGACCGAGCAGGCTCTGCGTGAGATCTATCTGCGTCCCTTCCAGATGCTGGTCGAGGACTATGACGCTGTCGGCCTGATGAGCAGCTACAACCGTATCGGCGCTGTTTGGGCTGGCGGCAGCGAGGCGCTGCTGACCGGCATCCTGCGTGACGAGTGGGGCTTTGACGGCGCTGTGATTATCGACTACTGCGACCATCACAGCTATATGAACGGTGACCAAGCCCTGCGCGCAGGCGGCAGCCTGTGGATGGCTGGCTTCATCGGCGGCAAGATGGCCTTTGAGACCGGCTCCAACAGCTATCTGCAGGCCCTGCGCCGCGCTGCAAAGCAGACACTGTATATGTATCTGCACGTCCGTGTGACCAACCGTGACTATGCCGAGAGTATCGGCGATACCGCCGCGCTGCGCCACGACTTTAAGCCCGCTGTGCTCGGTTGGCGTCACCTTGTTGCGCTGATCGACCTTGTTGCCGTGGCACTGTTTGCACTGGCGATCCGCGGCATTGTCCGTGATGTCAAGCTGTACAAGGCCGCCAAGGCCGCCAGAGCCGAAAACAAGAACGCATAAAAATAACCCCCGCAATACCGCACAATGCAAGTGCATGACCGTGACTTGAAATTGCGCGGTATTGCCTAATAAAAAAGGAGTGCCTACCCTTGAAAAATGCAGAAATCATCCAACAACTGAACCTTGAACAAAAATGCGCACTGCTCTCCGGCGAGACGGTCTTTACCACCCGGGGGTATAAAAAGGCGGGTATTCCTTCCATTACCCTGTCCGACGGCCCCAACGGTGTGCGCAAGCAGGCCGGGGCTGCGGACCATCTGGGGCTGAACCCCAGCGTACCCGCAACCTGTTTCCCCACTGCGGCCACCGTGGCCTGCAGCTGGGACCCCGCACTGGGCGAGGAAATCGGCCACGCCATGGGCGAGGAGGCCGCTGCGCAGGAGGTCTCCGTCCTGCTGGGCCCCGGCCTAAACACCAAGCGCAGCCCGCTTTGCGGCCGCAACTTTGAGTATTTCTCCGAGGACCCCTACCTCTCCGGCAAGATGGCCGCAGGCTATGTGGGCGGCATCCAGTCCGAGGGTATCTCCGCCTGTCCCAAGCATTTCGCCGTCAACAGCCAGGAGCTGCGCCGTATGGCGTCCGACTCCGTGGTGGACGAGCGCAGCCTGCGCGAGCTGTACCTGACCGGCTTTGAGATTGTTGTCAAAGAGGCACATCCCAAAACCATTATGTCCAGCTACAACCTCATCAACGGCACCTACGCCAACGAGAACGCCCATCTGCTGCAGGATATCCTGCGCAAGGACTGGGGCTTTGACGGCGCGGTTGTCACCGACTGGGGCGGCAGCAATGACCATGCGCTGGGCGTAAAGAACGGCTCTACGCTGGAAATGCCCGCCCCCGGCGGGGATGCCGTCCGCGAGCTGCTGAAGGCCGTGGAGACCGGCAAAATCACCGAGGCGGACGTTGACGCCCGTCTGGATGAGCTGCTGACGTTGGTTTTTGACACCCACGCCGCTGTGGAAAATCACAGCCGTGAGTTTGACGCCGACGCCCACCATGCGCTGGCCCGCCGCGCTGCCGCAGAGAGCACCGTCCTGCTCAAGAACGAGGAAGGCCTGCTGCCGCTGGCCGCCGGTGCCCGCGTGGCCGTTATCGGTGACTTTGCCGAGACGCCCCGCTATCAGGGCGCAGGCTCCAGCGCGGTCAACTCCATCAAGGTGGACACCTTCCTCGAATGTCTCAAGGAAAGCGGCTTGAACAGCGTTGGCTTTGCCGCGGGCTTTGACCGCCAGGGCAAGCCGGACGATGCCAAAAAAGCCGAGGCCGTCGCACTGGCGAAAAAGGCCGACACCGTGCTGCTCTGCTTAGGGTTGGACGAGATCAAGGAGAGCGAGGGTCTGGACCGCGCCGATATGAAGCTGGCGGACAACCAGATTGAGCTTCTGCAGGCTGTACAGCAGGCAAACCCCAACACCGTGGTCGTGCTCAGCGCGGGTGCATCGCTGGAAACGCCGTGGCTGACCCACTGCAAGGCGCTGGTTTACGGCGCACTGGGCGGTCAGGCCGGTGCAGGCGCTATGGTCGATGTGCTGACCGGCAAGGTCAACCCCAGCGGCAAGCTGGCGGAAACCTGGGCCAACGCCTATGAGCACACCCCCGCCAAGGACAACTTTGCGGGCAAGGGCCGCACCGTGCAGTACCGTGAGGGGCTGTACGTGGGCTACCGCTACTACCAGACCGCGGGCGTGCCGGTGGCGTTCCCCTTCGGCTACGGCCTGAGCTACACCACCTTCGAGTACTCCGACCTCGACATCACCCCCCGAGTCATCACCCCGAACGAGTCTGCCACCGTCCGCCTGAAGGTGACCAACACCGGCAAACGTGCCGGAGATGAAGTAGTGCAGCTCTATATCCGCGACGTACTGAGCAGCATCACCACCTACGAAAAGAATCTTGCAGGCTTCCAGCGCATCCACCTCGAACCGGGCGAAGCCCAGGAGCTGTCCTTCACCATCGACCGCAAGCACCTGGAGCTTCTGGACACCGACATGAAATGGGTGGTGGAACCCGGCGACTTCGTGCTCATGGCCGGCGCCTCTTCCGAAGACATCCGCCTGAACGGAACGCTGACCGTAGAAGACTACCAGACCCGTGCCAAAGCCATTGAAGCCCAAAAACCAGCAAAGCGTGTGAGTGCCAGCACCAACCCAGAGGATGCCGAAAACGTGCTCGACGAAAAAATCAATACCGCATGGCAAGGAAATAAGGGAGATTATATTACCTTTGCCTTGAAGAACGGAGCCAAGGCAGATAAAGTTGCCATTGCCTTTACACGTGACAACAACCTGCCGGCAACCTTCGAAATCCAGCTCTCGGGCGGTGGCGGACAGTTCCTCACCGTATATTCGGGCACCGTCAGCGAATACGGCAAACTGATTTCCTATCCGTTCAAAGGCACTACCGCCAGCGACCTCCGCATCGTGCTGAACGATGACCGCGTCAGTATTGCCGAAGTTAAATTTTAATGTGCTAATGTGCCAATATGCTAATGTACCAATGACCATGCAGCATATACAGCGCAGCCAATTAGCACATTAGCATATTGGCACATTAACACATTAAATTAATGAAAACACTTCTTTTCTGTATGCTCGGATTAGGTTTGACAGCATGTGGCTCTTCTCCAAAGGGCACTAACGGTGACCAGGACGAACTCGCCATGCTAATAGGTACTTACACGAATGGCTCAAGCAAGGGTATCTATACCTTCCGCTTTAATCAGGAGACGGGAACAGCCGTTCCGCTCAGTTCAGCGGCATTGCCCAATCCCTCCTACCTCGTCCCCTCGGAAGATGGCGAATTTGTCTATGCCGTCAGTGAAATGAACGACAGCACAGCAGCCCTCAGCTCCCTTGCCTTCGACCGGGAAACGGGAGAACTGCGCCTGCTGAACACCGTTCCCACCTTCGGCGCCGACCCCTGCTACGTGGCCACCAATGGCCGGGAAGTGTTGACTGCCAACTACAGCGGTGGAACCATGTCCGTCTTTCCTTTACAGAAAGACGGCACTTTGGCTCCTGCAGACACGCTCTTTCAAGGCTCTGCCACCGGTCCCGACGCCATACGGCAAGCCACTCCCCACATCCATTGCACGGTCTTTTCACCGGACGGAAAATACATCTTTGCTACTGATTTCAGTGCCGACCGTATCCTGCGCTTTGTGATGCACCCCGACGCCCCTATCCCTCATGCTTCTCTGGAAGCCGTTGACATTGAAGCGGATTCCGGCCCACGCCACCTGACATTTAGCCCTAACGGGAAGTTTGCCTATCTCATCACCGAACTGTCCGGTAAGGTCATTGCCTTCAGTTACGACGACGGCTGCCTGGAACAGATACAGACTATCACAGCCGACACCGTAGCCGCCCGTGGAAGTGCAGACATCCACCTCAGTCCGGATGGGAAATACCTCTACGCCAGCAACCGTCTGAAAGAAGACGGCATCGCCATCTTTGCCGTGAATCCCGAAAATGGGACCTTGGCAAAGGTAGGTTATCAGCCCACCGGCATCCATCCCCGCAACTTCAACATCACGCCCAACGGTAAATACTTGCTTGCCGCCTGCCGCGACAGCAATGTCATTCAGGTATACAAACGAAACGAAGTTACCGGACTCTTGGAAGATACTCATCAGGACATTGTAGTCGACATGCCGGTTTGCGTACAGTTCGTCAGCTCTGTTAATAATTTATAAAGCAATATTTAGCAAAGATAACTTCATTAACTTTGTCCCTTAGCTAAATCAGTCTAAACGAATGTACATTATGAAGAAGAATATATTGATGCTCTCAGCTCTGTTCTTGTCTACCACTGCCCTGGCG
>OLOE01000829.1_pt1 | contig 14525 bp, 10 predicted proteins | sample 1673201 | NCBI WGS metagenome assembly OLOE01 (sample SAMEA3136765, study PRJEB25190) | human gut metagenome | biome: human gut; feature: human-associated habitat; material: faeces | place: Austria | collected 2013
CTTATCAACGCCGAAACCACTGGTAGTATTTCCCTGTGGATCCATATCAATTGCGAGAACCTTTTTCCCTTTTTCTGCAAGACATGCTGAAAGATTAATTGCAGTTGTTGACTTTCCAACTCCGCCTTTCTGATTAGCAACTGCTATAATTCTTCCCAACTTCATTCCTCCTTTATGAGGTTTTAATTGTAGTTATTCCTATTTTGCCTGTTACATTATTTTTTATAATGCCAACAGGCATATGCAGGTTTATTATAACACTTTTATTTTAATCATGCCACATAATGTTTCACGTGAAACATAAAAAAACACATTATTTTTAGCATAAATATTGTATATTTTGTGGTGATTGACATTTTCTTTTTCCATCAATCGTTACTGTTCACTCCGTTCTCAGTAACGTAGCCAAAATTCCAGATTGCCTGCGGCAATGGAATTTTGGCTTGTATGTCTCGGGATTTTGGCACATTCATGCCAAAACACCTCGCAGGATTGTGGTGTGTGAACAGTAATCATCAAGTTACTGTTCACTGGTAATATCCCGCGAGGTGTTTTTTGTGAGTGAAGGTCACAGAAAACCCGAGACATACCGCGCGAATTTATGCGATTAGCATAAATTCTGTGCATCGCGAAGCGTGTTGCTGTGAACGGAGTGAACAGTAACATCATCAATCCATATGGTTCTTTTTTTCGCATCATATTTTCTTGTAAAACAGACAGTATCGCGGTATAATATGGGTATATAATTTTAGCAGGCTAATCACTTGTTATGCTTGATAAAGGAGGCCGAAAATGAGTAAAAACAAGCACAAATTTCTTACATTTGCTGCTCTGATGACCGGCGCAACTGTTGCTGTTCATTTCATTAACCACACGATTGCTACTGCTGCACAATTAAAACAGATGCTCCACATTTCTAATGACAATTACTTTGAATGGCGCTTTGGGAACATTTATTATACCAAAAAGGGAACTGGGTCACCGATTCTTTTGATTCATGACACTTTACCTGGAGCTTCCGGGTATGAATGGAGCAAAATTGAAGACGAACTGGCAATTGACCATACCGTATATACTGTTGATTTGTTAGGATGCGGACGTTCGGACAAATCCAGCATTACCTATACAAATTTTGTTTATGTTCAGATGATCAGTGATTTTATCAAAAAAATAATTGGTCAGAAAACAGATGTGATTGCAAGTGGTTTTTCAGGCTCTTTTGTTACTATGGCCTGTCACAATGAGAAAGAACTTTTTAACAAAATCATGCTGGTAAATCCGCCCAGCCTGACTCAATTAAAACAGATGCCAAACAGAAAGGACCGCCTGTTAAAAGCAGCTCTGGAAATTCCGATTTTCGGAACTCTGGTTTATCATATGATCGTATCACGTGATAATATAAATAATCTTTTTATCGAGAAGATGTATTATAATCCATTCCATGTGGATAATCAAATGGCAGATGCTTATTATGAAGCAGCTCATAAAGGTGGATATTATACCAGATTTTTGTACTCCAGTCTTGCAGCTAAGTATATAAATATAAATATCTGTCATGCACTTAAGGCACTGGATAACAGTATTTATATTGTTGAAGGTGAAACAGAGTCAAACGGAAAGGCTGTCACTGATGATTATTGTGCCTCCAACCCGGCTATTGAAGTTTCTGTTCTCAAAGAAACAAAACATCTTCCACATGTTGAAGCACCTGAAGCGTTTCTTGAACAGGTTAAAATCTTCTTTTAAGCCTTATATTTAAGCCAGAACGAGTCGACGAGTTGATTTTGAGACAGTTTTGAAGGATAAATTTTTTTATTTCAAGTCGGAAGAAGGCGACGTTGCGGTGACTACAGCAACCGAATTCGGACAAAATATACCGCAAAGTGGGGCGTGCAGATTGTGGGAATGATTTTTCAAACACGCTCTAATACAACAAAAAGTGAGGCAGGCATATGGAAGAAATTCTATATGCCTGCCTCACTTTTTTATAGATTCGTTTATTCTTTTACTCTTCTGTACTGTCCGTTTCCTGAGAATCTGTATTCTCCTCTTCGGATGTATCAGAATCGTTTGTTGTGCCGGCTGTTTCAGATGTGCTGTCATCGGACTCTTCTATGCTCTCACCTGGCATATCTGTTGAATCTGATTTAGTATCATCTGTTGTTGCTTCGTCTGAATCTGTCTTATCTGAACTGTCTTCTTCTGTTCCGACAACTGATTCAAATGCTGTGAACAGTTCTTTTACATTCATCTTATTTACGAGATATACTTTATTATCCACCACTGCCGCATAATAGTTTGTATCGTAGCTATAGTATGCAACTTCCTGTGTATCACCGTCTTCTTCTGTAAATATAGCTGTCAGTTCTGCATCACCGTCAGGTTCATATTTATCTGTCAGACGTTTCTGAGCCGTCATGTTGATCAGTTTATTGTAGAATGTTGTAAATGTTGTTTCATCCAGATCAGAACCATTCAGTTTATAGGTAACTGTTTCTGTATCGTTTCCATCATCATCTGTGGATGTTTCACGTGAAACATTTACTTTATAATCACTGCCCTGATAATTTACTTTGAGGCTTCCGAGGCTGTTTAAAGATACATAACTTACTGTCATATCCCAGAAGTCTTCTTCTGATTTATCAGTGAGTGCGGACAGAGTATCCGTTGACATCGTATAGACTTCATTGCTGTCATTTACCATGACATATCTGCTACTGTCATCTGTTTCATTTCCAACAAGAATTGTAAGCTGCTTATCTGCCATCTTAGTTTCTTCTTCCGAAGAATCCTCATTGTCTGATGCACTGTCTGAGTTTTCTGATGTTTCATCTTCTGCTTCTTCACCGTCAGTATCTTCAGCCTCAGATGTTTCATCCGTAGTTTCACTTACACTTTCGTCTGATTCTGTATCCTGTTCAGCATCGTCACTGTTTTCTTCCACAGATGAAGCATCTTCATCTGCCACCTCACCGGAAGCTGTCGTATCATCTTGTGTGTCTTCATCAGTGTCATCATCAGCAACTTCTTCCTGATAATCTACTGTGATTGTTGCATATGGTTTATCCAGACCATATTTGCTCTTGTCGTCGCATTTATAATCTGCAAGTGAACTATATGCCATGCTTCCGAATGAGGATACCAGAGAACTTACGGTAGCTGAGTCTGCTTTTTCTTCATCCTCGCTGCCTTTTACTGACCAGGTACTTGTATCTTCGTCTTTTGATAATTCATAGGAATTATCGCCGTTTACAGAAATTTTTGTAATGGTATCTGTATTGGAAATTGCAGGGAAATCTTCCATCTGCGCATAATCATTCAATGATTTGGTAAACGGCTCTACGCAGGAAGAATCTATCAGGTATACTGTCTTCTCATCATCATCTTTTCTTACATAATACTGACTGGTGGAGGAATTTTCATCTCCTACATACAGTGTAGTTGTTATGTCATCGCCATCTTCCTCATCAGATTTTGTTACAATCTTAATCGTGTTTGACGGAGAGTCCAGACCATATTCTGAAAGATCATCTACGTCCTCCAGAACTCTGTCTGAATCGACAGATGCAATAGCAGATGCTGCACTGTCCAGAGTAGTCTGATTTACCGGAAAATCTGTTTCGTCTTTCTTTACCCAGCTGTCATCATCTTTTTCAAATGTTGTCTCTGTATCATCAACCATAAAATCCAGAGATTTAATGTTATCTGTTGATGCAGTAAATACAGTTGTGCTTTCTTCAGAATCTTCTTCGGATTCTTTCTGCTCCTGATGGGCTACGTAGGTTTTTACACCTGCGTAAGCCCCGCAGCAGACACCAAGAACTACAACTGCAAGAACCATTTTTACAGTTTTATTCTTCATTTAAGCTTTTCTCCTCTTCATCCAAACTGCAAACCCTACAACAAGGAAGAATCCAGGAATCAGACCGATGGTGCAGATCTTCCAGAATGCAGCATCATAGTCTGTAAGTGTCAGATAAGATACAGACAGGCTCTTGGATGGGATAGATACGGTTGCACTGTCTTCTGTGTCTGTCATCCACTTCAGGGATTCGATGATCAGCTTCTCATTTCCGCCGGATACCATCTGATTTACCTGTGATTCCATCAGATTGGAAGTTGAATAGTATACGATCTGCGTTTCTTTGTCATCATCCAGAGTCTCTGTGATGCTTACTCCCAGATCAAATGGGCCAGCTTCGTCTCCGTCTTCTTTCTCCAGAGTATCACTGTTCAGATCTGTCTTGGAATATGCCTGGTCTGATGTGGTAAGGATACTGTTGATCGTTACGGTATCTCTTACATCATCCATTTTTTTGATTCCCTGTGCATATGGTACAAGTACATAATATCCTCCGGAAACAGTCTCAGAGCTTGCATCTGTGCTGTTTATAGTCGGAACCAGATAATATGGCATCTGCATTGCATAATGCTGATTATCACCTTCAAATACGATTCCAGCTTCTCTCTGAACACCATAGTTTTCCAGAACTGCATCAAAGTTTGGCAGGTCTTCTGTTGTATAATCAGAGAAAATCATCGCCTTTCCGCCATTTTCAAGATAATCAATAATAGCAGTCTTTTCATCTTCTGAAATATCTGTGGACGGAGAATCAATGAACAGGCAGTCTGCATCATCCGGAACACTTCCCTCTGTAAGAAGATTCAGAGACTGAATATCCATGTTTGCCTTCTCGATGTCTTCTTTGATAGTAGAATCCATCTCCTTCTCACCATGTCCCTCAAGTGTATAAAGGATCGGGAGATCTTCGGATGTTACATATCCGATCGCACTTGTGATCTGACCTTCACCGTCGAAACCGGTGGTCTGAGAGCTGTAGGTCTGATAATCAATTGTGCTCTCATAGATATTGTTGTAATCAATGACTTTATTTCTGTCGCCGCATACAACGATCAGACTGTTTGCAGAAAGATCATCACTTGTATATTCCGTTACAAATTTAGGATTTACTACAGGATCCTTCTGCTCTACTTTAATATGCTTGGATTCATCTTCATATTTCTTAAGCAGATTGGTAATATTCTCATCTTCAGAACCGCTCTGTGCAATCTGGTAAATTGTTACGTCCTTGTCCAGATCTTTCAGCATTGCTTTTGTATCATCACCAATACTGTAGAGTTTCTGGCTGCTGATATCAATTTCTGAATATTTGGACGGAATCGCATTTACGATCATGTTGAGCACTACAACTACTGCAATAAATATCACTGACATAACCATTGTGTAAGAACCGTTTTTGATATGCTTCTTACTGATGGTGCCAATCAGTTTCTTTTTGTCAAATTTTTTATGCTTATTATTTTTCATCTTTTCTTTCAGTTTCATTTTCTTTCACCTCCCCACTAATTCCAGCGTCTCTTCAAAATAGACTGTGTTGTAAGGAACAGGCATACTGCGATCACAGAAAGAAAATATACAATTCCTTTTATATCAAAAATGTTACTTGTAAAATTATCAAAGTGTCCGCTCAGATTAAACACATCCAGAACTTTCTGAATACCGCCCTCAAAAATACTGGATTTTACTACATAAATAATAATCAGTGCCACTTCTCCGATCACACCGATCACTGCTGAGATCAGAATATTCTTGATCATGGTATAGATAATGATGGCTGCTGCCAGGATCAATAACCCAAATGTCACGCATGTCGACATAGATGTCTGAGAGAAGAAGGAAGAAATACCATTCATCATGTAAAATGCAAATAAGAAAACAAATGTGAGTACCGCTGCAATTACCTGGCTCTCAGTTAATGCTGACATAAATACACCGATTGCAATATTTGCACATCCCAGGAGAAAGAATCCCAGGACTGCTGTATATGCAGATGCAAACTCTACTGTGCCAAACCTGGACATAATCAGCGGATAAGTACACATAACTGCCATCGGAACAGCAAATACAGTTACCAGTGCAAGATATTTACCTATTACAATACCGCTCACAGAAACCGGTGCTGTCAGAAGCAGCTGATCTGTTTTCTGTTTTCTTTCCTCTGCAAGTACACGCATAGTCAAAATCGGTACTCCGATCAGGAATGCAAAGGTAATTGCACTTAAGGTGTATTCAAATTTCGGATATGCTGCTGAAAGCTGATATGCTGAAAAATAAATACCTGTCAGTACAAGAATGAAAAAGATAAATAAATATCCTACCATGGATGTCAGGTAACTTTTCAGCTCTCTTTTATATATAGCTGTCATGGTTATTTCTCTCCCCCTTTATCATTATTCTGTTCTTCCGGTATTTCTGCTGATGTCTGTTTTACGTTTGTCTCGTTTGATCTACCGGCATCAGTATCTTTATCTTCAGGTGTATTTGGGACTTCGTCTGCAGATATTGGTTTATCGGATGCAGTAAGTTCAAGGAAGATTTCCTCCAGTGATACTTTCCTGGACTTCATCTCATAGATTGGGCTGTTAATCTCCGACATTTTGTAGAATACTTTTTCCCGAATGTCATTCTGCTCCTCTGTTGAAACTTTCACACTCCAGAGATTCTGTTTCTCATCTTTTTCCATTGTTACGCTGTTGACTCCCTCGATTCCCTCGAGAGCCAGCCTGATCTGTGTTTTTTCACCTTTAATAAGCATCTCCAGAGTATTGGATCCCTCTGCAAGTTTTCCAAGATTCTCAGGAGTATCGCTTGCTACCAGTTTTCCATGAGAAATGATCAGCACGTAATCGCATACCGCGCTTACTTCAGAAAGTATATGCGAGCTGAGAATAACGGTATGTTTCTTTTTTAATTCTTTAATTAAGGTTCGGATTTCAATAATCTGTTTAGGGTCAAGACCTACTGTCGGCTCATCCAGGATGATCACCTCCGGATACCCCATAATCGCCTCAGCAAGACCAACTCTCTGTCTGTAACCTTTTGACAGGTTCTTTATCAGACGGTTTCTCATGTCTGAAATCTTTACCATATCCATGACTGCTTCGATCATGTTTGCTTTTTTATCTTTTGGGATTTTCTTGAGATCTGCCACAAATTTCATGTATTCCAGGACAGTCATATCAAAATAGACCGGCGGCTGTTCAGGCAGATAACCGATACATTTCTTTGCCGCTTCCGGTTCTTCGAGGATATCGTGTCCGTCAATTTTGACGGTTCCTTCGGTGGATGCGATGTATCCGGTTATCATATTCATTGTAGTGGATTTTCCTGCACCGTTTGGTCCCAGAAATCCATAGATTTTGCCTTTCTCTATTTTAAAGGAAAGGTGGTCAACTGCCGTATGGTTACCATATCGTTTGACCAGATTGTTTACTTCAATCAATGTGTTCTCCTCCTCTTAATTTTTGCCAAAATAAAATATAGAAAATGTCCCCAGGTGAAACAGAGAATGGGGGAACCCGAGGACATCCCTATAAAAATAGTTTATGATGAAGTTGTGATGAAATTAGGATAAAAATGTGATTATTCTGTGATGTTTGTTTGAAAAAAATAGCTGTCCCGAAATCTCGGCATTTTTTGCCAGAAGATTTCATGAGACAACTATACATAGATTTATTATGACAATGGTTCTTTTAATGGTGTTCCTGCTTTACGCGGATACTTTCCAGGTGTAGATTTTTTCTTATTTATAATGACAAGGGATCGGTCAATCTCGGAGTCCGGCAATTTAAAGTATGTGATATCTTTCACCTGACCACCGAGGATATTGATTGCTTTCTCTGCTTCTTCTGCCTCCTCCTGTACAGTTCCTGATTTATAGGAAATGAAAGTTCCTCCTGTCTTTACATAAGGAAGACAATATTCTGACAGAGTTGCAAGGTTTGATACTGCCCTGGATACACAGAGATCATATTTCTCACGATACTCTTTATTTTTTGCATACTCTTCTGCTCTTCCATGAATCGCCTTAATCCCTTCTAATCCAAGAAGTTCAAAACTTTCCTCAAGGAAGTTTACCCTCTTTTTCAGAGAATCCAGCAGACATGCCTCCAGATGTGGAAAAGCAATTTTCAAAGGCACACCTGGAAATCCGGCACCTGTACCGATGTCCATAATTGTTTTTACTTTTGTCATATCAATGGCTTTTACACAGGCAAGACTGTCAAGAAAGTGCTTTGTAAGTACTTCCTCAAACTCAGTAATACCTGTCAGATTCATAACCTTATTTTTTTCTACCAGAAATTCATAAAACTGGATAAACTGATTTTTCTGCTTCTGGCTCAGCTCTATACCCAGTTCTCTGCATCCATTTTCCAATGTCGTCAGATTATACGGCATGTATTATTCTCCTTTTTCTACCTTTATTTATTATTTTTGTATATTTTACAGGGTTGTTTTATGTGCTTTTATGATTTTATCTGTTATTTATAGTCCGTTATTTTACTCTTTTATGTACTATTTTAATATTTTTTGCCAATTTCTTGTTTTTATAAGCACATTAAAGCGTATTATATTAATTATTTCGTACTGGAAAGATACACCAGTAAAACTGATATATCAGCAGGAGAAACTCCTGAAATTCGGGAAGCCTGTCCGATTGAAATCGGTCTGTATGCTTCCAGTTTCTGACGTGCTTCGATTCTCAGGCTTCCAACTTTCTCATAATCAAGATCTGTCGGGATTTTCTTTGCTTCCAGTTTCTTAAACTGTTCTACCTGTTTTAACTGTCTGCGGATATATCCATCATACTTGATGTTAATGTCAACCTGTTCCTGTACATCCCATGGCAGTTCCGGACGTTCTTTATCAAGTGGTTTGATTGCTTCATAAGAAAGTTCCGGACGGCGGATCAGTTCAGCCAGAGTAGTTCCAGATTTCAGCGGTGTGCTGTTATAGCTTTCCAGAAGGGTCTGAACCTCTTTGTTTGCTCCGATATTTGTATGTTCTACTCTGCTGATCTCTGTTTTTATCTGTTCTTCTTTCGTAAGGATTTTCTGATAATCCTCTTCACTGATGAGCCCTGCCTGATATCCCTTTTTACGAAGTCTCAGATCCGCATTGTCCTGTCGGAGAAGTAATCTGTACTCCGCTCTGCTGGTCATCATTCTGTATGGCTCATGGTTTTCTTTTGTTACCAGATCATCAATAAGAACACCAATATAAGCCTCAGAACGGTCAAGAATCAGCTGTTCCTGACCTTTAACTTCCAGAGCAGCATTAATTCCTGCGATCAGTCCCTGCGCCGCTGCTTCTTCATACCCTGAGCTTCCGTTAAACTGACCGCCGCTGAACAGTCCTTTGATTTTCTTAAATTCCAGTGTAGGATATAACTGACGTGGATTAATACAGTCATATTCGATGGCATATGCATTTTTTACGATTTTTGCATGTTCCAGTCCCGGTACGGAATGATACATTTCTTCCTGCACATCTTCCGGCAGAGAGCTGGACATTCCACCAATATACATCTCATTTGTATAGAGACCTTCCGGCTCAATAAATACCTGATGACGATTCTTATCTGCAAAACGGACTACTTTATCTTCAATTGACGGGCAATAACGCGGACCGGTTCCTTCGATCATACCAGAATACAATGGAGAACGGTCAAGGTTTGCACGAATGATCTCATGAGTTTTCTCATTTGTATATGTCAGCCAGCAGGATTTCTGCTCTATCTGAACATCTTCCGGATTAGTTGAGAATGAAAATGGTACAACTCTCTCATCTCCAAACTGTTCCTCCATTTTACTGTAGTCAATTGTATTTCCGGCAATACGGGCAGGTGTTCCTGTTTTAAAACGGAACATTTCAATTCCCAGCTCTTTCAGAGAATCAGTCAGATAGTTGGCTGCCTGCAGTCCGTTTGGTCCTGTATAATTACTTACATCACCGTAAATACATCTTGCTTTTAAATAAGTTCCTGTACAGAGGACCACAGCTTTACAGTTATAAGTTGCACCGGAATATGTTTTTACCCCTGTAATCTTTCCGTCCTCGACCAGAAGTTTTGTTACTTCTCCCTGTTTAATAGTCAGATTAGGTGTATTTTCAAGCGTTTTTCTCATTTCATTGCTGTATGCCTGTTTGTCAGCCTGCGCACGTAAGGAGTGCACTGCAGGTCCTTTGGAACAGTTAAGCATTTTGGACTGGATAAAGGTCTTGTCAATATTTTTTCCCATTTCACCGCCCAGGGCATCAAGCTCTCTTACCAGATGGCCTTTGGAACTGCCGCCTACGTTCGGGTTACATGGCATTAATGCGATACTGTCTACACTTACAGTAAACATCACTGTATTCAGGCCCAGGCGCGCGCCCGCAAGTGCTGCTTCACATCCGGCATGACCGGCACCGACTACAACAATATCATAATCTTCTACTAACGTTCTCATTTTGTCTCCTTTTATTTTACAACTGCTCATTCTATTCTTTCAAAAATCGCCGAAGGCGATTTTTTGATTTTTATTTACCCATGCAAAACTTGCTGAATATCTCATTTACCAGATCTTCACCAACAGACTCTCCGAGGATTTTACCCAGATTTTCATATGCATTCATAAGATCTATAGAAAAGAAATCTTCCGGCATTCCCATTTCGATACTGTTTCTGACCAGATCAAGGCTTCTGTCAGCCTCTTCCAATGCTGCTTTATGACGGGCATTTGTAATATATACCTCATCATTAAAGGAAATCTCTCCTCCAAAAAACATATCTTTAATCTGTTCTTCCAGTTCTGTAATGCCTTTTTCTTCTTTTGCAGAAATCGGAATTACAGGATGTCCTGTTTTTTCTTTCAGGATTTCCGGCTGGATTTCCGGCTGAAGATCAGTTTTATTATACAGGATAATCGCCTTTTTTCCAGTAAGCATTTCCATGATTTCTTCATCATTTTCGTCAAGCGGAACAGAAGAATCCACTACATAAAGAATCAGATCTGCTTTCTGTGCCATTTCTCTGGCTCTGTCTACCCCTATTTTTTCCACAATATCCTTTGTTTCCCGGATTCCGGCTGTATCAATAATCTTCAGAGATATTCCATGAAGTGTGATATATTCCTCCAGAATGTCTCTGGTCGTCCCTGCAATATCTGTCACAATAGCCCGGTTTTCTCCGATCAGAAGATTTAACAGTGAGGATTTTCCGGCATTTGGTTTTCCAAGGATAACTGTCTGGATTCCCTCCTGGATCATCTTTCCGTCAGAAGAAGTTTTCAACAGGCGCTTCACTTCTTTCTGTTCATTATCCACAACTTCCAGAAGTTCCTGGGGATATCCATCCAGACTGATATGTTCCGGATCATCCAGTGCCGATTCTATATATGCAATGTGATAAATCAGCTTTTCTCTGATATCTCGGATTGCTTTCTGCACAGAACCTCTTAACTGATCCATGGAACTGCGAAGCGCATATTCATTTTTCGCCTGTATAACATCCATAACAGCCTCTGCCTGGGACAGATCCATCCGTCCGTTCAGGAAGGCACGTTTGGTAAATTCTCCTGGTTCTGCAATTTCGGCACCATTTTTCAGCACTGTATCCAAAACCCTCTGCATAGCATATACACCACCATGACAGTCTATTTCTACTGTATCTTCTCCTGTAAAAGTCCTCGGTGCATGCATGATCATTACCAGAACCTCATCAATCAGTTCCTCTCCATCATAAATATATCCATAATGAATGGTATGAGTCGGAACTTCTTTTATTTTTTTCTTCCCGCCTTTTGATCTGTAGATACGGGAAATCACATCCATGGCATTCTCACCGCTGATACGGATGATTCCGATTCCGGACGCACTCATGGCTGTGGAAATTGCTGCGATTGTTGTTTCCATTTTTTTCTCCTCACTTGCCTGTTCTATAATAGTTCCGTCCCTGCGGAACAGTAGACTGTTACAATAATTCTGTCATCTTATATACATAACAGGAAAATCACACTGACTACTGTTATTTTTTCTGCAAGTGTGTAATCTCTCTGGTATATATACAAGACTTTCCGTAAAATAAAAATGTTACTCCAGGCAAAAGTACACACGCAAAGTTACGTGTTATTCACGCTTTCACCTAGAATAACATTCTTTTTTCATATCTGCAATGAAGCAGTCATAATATTAATTTCTTTTTAATTTTACCACTACATGACGGTAAGGCTCTTCACCCTCACTGACTGTCTCAACGAATTTATTTCCCTGAAGAGCAGAATGGATAATTCTTCTCTCATAAGGATTCATTGGCTCAAGAATAACCGGCTTGCGGGTTTTTCTTACTTTATAAGCAATACCTCTTGCAAGGTTCTCAAGAGTTTCTTTACGGCGCTTGCGGTAATCTTCTGTATCAAGTTTTACACGAATGTAATTTGATTTACCTTTATTTACCACAAGACTCGTCAGATACTGAAGAGAATCCAGAGTCTGGCCTCTCTTGCCGATAAGGATTCCCATATCTTCGCCTTCAAAGTCAACTTCCAGACTTCCGTCCGTTGTGTTATATTCAGATGTAATCTCTACTTCTCCAAGATTCATGGACGCAAATACATCACGAAGGAATACCTTTGCTCTGTTTTCTACTTCTTTAATCTCTTCCGGATCTGTAAGAATCTCAACAGGCTTTGCCGGTTTTACCGGTTTAGCCGTCTTTTCTCTGACTTGTTTCTCTTTTGGCTCTCTGAATTCTCTCGGCTGTTTTTCTTTTGCAGCCCTTTCCTTTACAGGTTTTGGCTGTCTTGGTTTCTCAGAAACAACTTTCGGCTCTTTGATTTCTTTCTTTACCGGTTTTATAGCTTCCGTTTTCTTTTCTTCCTGAACCGGGGCTTCCTCTTTGAAGGAATCGAGTTTCACTGTCTCTACGATCTCCTTCATTTCTTCTTCCTCAGAAACCGGCTCAATCTTACGAACCTTAATTACTGCAGGCTTGCTTCCGATTCCGAAAAATCCGTTGCTGCCTTCACTTATTACCTGAATCTCAAGCTGGTCACTGGATACGCCAAGCTCGATACATGCTTTTGTAATTGCTTCACTCTTTGTTTTCGCTGAAAACTGGATATAATCCTCCATGCCAACCCCTCCGTTCCTGACTACTTCTTCTTATTACGCTCATCAAATGCTTTTACCAGATTGGCCTTTGCAGTAATGCTGCCAGGTTTTGCATTCGCAGCGTCTTTGTAAGCTTCTTCAACCTTCTTGGCTCTTGTCTCAACATTTGTATTGCTGCTGCCTTTTTCAATCTTATTGATATTCTTGGCGCTCTGATGGGCCTGATTTGTAATCTTCTGAGGTGGAAGTCCCGCTTTCTCACGCTTCTTTTCCATCTTCTTCATATTCTCACTGATCAGGTCTTCAATCTGGATCTTATCCATCTTTTTATTGATAACAACCTGCTGCACACTTCTTACTGCTGCACTTGCTACCCAGTAAATACCAAGACCTACCGGGAATGTGAAACAGAATACTGCTGACATCAGCGGCATTACCATATTCATTGTCTTCATGGAATTCATCATTGCGTCCTGCTGTGAATCACCACCCTGCTGTGCTGCCTGAGGCATCAGCTTTATGCTGAGTGTCTGTGTAGCCCACGCAAGAATCGGGATAAGAATCGCAACGATAGCAAGAAGAACAGATCCACCTACAAAAGCTGCTTTAATATAAGTCAGTGGCTGATCAGCGATATTCAGACCAAAGAAATTCTGCACATGTGAAATCTCTTTTGCAGTGCTGTTCAGCGTATCAGTAAATCCTGCAAACTGGCTTGTCTCAGCAAGTGTTTTCCACTGAGAAGGTGATAATGCATACAAAAAGTCTGTGACTGAATTACTTGTAGCTTTACTTCCATCCATAATAAGCTGAACTCTTGTCATCTTATTATCTGTGATAAACTGCTGAAGGATATCTGTATATCCGTTTACACCTGTAATACTGGTAACTGCAGATGCAAGGATATCCCTTACACTTCCTACATATGCCGGAATTTTATAAATTACCTGATATAAGGCCATCAAAATAGGGAACTGGATTGCAAGCTGTACACAGCTTCCTGTAGGAGATACACCGTATTTCTGATATACAGCCTGTGTTTCCTCCTGCATTTTCTGCATTGCAGCAGTATCATTGTTTTTTCCCTTGTACTTCTTCTGAATTTTCTGAAGTTCCGGCTGCATGATCGCACTCAGCTTAGAGAATTTCTGCTGTTTGATCTGCAGTGGGGTCATAAGAGCATAAATAAGGATACTGAAGATGATAATACAAAGACCGATATTCTGAATTCCAAAGATATTCAGCAATCTGTAAATACCATCCATGATCCATCCCATAACGGTCGCAAGCTGACCAATGATAGGAGTGCTGCTCTTTGTCGCTAAAATCATTTCCAAGTTCATTTCCTCCTAGAATCCATAAATGACAGGAGGTTCCTTCGATCGATCAATATTCAATTTTCAAGTACATTCCTGTCTTTACGGTACAGGGTCATAGCCTCCGTGGGAAAAAGGATTACAGCGAAGTATCCTCCATACCGCAAGAAGACCACCCTTTAATGCACCATATTTTTCGATTGCTTCTAAACCATATTGAGAACATGTGGGAATATAAGGACATTTTGTTCTCT
>OLOE01000849.1_pt1 | contig 14274 bp, 13 predicted proteins | sample 1673201 | NCBI WGS metagenome assembly OLOE01 (sample SAMEA3136765, study PRJEB25190) | human gut metagenome | biome: human gut; feature: human-associated habitat; material: faeces | place: Austria | collected 2013
TACCGATTGGGGGATCCCTGGGGAACGGGGACGTAAGTTTGACTGTGGCTGCTAAAGAAGTAACAGAGAGCTGTGTATCTGTGGGGGACGCACTGGCTATTAAAGAGATTAAGCCGAGCGGTACGCTTGGCTACCGCTTTATTAAGAGGCTGTTTGACCTGGTGTTCAGTCTTTTGATGAGTGTACTGCTGCTTATCCCCATCGCCATTGTGTGCGCACTCATTTGCCTTGAATCGCCCGGCAGCCCTTTGTATACGCAAGAGCGCGTCGGCAAGGGAGGAAAGACAATCAAGATTTTTAAGCTTCGCAGCATGGTCGCCGATGCGGGTGATGTGCAGAAGTATTTGAGCCCTGAGCAGCTTTATCAGTGGGAAGTTGAGCGCAAGGTTGACGATGACCCCCGCATTACCAAGATCGGTCAGTTCATTCGCAAGTGTTCCATCGATGAGATACCTCAGTTTCTCAATGTGCTGAACGGTGACCTTTCTGTCATTGGTCCTCGTCCCATTACAAGAGATGAGCTTGAACAACATTTTTCGGATGAAGAAATGGCTGAGCTGCTCTCAGTTCAGCCTGGAATTACTGGACTTTGGCAAGCGACTGATCGCAATGAAGCGACCTTTGAGAGTGGTCTGAGGCAAAAGATAGAACTTCGCTACGTTCAGAATCGCTGCTTCCGTATGGACTGGAAATGCTTTGCTGGCACTTTTGGCGCCATGTTTGGAAAACGTAAAAGTGGAAGGTAGACAATTGTCTTCACAGAAGGATATTACGGTTGCCGTTGCAGCTCATAAGCCGTATTGCATGCCGAATGATAAGTGTTATCTCCCCCTTCACGTTGGGGCAGATTTGCATCCGGAAGTTTGTTTGGACATGCAGCAGGATAACTTGGGGGAAAATATCTCTCAAAAAAACGCTTCTTATTCTGAGCTTACTGGGATGTACTGGCTTTGGAAGAATTGTGGGTCCTTTTATAAGGGCTTGGTACATTACAGGCGGCATTTTAAAACCGTTGATTCGTCAAAGGCAAAATCCAAAAATCCCTTCGATCTAATTGCGTGTAGTGAGGATTTTAAGGAAGTATTTGACTCAACAAATTCTCAGGTAATTGTTCCCAAGGCTCGTAACTACTATATCGACACCGTTGAGGCGCACTATCGTCATACACTTCCGGGTGAACAGCTAGATGCAACGCGAGCGGCACTTAATTGTTATTGCCCCAAATATATTCCCGCTTTCGAACGTGAAATGTCTGGCACCAAAGCTCATATGTTTAACATGTTCGTTGCTGAAGGTGATGTATTTAACGCTTATTGCGAGTGGCTCTTCTTTGTGCTCGAGAAAATAGAAAGTTCTTTGGACTCAACAGAATACGATGCGTTCAATGCTCGATGGCCTGGTCGCATCAGCGAGATGCTACTAGATACCTGGTTGTCGACAAATGACATCAAGTTGGCAGAAATGCCTACCATCAGCCCGGAACCAGTTGACTGGATTGCTAAGGGTAGCGGTTTTTTGGCAGCTAAGTTTTTTGGCAAGAAATATAAACGTAGTTTTTAGGTCGGATAATTAACAATGGGTTTATCAACTTTTGAATTGTTTAAACATATAAAGAACACAAGCTCAACAATAGAGTTGACGGGAGATGCACTATGCTCGCTCCAATATGTTCTTAAAATGATGCTTCGAGATTTTCAGGTTGCTGCAAATAAAGCTGAAGCTCGATGGACCTTAAGTGGCGGTACCTGCCTTGGGTCTCTTCGCCATCATGGATTTATTCCATGGGACGATGATATTGACATTAATTTGATTCATGATGATTTGACAAAGTTTGTTGATGCCATCAATTCTTTATTCCCAGGTAAATACACCATTCAAATTCCTGGTTTGACCGATGGTTATGATTTGGGCTTTGCGAGAATGCGTCTTAACGGAACCGTTGTCCGAAACAGAGATGATATCGGTCTTCCTAGTTCGAGTTGCGGTGCTTATATCGATATTTTTCTACTCGAAAGTGTTCCAGATAATTGTATTTGTCGTGGAATTCATGGCTTTATATCTATGGCTCTTGGGTTCTGCTATTCGTGTTGTCGCTTTGAGGCGCATGCAGATTTATATAACTCTTTGGTTGCCGGCAACGAATCTGCCTTAAAAGTCTTTAAGCGTAAGGAAATGATCGGGAAGTTGTTTTCTTTCTACACCCCTGAAAAATGGGTGGCGCTTTGGAATCGATGGAATTTCAAGTATCGCAATAGTAGCAGCAAGTACATTTCAATACCGACAGGACGCAAACACTATTTTGGTGAGCTATACAGTCGCGTTGCGTTTTTTCCAACAGAGCCGGGTGAGTTTGAAGGGCTTCTGCTTCCAGTGCCAAATGATTTCAAGGTTTATATGGAAGCGCTTTATGGGCCCGATTACATGACGCCACCGCCTTTAGAGGACCGAGAGGTACATGTTGTTTATGAGTTTGATTTAGGAAAGTACTCAAATATCGAGAGTGAGGATTTGTAAAAATGAACGTTGCAATTGTAATAGCCGGTGGCGTCGGTTCTCGTATGGGCCAGCAAATCCCCAAGCAGTTTATTAATGTGCGCGATAAGCCTGTTTTAATATATACACTTGAGGCATTCCAGGCGCATCCGCAGGTCGAGGCCATTGAAGTTGTTTGTATCGATGGCTGGGAAGACATTCTCAAAGCATATGCAAAGCAGTTTGGTATTTCTAAATTAAAATGGGTTGTTAAAGGTGGAAAGACTGGTCAGGAGTCTATTCGCAATGGCGTATATGGGCTCGAGGGAATTCTGTCTAATGATGACATTGCTATTATTCACGATGGCGTGAGACCAATGTTGGATTCGGACGTGATCACCGATGTGATTCGTGTTTGCCAAAAATATGGTAACGCTGTTACAAGCCTGCCTTATAACGAACAAATATTTGTTGTTAATCAAGACGATGAATCAACTACAGACAAATTTATTCCGAGAGAGACTCTTCGTCGTGTTTCTACTCCGCAAGCATATCGCTACGGTAATTTATTGGATTCCTATAAGAAGGCTTTTGCTGAGGGTATTGGTATTTACGGTTCGCATTACACCAATACGATGATGGTTGAGCTTGGCGAAACTCTGCATTTTGCTGCTGGTTCGGATAAGAATATTAAGCTAACTACCCCTGAGAACCTCGACACTTTCCGCGCTTATTTAGCCACGTCAGGATGTAGGGATTAAAAGTAGGGTATTTCTGATGAATAGACTCGAATCTAACATATACATCTCAGAGCTGGATTCTGTTTGTAGCCAAGATCTCCCATGGGAAAAACTAGCAGGGAAGACCCTTTCTCTTTCTGGCGCTACTGGAATGATAGGTTCATTTCTCATTGACGTTATTATGAGGAAAAATAGAATAAATCACCTTGGTTGCCGCATCCTTGCTATCGGTAGAAGTGAGGAGAAAGCTCGTGCCAGGTTGCCTTATTTTGATAGTGCTTTATTTAAATTTGAGGAGGCGGATGTTACCGAAAGAGGGGTAAAGCCGTCAGCTCCTTCAGATTTTGTTATCCACCTTGCTAGCTCTACGCATCCACGTCAATATGCGAGTAATCCTGTCGGCACTATTTCCTCAAATGTTGACGGACTTCATAATTTGCTTGAGTATTCTTCGGAACACGGTGCAAGACTGCTCTTCGCCTCTTCTGTTGAGGTGTATGGAGAAAACCGTGGAGATGTTGAACGATTTGACGAGGGGTATTGTGGATATATTGACTGCAATACTCTTCGTGCCTGTTATACAGAGTCCAAACGTCTTGGCGAGACTATGTGCCAGGCTTACCGTTCACAGAAATCTGTTGAAACTGTTATTGCTCGCATAGCCCGAGTATACGGACCAACTCTACTTCCCGATGATTCTAAGGCGCTCTCTCAGTTTATGTATAAAGCGCTTTGTCACCAAAATGTGGTGCTTAAGAGTAGCGGAACTCAACACTATTCATATTTACATGTTGCAGATGCTGTTTCCGGATTGCTTTACGCGCTGCTACTTGGTGTAGATGGCGAAGCATATAACCTTGCTGACCCTTCATCGGATGTCACCTTACGTGATCTGGCAATAATGGTTGCTTCAGCCGGAGACGTTGAAGTTGTCTTTGATTTGCCAGATGCTGAGGAAGCGGCGGGGTACTCAAAAGCTTCGGTTGCACTCATGGATGGTAGCAAAATGAGAGAACTTGGATGGATCCCATCCAAGGGAATAGAAGATGGTGTGGCTGAGACGCTTCGCGTTCTTCAAAGCTTGGAGGCGGAATGAGGAGCGCAAAGCTCGATATACAATCTAATCTAAATGGAGATGACAAAGATCCTCTTGTTTCTATTGTTGTTCCCGTCTTTAATGCCCCGGTTAAAGCGCTTGAGAGATGTCTCTTGTCGTTATTTAATCAAAGTTACTCCAATGTTGAATTCATTATCGTTGATGATGGAAGCGATGATGAGTGTTTAGCTGTTGAGCAGAGGCTTGTATCGGCGGAGGCTCGAGCACGAATTGTTAAGGGAGGCCATAAAGGCGTATCGCACGCTAGAAATATCGGAATCCGCGAAGCTCAGGGCGAATGGGTTGCTTTTTCTGATTCTGACGATGAATTGAATCCTTTGTTTATTAATCAGGCTCTCCAGATTGCATTGGGAGAGAATGTCGATCTTGTCTGTGGTGGCGTCGCTTCTCTATATCTCGATGATTCTCCGACCGACGGCTGCGATGTGCTTGACTATTGCGTCCTTGATGAGACTCGTGAATTAATGGCAGCACAACTTCAAATGCTTGGAAATGTTAAGTATAACTTCGAATCTTTGCCTGATTTTAAGGGCCGTGGACCTGTTGCAAAGCTTTATCGTGCTGATATTCTTGAGAGCTTGCGTTTTGATGAGGGTATTCCCATCGGTGAAGATACGGTCTTTAATTACCGGTTTATTGAGAAATGCAAATCGATGGCAATTGCTTCTAATGTCTGGTATTGGTATTACCAATACCAGGGGTCTGCTGTTCATTCGATTGAGCTTGACCCATGGGAGCGCTCCATTACGGGAATCATGTCAACATGTTCTTTAGAAGATGAACAGGCGCCATTTATTTCACGATGTGCTTTTTTAACCACCCAAGGTATTGAGAATTTTGTGAAAAACTCAGGTCTGATTGGGGCAAAAATATCGAGTGTGCGGCTTCTTTCCCTTGCCTTCGATCAAGGGTGTTTTTCTGAGCATTGTTTCGAAGGCTACTGTCTTTCTCCTTGGCTTCGAGTGTTCACGATTCTTTGTAAAAAAGGTTTCTTTAGCTTTGCTTTTTTATTTTGGGGATTGAGAACTGTGGTTAAAGACGGCCTATCGGGAAAAGCCCTAATTGATAAGGACATGCATTAATGACTGATATTGGAATAAAAGAAAAAACAGGCAGAACTGTCTCCATTATTGGCAGTATGGGCATAGGTGAGTTTGTATACTATCTCGCTTACGGCTTGTATTTTTTCAGCTGTATTCTCGATCGAACGACATTCGATGAATTTCTTTTTATTCCGGTTCCACTTTTATCTAGAATTATTAGTCTGATAATCCTATGTCTTCTGTTATTTAAATTTGTTCTTCAAAAAGCTTCTATTAAAGGCTGGCTATTGGCAACGGGTCTCGTGCTCGTTGGCTTTATTTCTTGGAGGAATTCGCAGGAGGGGTGGTTATTTTGGCTTGCTCTTTTTATTGTCTGCTCTGAGGGCGTCCAACTGAATATACTTGCGAGCATTTCTCTCGCTCTGTCAATCATGATCCTGGTGATTGCGCCATTGTTTTCTGTTTCGGGTATGATTGAGGAACTTACTTTAATTCGCGCAGGTGTTGCTCGTCATTCGCTGGGCTTTACTCATCCTAATTATTTTGGCATGTATGTTATTCTCGCGTGTACATCAATATCTGTTCTTGCTTTTGGGAAAAATCCTCTGTTCCAATCCATAATTCTTTTTTTTGCAGCTTATCTAATCATGGTTGTGTCAGATTCAAGATCAACAGCAGTTCTCGCTATTTTTCAAGCATTACTGTTGCTTGTTTTTTTCAAAGTAAAAAACAAACGTTTAAGAAGAATTATCTCAATAGGCTTTGTTGTTGTCGTTGCTTTAATTGTTTTTGTCAGCTTTTATTTCATGATCGGGTTCAACCCATCCCGTTCAATAGATTCAGTATTGAATACTCTCTTATCTGGTAGATTGAGATTGGCTCATGGCTATTATCAGATGAAGGGTCTTTCGCTATTTGGTACTACTTATATTGATTGTCCTGTAATCTATTGGGAGAATGGAAAATCCTACCATTTTGTCGTTGATAATGCGTACTGCCATTTGATTTTGCGTTACGGAATTATCCCGACTGCTTTATTTATTATTGGATTGTTTTCACTTTTAATTAAATTGTTTCGCCAAAATCGATGGGACTCACTCTTGTTCGGCATTGTATTAATGTCTGTATATGGTCTTACCGAAACTTTGGGTGTTCGAATCGAATGTAATTATTTTCTTTTTGCGATTGGAGCCGATCTGCTTTTTTCTTCCTCTGAAATCAATACCAGGGAAGCCAGTCGCAAAAATTATATTGGAGTACCGCATGAGTAGTATCGTGACACGCAAAGCCGATGTTATATGGAATTACATCGGGACAATAGTTTCGATGGCCAGTGGTTTCATCCTTCTTCCGCTGCTTATGCGCTATCTCTCTGATGAGGAATTGGGTCTTTGGTATGTTTACATTGCACTCTCTAATTTCGCCATGCTCTTTGAGTTTGGTTTTAATCCAACCTTTGCGCGAAATATCGTATATGTAGTGAGTGGTGCCCGCCGTCTTTCCGTTAAGGGGTGTGATAAGGAATCAGTTGAAGATGGCATCGATTGGCATCTTTTGAACACGGTAATTAAGGCTTCCAAAGTTATATACGCGATTCTTGCGGTCGTTGTGTTGCTTCTGCTTTCTACGGCTGGCTCAGCTTATATTTTCTTTGTTGCTTCGAATATGAATCCTGCTGACGTTTGGCTTTCATGGGCACTCTTCTGTGTTTCAATTTTCCTTAATCTCTATTTTCTTTGGTCGATCACGGTATTAAGAGGATACGGAGATATTGCTGGAGAAAATAAGGCGGTCGTAATTGGTAGAGTAGGACAGCTCTTTATCAGTGGCGTTTTGCTCGTTGCGGGCTTTGGGCTTGTTGGTGCATCTATTGGGTTTCTTATGAATGCCGTGCTTCTTAGGGTTTCTGCCTTAATTATGCTTAGGCAACATCGAGAGATCGAAGATGGACGACGTTCGGATAAGTTGTCGGTAAACTTCTCTTCAATTCAGGAGATTTTTTCGACCATTTTCCATGTCGCATGGCGTGATGGCTTGGTTCAGCTTTCTCTTTATGCTTCCACTCAAGCCATGAGTATTTTGAGTTCCATATTTCTTGGCCTATCCGAGACGGGCACCTATTCTATTCTGCTGCAGTTTGCAAATGCAATTTATAATTTTGCATCTACGTATCCAAAGTCTTTTTATCCTGCGATGCAGTCAGCTTATGCTGAGGGTGAATCTGGTAAACAGAGGAAATTTGTATCGACTGGGATTGTAGGTTACTGGATGCTGTTTATGCTTGGAACCGCTGGGGTCTGTGTTGTTATTTTTCCTCTCTTGCCATTATTCAAGCCTGGCATCGATATTGACTATGCTTTGTTTCTTGTAATGTGTTTGTATGTGGGGCTTCTTCAGCAGCATTCTATTTTTTGCAATTACATTATCAGCATGAACGAGATTCCTTATATGTGGGGATATATTATTGCATCCATTATTGGCTGTGCTCTTGTGTGTCTGTTTTCAGGTCTTTTTGGTATGGGGGCTTGGGGCATCATATTGGGCCAGGGAATTTCCCAGCTAGCCTATAACAATTGGAAATGGCCTGTGTACCTATGCAAGAAACTGGGAAGCTCTTATCACGAGATTATCAATGAGGGCGTTCAATTGTGGATTACTAAATTTGTTAGCCGTTTTAGTAGATCGCGGGCATAGCGAAACTCTATTAAATTCAGTCCGGCTTTTGGTTTTCTATTCTATTTGCATGAATGTGTATGGGGCGTCGATGGTTGTCGGTGCCCCATTTCTGAACAAGAGTGTTGGCGCAACGGTTATATAGAAATAGGGATGCGGATCAGTTCCAGCACCCCTATTTTTGAAAATATTATTTAATTAACGCGATAATTCTCAATGGTTAACTACGCCTCCGTCGGCTCCGCGCCCAGCTCGTTGCGGACGAGCTCGAAGGCGGCGGCGATGGCCTTGTCCATGTCGTAGTACTTGTAGCCGCCCAGGCGGCCGGCGAAGATCACGTCGCCCTCCTGCGCCGCCAGCTCCTCGTACTGCTTGTACAGTGCCTCGTTCTTGGCGTCGTTGATGGGGTAGTAGGGCTCGTCGCCGGGCTTCCAGTCGGCCGGGTACTCGCGCGTGATGACGGTCTTGTCCTGGGTGCCGAACTCGAAGTGCTTGTGCTCGATGATGCGGGTGTAGGGGATCTCGCGCTCGGTGTAGTTGACCACGGCAACGCCCTGGTGGTCCTGCTCGTCGAGCGTCTCGGTCTCAAAGCGCAGGCTGCGGTACTCGAGCGTGCCCAGCTTGAAGTCGTAGAACGCGTCGATGGGGCCGCAGTAGATCGTCCTGGCGGCGATATCGGGCTCGGCGGCGATTAGCTCCTTGTACTCCACGCCGCAGCGCACCTCGACGCCCTCGAGCATGTTGGCGACCATCTTGGTGTAGCCGCCCATGGGGATGCCCTGGTAGCGGTCGTTGAAGTAGTTGTTGTCGTAGGTGAAGCGGCAGGGGAGGCGCTTGATGATGCTCGCGGGCAGGTCGCGGCAGTCGCGGCCCCACTGCTTCTCGGTGTAGCCCTTCACGAGCGTCTCGAAGATGTCGCGGCCGACGAGCGACAGCGCCTGCTCCTCGAGGTTGGCCGGCTCGCCGATATTCTCGGCGGCCACCTGCTCGGCGATCTTGGCCTTGGCGTCGGCCGGCGTGACGACGCCCGGCCACATCTTGGCGAAGGTGTTCATGTTGAAGGGCATGTTGTACATGCTGCCGCGGAAGTTGGCTACCGGCGAGTTGACGTAGTTGTTGAACTCGGCGAAGCGGTTGACGTAGTCCCAGACGTCCTTCATGGAGGTGTGGAAGATATGCGCGCCGTAGCGGTGGACCTGGATGCCCTCGACGTCCTCGGTGTAGACGTTGCCGGCGATGTGGTCGCGGCGGTCGATGACCAGGACCGACTTTCCGGCTCGTCTGGCGGCGTTGGCGAAGACGGCGCCAGAGAGGCCGGCACCGACGACGAGGTAATCGTACTGGGACATGGATGTGCTCCTTTTGATTTGGTGTTGGGTGGGGTTAGCGGAACAAGCGCAGCTGGTTGAGTTGTGCTGGTGAGTTGTTTCCAGATTGGTAGTATAGCAGATGGGGATGGACTTCATCTAAGGTGCTCGATTCTTGTTTTGATTTGTATCAACCTTTGTATCAGTTGAAAACCTAACCCTGACTATCAACTTCATCCTTGAGGTGCTCAACTGAATATCGCGAAACGTACAGTCGATATTACGCATAGGCGTCTGGATTGGCATTGCTCTCGATGCCCTTTTGCTATTGGCGGTCTGCCCGAAACATTGACACGTCTTAGTCGCGTGCATGCTGACTTGGGATCCTCGTTGAAAATATCGGTGTAAGGGCGACGCCCTGCCGACAGTGGCATGATATTTACAGCGCCGATTGGTTGTGATCGACAACACTTCAATCGGGCGAATTCTCAAATCGGCGCTGTAGCTATTGCAGACTGACACCGCTAGCGTCTTGATAGATGGCGGCCCTTTGCGATTGAATGCTTCTAGCTTAGTTTGAAGAGTTTCTTTAGCTCTTTTTGAATGCGATCTCGAACAGTGTTATGTACAAATGCAGGCTCACTTAATAGTTTTGTACTGCCACAAGTATGCTCACAATAATGGTTGCCGGGTCTTCCTAAAAGTCTTTCGCTGCGTAGACAGTTTTCCGCTCGTGTTTCAAATTCGCTACCGTAATATCCTCTTTGAGAATTATCCTCCGAAATTATTACTCTGATTTCGTTTTCATTTTCGACGGGAGATGGCGAGATTCGAATTTGCCTGTCTTGAGGGTATTCATCTTTTTTGGCAGGCTTTATACTAACGATCAAGTTAAAAGGTCCATCTGCATAGGCGGGTAAATATTTTCCGATATCCTCCATAAAAGCTTTGATGAATTGTCTATAAGATATTTCGCATTCGGCAAGGATGAATTTACACCACGTTTCACAGAGTTGATCTGAATATGAATCCCAAACCCAATGGCAACCTTTGCCTAAATTATCTGGAATGGGAGGAAGATACTGCAGATGGTCTTCATGGCCTAATTCGAGGATTTGGACTAGTATGGGTACTACCGAAATCGGTATATCTATGCTGGCTACATTGATGAAGTAAATTGGCTTCCCGTTGAGTGCCTGACCAATTTCCTTTGCCGTTATGTTGCGTAGACTGAGCTTTCGAGGCTGTCCCCCGCTTTCTCCGATATTGATTCGGCTTTTTCTAAGCGCTTCTTCCGCAAACCCGACTTTCATGGGTAATGGTTCGAAAAGCACGGTCTCTGCTGAGTTGAAAAAGTCTTCTAGATCATCGTTTATCATCGAGATGGCTAGCTCTCTTGCACAATCTATTCCTTCGTAGAGTCTATCTATTCGATAGACATGGGTTTCCGGTCGATCAGATGATCTTATCGAAATAATGGGTACGGTAAATCCATCAACGGTCTTCATCATCGGCCCCTGTGCATCATCGGTGATTCTGAGGCTTATATTTTCCTCACCAGGATGCTTTTCTTTTAGCGTTATTTGGGCAACTGTACTTTCAGCGCTATAGATCATTTCCATGCGTATCGGTGCGTCTTGTGAAGATAGGGTATGTCGGAACGGCATATAGGGTTTCATTTTTCTCAGATAGCGGTCAGAAATGTTCGTATAGGTTTTAAGCGCTTGCTCTGCAATTTTTGTCAGTTCATCCCTGCTCAACCGAGCTTCTAGTTCACTCGAGAGGTTCATACGTCCTCTAAGGCATTTCATGAATAAAGGAAGGTTGCTGTTTTCGAGATGATCAAGAATTGCCGTTTGTTTTGAAGCGTCTGTTGTGCAGCCGCATAGCATTATGAAGAAGTTCTCCAGCAACGGGTTTTCGAAGTGTTGTTTGCAGTAGGTAGTAATTGTCGTAATCGACTGACTTGATAGGAATTTTGCCGCCAAGTATTCCTGAAGAACTGAATGTGAAAAATCCACCACGCCATTGGAAATACTCAGGAGGCCAGATTCCTTTCCTGCTTGCGCTATGCGCTCGGCTTCGGATGGCGTTTGCTTGGTCAGAAAGAAGGCCCTCAATGGCCTGGGGCTTTCTTCTGTCATACACTCCAAGGCGTAAGATCCAAGCTGATATTTAAGATAATCGGAATCAAGTTCATCCCTATAAGCAATCTTAGCTTCAATCATTGAGTCAATACATGACTCAAAAATGGTTGCGAGATTTCGAGGAGCTGAATAAGTTCCTTTCTTTAGTAAATAGTCTGCTAAACAGGAAAGACGCAGGGGGTTATGCATCAGCTCTCGTCCAGTTTTGCTTAGATTTGCTAGCATGCTTCTTGGAGAGATGATTCCTCTTTGCTCAAGATAGTAGATTACGTCTTCGTCATTGAATTCTTGCAAACACATGCTTTGAATACCGATTCGCCCGCAATCTCTTTCGAAACGTGAAGAGCAAATGAGAAGGCTATTCGCATCAGCAGCGTATCGTGCCAACTCATCAAAGAAAAGGTCCCTGTCGCGTCGAACTTCATCTAGGCCGTCTACGATGAGCCTAAAGATTGAAATGTTGTCCCTTATAAGCGATATAGCCGCCTCGGATGCATTGCCAATGACTTCTTTTGCTATGCCCTCAATTAGACTTGAATAGCGGCGCGACCAACCTCGTGCTTCAAGGAATACTGGGGCTTCGTTTCGTTTGCGGACGAGCCAATCTTTTGCAAGTTCTGCTGTGATATTTTTCAGCAACTTGCTTTTACCCGCCCCGGGTTCTGCGTAGATGAGTGTAGGTTTCTGGTTAGTTAATATGGCTGCCTGCTGAACGGACGCCGATGAGCCGTTAATAAATAAACGCCTTGAAACGTTTGACCCGTTGCCGCCTTTTGCTAACCTGGCGCAGTAGCTTGATAGATATCGAAACAGCTCTGCTTGATCCAGTCGATTTGTCCCTAGAGCCCCGGAGATGGTATCGAGCTTCCTGCGAATAGCTTCGGTTCCCTCGGCGGCTTTCCTTGCCGCAAGAGACTCTTCTCCTGTAGCCATAATTAAATTTACGGAGTTCCAGAATTCTTCAACAAAATCGTAGGCAGATTTATCGAACTTGTCGCCGAGAAAAGTCCGTATTGCTTCATCCTTGTCTTTATCGAGGCAGGTGCGATGGGTCAATAGCTCTTCGACAAGATGAACATCTCTGAATTTCTGCGACAAATCAACGCTGGTGAGAATCATTGCTGCGCGCATAGCGGTTTCTTCGATAAGCTCTTCTACTGCCCGCCTTTTATTTATGCCTTGAATTTGTAATTTGCCCCAGTCAATAAACCGAGAAACCGCCTCTGATCCGACAAGGTCAATTGGATCCATGTTTACCGCCTTACAAAAAATGCGCCAACTCGGTTTTAATTATACGGTTAGCTGAGTCCCAAGCCCTTTCGACACCACCTATATTGCGGATCAGCGCCGCCGACGTCATCGACGTCCACTCGGCCGAATATTGCACCGCGATGGGCAGGGCCGAGACTCTCGAGGGGCGCGTCAGCCCCTGGGTCATCGGCGAGGGCCGCAATTTTGTCAAGACCATGAAGGGCCTGTCCGACCGCGTCGCCGACCCGGAAGACAAGCTGGATCAGACCACCGTCATGGACGACCAACTGGGCTGCCCAATCTTCTCGTGCGACATAGCATAGGCCATCTTCCGCGCGCTGGGGACGCACGCGCCCTACGGCACCTACTGCTGCACCGGCTCGGGTGCGATTATGTGCTGGCGGACATTGCCCCAGCCGCCTTCTAGGCCGCCAGCGGCAATAGCGACAGGGTCGTGCCAGTCGGCAACGCCGACTACTACGCCAGCGCCGAGGGCGCCATCGCCCTGCGCCCGGTCCACTCCGCGCTCGACCTGTCCAAGCTCGAGGCTGCCGGCTTCCACATGCCCGACTGGGGGGTAGGGCTGGGGGAGTACCTCGAGGCGCTTGCGGAATGAAACTGTCCCTCGGGGTGAGTCCCCCCGGGGACAGTTCTTTGCTTTCAATAATATTTACCCGGAGAGCAGCCACGCCTGGGCGGCGGTCCCGTTGGGCGCGTAGAGCCACACCCGGTTGCCCTCTGCGGTGGACTGCGCGTAGTCGTCGAGCGCCATGCCCGAATCGTCGACCTCGACGTAGCCGCCCTCGCAGGCCGATACGCGCCAGAGCTGGGACGCCGAGCCGTCCGCCTCGGCCAGCGCGGCCCGGTCGCCCGACTCGGTCAGCAGCGCCCCGCCCGAGGAGATCCTGTACGGGCTGGTGGCGGCGTCGCGCTCGAAGGAGAGGGCACCCGCGCCCGAGGACAGCGAGCAGCCCGATGCGGAGGCCGAGACGGCCATCCCCGCGTCGAGGGAGGACGCGACGCGGTAGGCGCCGTCCTCGATGACCCTCTCTAATGCTGCATTTTTGTATTCAGCTTTCAGGTCGTACTTAGCGCTCCATTTGCTGTTCGATTCTTTGGTGACGTCAGATGCCGCCGTAAGCTCAACATTTGCGTCGTTCGTCTTCCACTCCCTATGATTCATCGCATAAGCAACAATCCCATTCTGAATCCCCGAGATACTAGGCGGGAAAGACTGGTTGTCAGCATTGATGGAAAAGCTCTCTTCCTTGGCATCTAAGTGCTGCTGAACGCGGTCGGCATACTTCTCCGCCCATTCCTCTGCTTTACCGTTTCGCACAAAGTAATTGTTTGACAGATCGGTTGAACGGTAAGCATAGTCGTTCTTCTGATAGTTTGCCGTGTGGTCGGAGTGGGCGATTGCCATGAGCTCGTCGGTCAGGCCAAAGTACAGATGGCTCTGGTCCAGATCTCCGTACCAGTTGTCGCTGGTGTCGTCCCAGGTTAGGTCCATCTGGCACCATT
>OLOE01000857.1_pt1 | contig 14229 bp, 15 predicted proteins | sample 1673201 | NCBI WGS metagenome assembly OLOE01 (sample SAMEA3136765, study PRJEB25190) | human gut metagenome | biome: human gut; feature: human-associated habitat; material: faeces | place: Austria | collected 2013
AAAGCGTTCCGGAAAAAGGCTGACCGTAAGTACTGCCAGCGCCCTTCCATTTTCCAGCAAGGAAATTGTTTCTTTATGCTCGTCCGGGTTCCAGAACACAAAACTCTTTGGCATAAGCGGCTCCGAAGCCAAGGCATCGCACAGCAAGACGATTTTCCCTTTGATTTCCGCCGTCCGAAGTTCTTCTAGAGAATGGATACGGATCAATTCTCCCTGCACGTCACAGTTAAGGGAATATGGGGCAGGGGCTATAGGGATATCCTGTCCTTCCACCGTAAGAGTCCCTCCATCTTCTCTCCAATCCATGCAGTCATATTCCTGTTTTGAGACACTAAGTCCAAATCGCTCGAATTCCCCACAGGCATATTCTACTGCCGCACGATTCGCCTCTGATCCGGTCGGGCGAGCGCCGATTTTTTCACAAAGCATTCGTAAGTGCCCTTCCATTCTTTTTTTCATCTCCATATTCACATCCTCCTGTTTTATTGTTGTCACCATCATAACAAAAGGAATAAAGCAGCGCTTGACTTTCCTTGCGGCGTGATTAAATCTCCCTGACAGGCCTGGCCTCGATATATCCTCTCCATCCTTGGGGGTCCAGCTGAAAACGCGGCGCAGCTTCATCAGCCCACTCATAGCCTGACTGTCCCGGGTCATAATGATCTATGGCTTCTGACATCCCGGTGATCACCTCTTGAAAGTGAATGTCATCATAAGGCGCGCTTTGGAATATCATCATCATACATTCTGGCAGATCAATGAGATCAAAGCCCTCCGGTATTTGGCCTTTGTAATCCGCAGGCACTTCAACTCCCTGGGCATAACTTGACGTGCCCGGCAGACGCAAAGACTCCGGGAGCCATAAGCCGATCGGTTCATACAATGCTTCCTTCACGCTGCAAAGCAGCCCCCAGATATCGCAGCCAACTTCTTCGCAGTAGGAAAAATAATCATGACCGCTTACGCTCCGTCTCAACAGTAGTTTTCGTTTTGGGAAGTTGCGGACCTGAATAAAAAGTTCTTTAGCAAGTGGCTTTGCTTCCTCTTGAACATCTCTTAGCCAATAATAATAATCTCGTATAGGCCATGGATGAAAAAGATAAATGGGCGGCGTGGCCTTCTTATATTTGTTGGGAGTCATGCCAAACTGCTTGCGAAATGCTCTGGTAAATCCTTCGTGACTGTCAAAGACGAAATCCATTGCAACATCTACAACTTTCAGATCTTTATCACGCAGTTCCATTGCTGCTTTCGAGAGTCTGTACATGCGGATGTACTCAAACGGAGTCTTGCCCGTAAGTTCCTTAAAAATCTTCGCGCAATGCCATGGCGAGTAGCCTGCGTTTTTGGCAAGCGCATGCAGCGTGATAGGCTCGTCTAGATGTTCTTCAATATAACTTTGCATTTGTTGAACGGCATTGATTTGTTCCCAGTTTTCCATGATCTTCCTCCTGTATTCCACAGCATAATATGTACAGTTTTTATTGAGTTTATCACTTTATGGAAAAAATGTCTTGACTTAGATTGCTATATAAATATGGAAAATAATAGTTACTATCGTGCACGTGGAAAGAAATGACTTTACATTATACTTATGCTAGAATATAGTCAATAGATAAATTTGCATTAGTGCGTAGGAGAGATATGCATGATTGATATTCAAGACAAAAATTATTGTCCATCATTAGAAGAAATTGGAGAATACGTTAATAATCCAGTATTCATTCAATTTTGTACAGACATTAAATCGAATTATAATTGTAATGAAAAAATAGAATTCAGTTCTTGTAGTTGGGAATATGGATGGAATGTGAAATTTAGAAAGGGTGGGAAAAATCTTTGTACGATATATCCTAAAGAGAGATTTTTTTCCGTATTGGTTGTTATCGGATTAAAAGAGAAAGAAACTGTTGAGGTTATTTTGCAAGAATGTACTGCAGAATTAAGGGATATTTATAATCAAACAAAAACAGGCAATGGACAAAAATGGCTGACGATTGATTTAGAAGACAAAGATAAAATGTATGCGGATATATTCCGTCTGATTGATATTCGTAGAAGATAACAAATTTGAAGAGGTGAGAAGATGATAACGGGATACTATTGTACAAATATTTTTTCTGAGCAGGCACAAGAACTTATTGAATTCTATAGGGATATATTAGAAATACCTTTTATCAGGACTGATGTGGACAGTACAAATGGGGTTTATCTTGGCTTTATAGAAAATGCGCCCACTCTTTGTATATGGGATTGTAAAGCATTTAATGCGCCGCCAACTGGATATCAATCATTTGTTTTTCAAGCAGAAAATCTCGATTCCACGATGGTATGCTTAAAAGAAAAAGGAGTTACGCTATCTGATCCCATTAGATATGATTGGGGAACCTATGAAGTCCGCTTAAAGGATCCTGACGAAAACGAAGTAGTAATCGTTGAATTTACGTAACCTACAAATTCCATTTTATTGATAGCAATAAAATGTACAGATTAAAGGCATATGTCAAAACGACATATGCTATTTTTAATTAAAGGAATACAGGATGAATAATATAAATTTATAGAATATCTAAAAGAGGTGCGCCTGTCTAATAATTTTAAAATTATTAGCACTCACCTCTTGACAGTGCTAATAATTTGTGTTATATAATAACTATAACAAATAAAACAAATCAAAAATAAAGATAAATCAAGGAGGAATGACTTATGTTACTTGCAAACAGAGGTTTTAACAATTTATTCGATGATATGTTCAAGGATCCATTCTTTACCCGTCCATACGACAACTCATCTTCACAGATTATGAAGACGGACATTCATGACAAGGACGGCAATTACATTATTGAAATGGAACTTCCGGGATATGCCAAAGAAGACATCAAGGCTGACTTAAAGGACGGTTATCTTACAATCACCGCTAATAAGAGCGAGTCCAAGGAAGAAAAGGATGCCAAAGGTAACTGCATCCACAAGGAACGCTATACCGGAACTTGCAACAGAAGTTTCTATGTAGGTGATGCCCTGACTCAGGAGGATATTAAAGCAGCATTTAAAGATGGAATCCTCAGGCTTCAGTTCCCAAAAGAGATTCAGAAGCAGGAAGAGCAGCCAAAATTAATTACGATTGAATAACTTTTAATATAGAGGGACCAGGTCCCACGCTCTCAGGGGAATTTCCCCTTTTTCATATAAACATCCTGAATATTAATATAAAAAGGCAGCCGCGCATCATCTGATTGATGGCGGCTGCCTTGATTTTCAAGCCTTAATTCTTTAATATTTTTATCTGGCCGATCACCGGCAATTCTTTTCTTTCCCCTTTGCATGCATACACGATCCCGACGATCATAAATACAAACAGCACCAGGCTGCAGATATCAAAGATCCATGAGAACCAGCTGCCTCCAAAATTAATCATAGAATGGAAGCCCCAGAGCCATCTGCCGTCCAGCAGATCTACGAGTATGGATGCTATAAAAAGCACCAGCCCTTGATTGGTATGGAACTTTACATAGGGAGACTGCTTGTTTCCCGCAATAAGTGGTACGAATACCAGAATCCCTAGATATGACAAAACCCCCATTACCTTATTCTGGCTTACATCGTCCTGCTGGAAGAATTCTCCTGCCCTTCCGTTCTGCTGCTGGCCCGAATAACCTTGCTGATTGTTCTGCTGGTATGTATAGCCCTGCTGGTATGTATAATCCTGCTGGCCGTTCTGCTGGTATGTATAGCCTTGCTGGCTGTCCTGCTGCTGGCCTGCCCCCGGCATCACCGGAATCTTTGCGCCGCACTGCGGGCAGTATTGCACACCGTCGTTCACTTTCGCTCCACATTTTACACAATAAGCCATTTCTATTTCTCCTTTTTCTTCTAGTATATTTATTGCGAATCTTCCAATCCCAATATCTCAGCAAGAACTTCGATTATGATTTCATTGGTGCATGACTTTATATATCCCATCATGTGCAGGGATATCTCGTCCTGCTTCTGGGCCTCCGTCAATGATTCATCATGCTTGGTCTGGTCGATCAATTGTATCAGTTGGGGAGTCAGTTCTTCGTAAGTCTCTATTGTCGTCTGAGAAACCATATTTCTTAATTCTTCCTTGCTTCTTGGTACCATCTTCTTCCTCCTAACCCAGATTCCGGACCTTGAAGTCTCTCTGCGCTTCCCTTTGCTGGTCCTTCCTGGCAATATCCTGTCTCTTGTCATATAGTTTCTTGCCTTTTGCAAGCCCGATCTCGACTTTTACCAGGCTTCCTTTAAAGTACACCTTAAGAGGCACAATTGCAATACCCTTCTCCTTAGTCTTGCCAAGAAGTTTATTGATCTCAGACTTATGTAAGAGAAGCTTGCGTACCCGCAAAGGATCTTTATTGAATATATTTCCCTTTTCATAAGGGCTGATATGCATTCCATAGATATATACCTCGCCATTCTCAACGCGGATAAATGCCTCTTTGATGCTGCATTTGCCCATGCGGAGGGACTTTACTTCAGTCCCATGCAGGGCAATGCCGGCCTCATAGTTCTCCAGAATGAAATAATCATGGTATGCCTTCTTATTATTGGCTATCATCTTACCATTCGTCTTCGCCATCTTCCAACTCTCCTTCATCTGCAATCTCAAAATCAATGGTCCTAAGAAGCCTGTCCGCATCCATTACGCGGACGGATATCTTCTGTCCCAGCTTATATACTTTATGCCTGCGGGTTCCCACCATCTCGTACCGCTCCTGCTGATACTCGTAATGGTCATCCACCATGTTGATGACATGAACCAGGCCTTCGACCGTATTAGGGAGTTCTACATACATTCCCCATTTTGTAATGCTGGATATCACGCCTTCAAACACTTCTCCGATATGCGCCTGCATATACTCTACCTTTTTAAGCTTGATGGTTTCACGCTCGGCCTCGTCTGCCCTGCGCTCCATCTCGCTGGAGTGCTTGGTCACTTCCGGGAGTATCCCCTGGTAATGCTCTATTCTCTTTGCGTCCATCCGCCCCCGCAGATTATCCTTGATGATCCGGTGGATCTGAAGATCCGGATAACGCCTGATGGGCGAGGTGAAATGCGTATAATAAGGCCAAAATGCCCGGTATTCTCCGGCGTATATCTGGCCTGCTTCATAGAACGAAGCGCCAGTCTGCTGATCAGGGCCTCCTCTGGAGTCCCCTCCACCTTGCCCAGCAGTTTCTGCACTTCCTTAGGCTTTACTTCGTTGGCTCCCACATGCATGGAATATCCAAAATTATTGATAAATGTCGCCAGCGTGCGGATCTTATCATCATCCGGCGCCTCATGGGTACGGTAAACGAAAGGAAGTTCCTGCCAGAAATAATCTTCCGCCACCGTCTCGTTGGCAAGAAGCATGAAATCCTCAATCATCTTGGTTGCTACATTACGCTCGTATGGACGGATTTCTACCGGCTTTCCATTCTCATCCAGCACCATCTTCGTCTCCGGGAAGTCGAAATCAATCGATCCCCGCCTTTTCCTCTGTTCCCGCAGGATGCCAGAAAGTTCCTGCATCTGTTCAAACATAGGCACCAGTTTCTCATACCTTTTTATCTCGTTTGCGTCCCGGTCTTCCAGAATCTTCTTGACGCTTGTATAACTCATTCTTTCGTCCACATGAATGACGGTCTCCGCTATCTCATGGGCTATCACCATGCCCTTGGGATTTACCGTCATGATGCAGCTGAGGGCCAGCCTGTCCTCTCCTGCGTTCAAAGAGCAGATGCCATTGGAAAGGGCATGGGGCAGCATCGGGATTACCCGGTCTACCAGATACACGCTGGTACCCCGCTCAAGCGCCTCCCGGTCGATTGCGCTGTTCTCCTGGACATAGTTGGTCACATCTGCGATATGAACCCCCAGGATATAGTTCTCCCCATTCTTAACCACGGATACTGCGTCATCCAGATCCTTGGCATCCTCTCCGTCGATCGTCACCATCTGCCAGTCCCGGATATCCTTTCTCCCTGCCCTGTCGGCATCGGATACGTCTCTGGCCGCACGCTGCGCCTGGTTTAATATCTTTTCCGAGAATTCCACCGGCAGATCATATCCCTTCACGATCGACAGGATGTCTGTGCCAGGATCATTGATATGGCCGATGATTTCTACTACTTTCCCCTCAGGCTTCTTTTGCGGTCCGCCGTAGGAAGTCAATTCCACCACGACTTTATGCCCTTGCACAGCGCCATTGGCCTTTTCCACTGGCACAAAGATATCATGCGGAAACTTCTGGTTATCAGGCTTGACGAATCCAAAACTCTTATTCGGGTTCCCCTGATACAGCCCAACCAGATGGGTGATTCCTCTCGATAGGATTCTTACGATCTTGCCTTCCCGGCTTCTGCCCTGAGGCTCCTTTGTTATGACGAGTTCTACCTGGTCGCCTTCAAAAGCTCCGCCCGCATCTTCTTCCGCCACGAATATATCCGAAGCCTCGCCGGGAACCGTAACGAATCCAAACCCTTTCAGGCTGGCGCGATAAACGCCTTGAATCCTCTTAGCCTCGCCTTTTAAGTACTTTCCTTTCTGCGAAAGATAGATCTTGCCTTCTGCCTCCAGCGCCTCAAGAATCTCCCTGAGTTCATTCCTCTGATCTTTTGGAACCTGCAGAAGCATGGCAAGTTCTTTGAACTTCATTGGCACGTATAAATCATCACAGATCAAGTCATAGATGACCTTTTTTCTTTTTTCAATTGTCTTGTCCATCTCTTACAAGTCCTCCATCTTATACACAAAGAGACACTCCCATACAGGAGTGTCCCACCATTCTCATAAAAATATGCTTTATCTTATGCAAATACTTTTAAATTCAACACTGCTGCCAGTACAATAAACAGAATCGCCAGGAACTTCGTTGACTTCACCAGCGCGCCCTCCATAGAACGGCCTTTGTTCTGCCCCCAGTAAGTATCAGCCATACCGCTGATGGTACCAAGCCCCGCTGACTTACCTTCCTGCATTAACACGATTGCCGTTAACGCGATGCAGTCTATTGCAAATATGATCATTAAAATCGTCTTTAATATCTCCACTTTTTACACCTCCTGCGGATAAACCATATTTATTCTAGCACAGGAGACAAGATATAGCAAGGAAAATCTAGGCTATTTAAGGAAGATTCTGGATGCCCTGGGCGCTCCTTTTTCTGGATGCGATCACCAGGGCTGCTGCCATGAAAGCCCCCAAAAGGGACAGGAGTTTTCCAAAGCCAGCGCCTGGGGCATGATAGACAATCTCAACCTGATGGCGTCCTTCGCTTATGGGAAATCCGAGAAATGCCGTATTGACCTTCCTGGCCCTGGTCTTCTTCCCGTCCACCGTAATATCGAAGTTCTTGTCATATGGAATCGTAGTGATGAAATATCCATCTTCCTTCACCTGGATCGTTCCCGCAATCTGATTCCCTTTCGTCTGTTTCTTGTCAGCCTCGAACACAGACTGATACAGAGTCTCCCCGGCCCCTTCATCCCAGTTTGTTCCATAGCAGGAAATATCTGAGATATCGTAATCCCCTTTTCCTAATTTCAAAGAGGCTTCCTGCTGCCCTTGGGCCAGTTCTACCGTGTAGGTAAAGGTCGTATTTCCATTATAGTAGACATGCTCTCTGGAAGACAACTTATTCCTTACGCCTTCCAGCCAGATCGCCACGTCCTTATTGGGTCGGCCATTGTTGACTTTGAATTGAAGAAAGAGAATGTTGTCTCCCTCTTCCAGCCCGGATATGGGAACCTTTATCGTGGCTGCCTGATCCACCTCTATGTGGTAGCCGCTGGCATTTTTCTTAATCTTTAGGTATTCTCTTTTCAGTTCCGGTATGGCAAATTCTTTCTCATTGACCCCTTCTGCCATCTGTCCCGCCTCCCTGGCTTCCTGCTCTCCTATGCCTTGTTCCACCACTGCATAATCTGCAAGCGCCGTCTGGTTATAAGGAAATGCCAGCTTATCATACTCCTTCCTGGATATATAGCGGCTCGTAGCATAGGCAACAGGCGAGACCTTGGTGTTCCGGTAAATCTTCACTCCTTCCGATGACTTCGCCAGTTCATATCCTAACGGCGCCTGATCTCCGATTACATATCTGACGCCCATGAAGGAACGGTATAGCGGATTCCGGGAAACAGACTGCATCAGGCTGTTCCTATAGGGCTGCTCCACCTGATACGTCTTCTTACGGAATTCATCATAAGCGGCGTTATATGCCGAAGAATAGATGGAGGAAATGTTCTGCCCCATACTTTGGATCCGGTTAAGGTCCGCCGCATTCTCCTCTTCATCCCCCGCCTGCTCAATCCGGTAAAAGCCCGGATCATCCTTTTGGATCTCCTTGATCTCCCGGGCAATCTTAGAATCCGTAACCTTCTGATAGAAATCCCCATCTTCAATCTGCCTGGATATCTTATGAAATACTCCGTTAAACAGGATCAGGAACGCAAGCGACGGTATCAGGATTAATACTGGCGGCAGCCTCCTGTCCTTGTAATAATAGAAAGCGAACAGGACCGCCATAAGTATTCCATCCGCCATGACAAACTGCCAGTATCCATCGTATTCTTCCTGTCCTCTTCCCAGATATAAAAGCAGGATTGTGATCAGGTAAGGAGCCATCCCTTTGAGAAAAGAAATCTCTCTATTTCCAAGTTTCTTCAGGTAGACAGCCATCATATAGCAGATCAGCGGAAGAAACGGAATGAATACTTTGTCCCGTATATACAGGCCTCCGTTCAGCAGATACGCGAACATTGGTATGGCAAACACCAGGGCGCATCCATAAGAGAGCACTCGCTCGCTGGTTTTCCTATAGGTCAGGCTGGTTATCAGCATGGTTATGGCAATGGTTGTAAGGCCCATGCCATAAGGCGTATATACGAAACGGAATATCGGAGCCTGCGGTATCAGCAGGGATGCCAGACTCATGCTTTCCTTTCCTCCCCTGCCTCCGCCAAGAGCCATCGCCGCCGGAACCAAAAGGAGGCCGCCCAGAAGCACGGCTGACAGCATCGGCATGAGGAACCGGATGCCGTCCGTAAGGAACGTCCGTAATCCAAATTTCTTTGTCTCAAAATATCTATGCATCCCATAGATTGCCAGAGAGAGCATTCCCCCGATGCTAAAGTAGAAACTGTTCATAATCATCAGGAATACTCCTGCAATATAAAGCCCGCATCTTTTCTTCTCAAAATAAGCATCAACTCCCAGGAATGCCATGCATAAAAAGGGCATATAACTGACGAACATTACCTGGCTGTAAGAATGAAATATCATAGGGGAAGCAAGCAGATACAGCATCGATACCGTAACACAGACGCTTTTTTGAAATCCTCTTTTATCCAGCCATTCATAGAGAAGGCAGACTGCCGCTATCAGGCTGATGATGCTGGCTGCCATCACATAATCGCCCATCTTCACAAAGGGAAGCGCATAAGATAGAAGTATTACAGGATTGTACAGCCCATAATACGCAAAATTGTATATGTTCTGGCCTCCGCCTAGATTCATTGCAAATTCCGGAAATAGACTGCCGGTCTCATAAAACTGCTGGCGGAAATAGTCCGGTATTACGCTGTGCTGGCTGATCCAGTCTACTTTCGAGCCGAATATCCCATACTGTCCTACGAACAGCCAGCACAGAAGCAGCGAGATTCCCGCGAACAGCACGTACCATTTCAGCCTGGAGCGGATCATAACTCCCCTCCATCCTTGTCATCGCTGGAATCCTTTAAAATGAATATTGGGCGGCGCTTCGTCTCCAGATACGTCTTGGACAGATACTGCCCTACGATGCCTGTGCAGAATAACTGGATGCCGCCCACCATAAAAATAATGCACACCAAGGACGGCCAGCCTGATACAGGGTCTCCCCAGATCAGCGTCCGGACAACTATTACTACGATCATCAAAAATGATATCAGGCAGAACAGCACTCCCGCAATCGAGGCCAGGGAGAGCGGCGCCACCGAGAACCCGGTAATTCCTTCCAGCGAATACAGGAACAACTTGCGCACGGACCATTTAGTCTCCCCTGCCGCCCGTTCGACATTCTCATATTCCAGCCACTTGGTACGAAATCCTACCCATTGGAAGATGCCTTTCGAAAAACGGTTGTACTCGCTCATTTCCAACACCGCATCCACCATCTTGCGCTTCATCAGCCGATAATCCCGCGCGCCATTTACAATCTCCGTCTTGGAGATCCGGTTGATAAACTTATAAAAACTTTCGGACAGGAAAGACCGGATCTTTGGCTCTCCTGTCCGAGTGGAACGCTTCGTTGCCACACTGTCATATTCTTCATTTTCCAGAATCCCGTACATCTTGGGCAGCAGCGACGGAGGGTCCTGCAAGTCCACATCCATGATGGCCACATAATCCCCCTTCGCATTGCCAAGGCCGGCATAGATAGCCGCCTCTTTCCCAAAATTCCTGGAAAAGGACAGATACCTGCACCGTTCATCCCTTTCATTCAAACTCTTTAATATTCCAAGCGTGCGGTCGGTAGAACCGTCATCTACAAATAGCAATTCGAATTCTGCCATATCCATCTGCTCCATAACCTTGGTCATGGCTTCATAATAGACCGGCAGCGCCTCTTCTTCATTAAAACATGGTATGATAACCGAAATCGTATGCATATTACCACCTCCTGGTTCTCATCTTACGCCTTAAATCTTAAGATTCTCTTTATGATAAACAAAATATTTCTTTAGATTTCTAAAAGAAAGCTGAAAATCTTACAGCGCATCCAAAGTTCCAAAAGGATCTTCATATACTGCGATATCTCCCAGACGCTCTTCAATCCTGAGCAGCTGGTTGTATTTGGACACCCGCTCCGAACGGCACGGAGCCCCGGTCTTGATCTGTCCGGCATTAAACGCAACCGCGATATCCGCTATGATAGGATCAGCGGTCTCGCCGGAACGGTGGGATATGATCGTTTTGTAGCCTGCCTTCTGAGCCATCTCAATCGCATCGAAGGCTTCTGTGAGCGTTCCAATCTGATTGACCTTGATCAGGATGGCATTGGCCACTTCCCGTTCAATTCCCTTCTTAAGCCTTCTGGTGTTGGTGACAAACAGGTCATCCCCCACCAGCTGCGTATCCAAGCCCATCCTGGTGGTCAGTAGTTCCCATCCTTCCCAGTCCTCTTCATCCAAAGGATCTTCGATGGAGGCAATCGGGAATTCTTCCGCAAGTTCTTCATAATAATCGATCAGTTCTTCCACTGATCGGATAACTTTATGGCCGTGCATCCTGCCTTCGCCTTCAAACACGTATTTCTTGAAACTCTTGTCGTATAATTCCGTGGCTGCTACGTCAAGCGCAATGACGATGTCTTCTCCCGGCTTATATCCGGCCTTTGTGATGGCTTCCGTGATGAATCGCAGGGCTTCCTTGGCATCCGGAAGATTCGGCGCGAATCCGCCCTCATCTCCTACCGCTGTGCCGTATCCCTGGTCTTTTAAGAGTTTCTTCAACACGTGGTATATCTCTGCACACATTCTAAGGCCTTCCTTGAAGCAGCAGGCGCCAGTTGGCATGATCATGAATTCCTGGATATCAATGGTATTATCCGCATGCTTGCCGCCATTCATGATGTTCATCATTGGCACCGGCATCTTCTTGGCATTGGTACCGCCCAGATAAGCATACAGCGGCATATGCAGCGCGCCTGCCGCCGCCCTGGCCGCTGCCATAGACACTCCCAGCATAGCATTGGCACCGAGATGAGACTTATTCTGGGTACCATCCAGCTGCAGCAGGATGGCGTCAAGGGCCGGCTGTTCAAATACGTTCACGCCGATCACTGCCGGTGCGATCTTGGCATTCACATGGTCTACCGCCCTCTCCACTCCAAGGCCGCCATACCGCTCTTCCTTATCCCTGAGTTCTACTGCCTCATACTGTCCGGTAGAGGCGCCGGACGGCACGCTGGCCCTCCCCAGGTATTCGTCCCCTGCCAGCACTTCCACTTCTATAGTCGGATTCCCGCGGGAATCTAAGATTTCTCTTGCGTATACATCCGTAATCGGTAAATACTTATACATCGCTTATCTCCTCCTTCATGGAGGATATTATGTGTAATTAATGTTTTTCTAATGCAATAATGGACTAATATAGCCTTCTGTATATTTCTGCCATCTGCTGCCAGGAAAACTTGACATAACTCTGGTTCAGAAGCCTGGTCTGGCTCTTTTCCACGCTTTTCGCGAATTCTTCTATCTCTCCTTCTTTCATTCCATATTCACGGAGCTGCCTGCGGGCGATGATCACATCCAATAATTTTTCCAGTTCCTGGTATGCCAGGCTCTCATCGCAGCCAAGCAGGCCTCCAAGGAAATGGTTTAACTGCCTGATCTTCCCATCCGGATTCAACTGCTGATAGGTCTCGAACACGGCCACCAGGAACTGATAATTGGCCTCCCCATGCGTCACATGGTAGACGCCGCTCAGCGGATAGGACATAGCGTGGACCGCGCCAGTACCCGCATTCCCAAATGCGATTCCCGCCAGGTTGCTGGCCGTCAGGAATTCATCCAGCAGTTCCATGCGGTATTCCTTCCCGTGTTCGGCCATCTTGCGAAAGCCTCCCACGATCATCTCCATGGCCTTCATGCTGAACATCTCCGTATACAGATTCGCCTTCGGAGAAACGTAAGACTCAATCGCATGGATGAAAGCGTCAATCGCGCTTGTGGCAAAGAACGAGTATGGAAGTTCCCGCAAAAGTTCCGGGATCAGCACTGCCTCATCCGCATAGATCTCATCCACTGCCAGCCCAAGCTTGGTATGTAGATTCGTCAGTTCCGCAATGGATACATTGGATACCTCTGATCCAGCGCCGCAGGTAGTTGGAACCGCGATCAGCGGGCGCGCCTTCTTAAGCGGCACTTTCCTAAGAAAAATATCTTCCGTCTTATATGTCCCCTCAAGCACCAGGATCTTTGCCATATCGATGACCGCGCCGCCTCCGATGGCTACAATCCTCTTACACTGTGTCTTCGCGAAATCTTCCATCAGCCCGTCTACCATGGCATCCGTGGGTTCGCCCTTTCCATACTGGCTTTTGTATACTACATGCGCCTCCAGCGAAAGCGGCGCAAAATACCGTTCGTAAATGCTTTTGCTCGCCAGAATGAAATCATCCTTTCCTAACTGATACTCTTCCACAAACTGCCGTACATCTTCAAACTTCTGAATTCTTGATTTCTGCTGAAATATTTTCATCTCTTCGCATCTCCTTGCTTACATTATTCTTCTTCCAATATAGCATGAATCCGTTGACATTTCTACACGGCAGATTTACAATGCAGACAAAGGAGGGAATTATGAAAACGAAATTAAAAAGTTTCTTCTTATTAACCTTCAGTACCATAATAATGGCAGTAGGCATCTACTTCTTTAAATTCGCCAACAACTTTACGTTTGGCGGAATCACAGGACTTGCGGTCCTGGTAGCGAAGACAGGCCGAATCTCCGCCAGCGACTTTACGTTCATTGCCAACATGGTGCTTCTTGCCATCGGCTTTGTGGTCCTTGGCAAGAAATTTGCGGAAAAGACAGCCTACTGCAGCATCCTTTTGTCTGTCACCTTATCCGTATTGGAACGGCTGTATCCACTGAACCAGCCGCTTACCGATCAGCCGGTGCTGGAACTGGCTTTTGCCATCGCGCTTCCTTCCCTTGGCTCTGCCGTGCTCTTTAATATCGGCGCGTCCAGCGGGGGAACGGATATCATTGCCATGATCATGAAAAAATATACCAGCACGGATATTGGAAAGGCGCTTTTGATCACTGACTTTATTATTACCCTTGCAGGCTGCTTCGTATTCGATATCGAGACCGGGCTTTATTCTTTTCTGGGGCTAGCCGTCCGCTCCTTTATGATTGACGGCTTTATTGAAAGTTTAAATCTATCCAAGTATTTTAACGTAGTGTGCACAAGTCCCAAGCCGATCTGCGACTTTATCAAGGATGACTTGCATCGAAGCGCCACCATTGTCCTGGCCCAAGGCGCGTTCTCCGGCGAGGACAAATATATCATCTTTACGGCGCTTAATCGGATCGAGGCCGTCAAACTCAGGAATTTTATTAAGGAAAATGCGCCGGACGCGTTCCTTCTTATCTCCAATACCAGCGAGATCATAGGAAAAGGGTTCCACTCTATCTAGAGCGGAACCCTTATTTGTTCACTTATTTGTTCACTT
>OLOE01000858.1_pt1 | contig 14217 bp, 12 predicted proteins | sample 1673201 | NCBI WGS metagenome assembly OLOE01 (sample SAMEA3136765, study PRJEB25190) | human gut metagenome | biome: human gut; feature: human-associated habitat; material: faeces | place: Austria | collected 2013
GATGTTGCCCGCTTCGCCCAGCCGGGAGCCGCGCTCGTTGAAGCGACGGACGATCTCGTCGATCGTATCTTGCCCGATCTGCAATTCGTGCAGGCGAGTAGCCAGTCCCAGCGAGCGGAAGAACTCTTCGGTGGCGCGGATCGTCCGGTCGATGCGCTCGTCCTCCGAGCCTTCACGGATACCGAACACCCGCTTGCCGTATTGCAGGATTTTTCCCTTCTTCTGTTCTCGCATTACGCTCATCAGGGCCGGGAGTACGACCACGAGGGTCTGTCCGTGCGTAACGCCGTGCAGGGCCGTCAGTTCGTGTCCGATCATGTGGGTCGCCCAGTCCTGCGGCACGCCCATGGCGATGAAGCCGTTCAGTCCCATCGTCGCGCAGAGCATGAAGTTGGCCATCTGGTCGTAATCGTGCTGATTCGCTCGGATTTTGGGGGCGATTTCGATCAGCGTTTGCAGAATACCTTCCGCCCAGCGGTCCATCAGCGGCGAAACGCCCGTGACGGTCAGGTATTGCTCCATGACGTGTACGAAAGTGTCTGCGATACCGCAGGCTACCTGGAACGGCGGCAGCGAGAAGGTGGCTTCGGGATCGAGGATCGAGAATTGCGGGAACGAGTGGTGGAACGCGAACTTCTCCTGCGTGGCGAGGTTGGAGATCACCGCCCCGGCGTTCATTTCGGAGCCGGTGGCCGGCAGGGTCATCACGTCGCCGAACGGAACGACTTCGCCGATTTTGTCTTCATCGAGCACCAGCTCCCAGGCATCGCCGTCGTAGGGAATGCCCGCAGCGATGAGCTTGGTACCGTCGAGTACCGAGCCGCCGCCCACCGAGAGCAGAAAATCGACCTTTTCGGCTTTGCCCTGGGCAATGGCTTTGCGCAGGGTTTCGATTTTGGGATTAGGCTCGATGCCCCAGAACTCTACGAAGTCGCGGCCTTTGAGCGCTGCGACCACCTGGTCGTACACGCCGTTTTTCTTGACGGAGCCGCCGCCGAAAGTAACCATGATCTTCTTGTCGGCCGGAATCTCTTTCGCCAGCTTGGCGATGGAGCCTTTGCCGAAGATCAACTTGACCGGATTTTGGAAAGTGAAGTTGTTCATACGTTTCTCGTTTATTCTGTTTGTTTTCCCGACGAAGTGCCGCAAGGCTCTTTTTGTCGGGTTGAAAGCATTGTTTCAAGCTTCATATTTTATGCCGCATTTTCGCGCTACCGTTTGTACCCGGACTCTTTCAGCTTTTGCAGTTCGTACATGCGGTCGCGGAATTTGGTAGCGGCCAGAAAGTCCAACGACTTGGCCGCACGCTCCATCTCTTCCCGGGCCCGGGCGATCTGCGTGTCGATGCTCTCGGTCGAGTAGGCCGACGTAACGTCTGCGGCCAGCGTCTGCCGGTTGTCGGGCAGAGGGTAGAGAATTCCATCCGTGACGGGTGTCTGAACCGTATTTGCCAGCAGGGTGCTCTGTCCCGAGCCGCTTTTCTGCGCCTGTCGGGGGAGCATTTCGTGCTCCATGTTGTAGCGCATCTGTTTTTCGCGGCGGCGGTTGCTCTGTTCGATGGCGTAGCGCATCGAGTCGGTGCAGTGGTCGGCATAGAGGATGACGTTGCCGTTCGAATGCCGCGCCGCACGGCCCGCGATCTGGGTGATCGAACGCACGTTGCGCAGGAATCCCTCCTTGTCGGCATCGAGGATCGCCACGAGGGCCACTTCCGGCAGGTCGAGTCCTTCGCGCAGCAGATTGACGCCGATCAGCACGTCGAACATGCCGGCCCGCAGGTCTTCGAGGATCTGCACCCGTTCCAGCGTGTCGATGTCCGAATGGATGTAGCGGTTGCGGACCCCCACTCGGTCGAAATATTTGGAGAGCTCCTCGGCCATGCGTTTGGTGATGGTCGTGACGAGTATCTTGTCGTCGTTGCGTACCCGCTTGTCGATCTCCTCCAGCAGGTCGTCGATCTGGTTGGCCGTAACGCGCACTTCGAGCGGCGGATCGACCAGCCCCGTGGGGCGGATCAGCTGCTCGACGATCACGCCTTCGCTCTTCATCAGTTCGTAGTCGGCCGGTGTGGCGCTCACGTAGATCGTGGTGCCGACCAGTTGTTCGAACTCCTCGAAGCGGAGCGGCCGGTTGTCTTTGGCTGCGGGAAGACGGAACCCGTACTCCACGAGGTTCTCCTTGCGGGCGCGGTCGCCGCCGAACATGGCGTGCACCTGGGGGAGCGTGACGTGGCTCTCGTCGATCACCATCAGGTAATCCTGCGGAAAATAGTCCAGCAGGCAGAAGGGTCGCGTCCCTTCTGCACGTCCGTCGAAATAGCGGGAGTAGTTCTCGATGCCGGGACAGTAACCCAACTCCTTGATCATCTCCAGGTCGTACTCCACCCGCTGCTTGATCCGCTGCGCTTCGGCCGGACGTCCCGCTTGCTCGAAGAAGGCGATTTGCTTGCCCAGGTCGAGGTAGATCTGCTGCACGGCCGTGTGTATGCGCTCCTTGGTCGTGACAAACAGGCTCACTGGGTAAAGGGTGAGTGCGTCGAGCGTTTGGATCCGCTGGCCGGTTACGGGGTCGATGCTCTGGATGCTCTCGACTTCGTTGTCGAAAAAGGTGACGCGGAAACACTGGTTGCCGAATTCGCCGAAAGCCGCCATGATGTCGATCGTGTCGCCCGTCACGCGGAATGTCGCGGGGGTCAGTTCCCGTTCGGTCCGGGTATAGAACGCTTCGACCAGTTTGTAGAGGAACTGCTTGTAGTTGAGGATTTCGCCGACTTCGATATGAATGGCCATCGAGTGGAAATCGCTCGGATTGCCGCAGCCGTACAGACACGATACGCTGGAAACGACGATGACGTCCCGCCGCCCCGAGAGCAGGGTGGCGGTCGTACTCAAACGCATCTTTTCGATTTCGTCGTTGATCGAAAGGTCCTTTTCGATATAGGTATCCGTCGAAGGTAGGTAGGCTTCGGGCTGATAATAGTCGTAGTAGGAAACGAAGTATTCGACCGCATTTTCCGGGAAAAAGTTCTTGAACTCCCCGTAGAGCTGTGCCGCGAGGGTCTTGTTGTGACTCAATACGAGGGTCGGCCGGTTGAGCTGGCTGATGACGTTGGCCACCGTGAAAGTTTTGCCCGAACCGGTCACGCCCAGCAGCGTATTGTGCTTCGAGCCGTGCCGGATCGAGGCCAATAGCTGTGCGATCGCTTCGGGCTGATCGCCCGTCGGGGCATAGTCGGATACCAATTTGAAGTCCATAAGGCAAAGATAACGATAATTGAAAATTAACGTTCAAAAACAGAATATATTTTGCCTCTGTTTTTTCAGGAGTGTAATAGAATATGTTTTATGTAAAACATGTATTTTTGTATAAATTCAGTTTTGCGAACAATCTTTCCTGCGGCGGAAAAAATATACGACATGAAAAAAATAATTATTTTGATCGTTTGTGTTTTGTCGGCTTGTTTTGCCGCTGCACAAGAGCCTGTTCCGGTACTCACTTTAGGTACCTTTCATTTCGATTTTCCCAATCTGGATCAGGTGCAGTATGCCGAAAGCGAGCAAATAGATGTCCTGAACCCGGTTTACCAGAATGAGATCGAAACATTGGTCGGTTTGTTGGAGAAGTTTGCCCCAACGATTATCGTTATCGAACGGCCGGTTAAAATGCAGTTCGAGACGGACTCTCTGTTCCGTCGATATTTGGCGGACTGTTATGATTTGCAGCGAGGAGAAGACGAGCAGATCGGATTCCGGCTGGCAAAACGGCTGGGGATAGACCGGATTTACTGCGTAGATGAATGGGGAAAGCACTATGACGAAATCGATGAGTTATTACGCGATGAAAACAGCAAGGAGTATATCCGTTTCGAAACCAGTTTTTACGACTATCCGGATTCTATTAAAAGGTTTGTGCCCGAAGCTGTTTTCAAGGAGCAGGGAATTATTGCCGAACTTATCGAACTGAACGACCCGGAGCATATTCGGCGTAGTCTGGGTAATTACTTGATCGGTCATTTCAAATATGAATTCTTCTCGAACGATTATATCGGTGTAGATTTTGAAACGGGAAGGTGGTTTAACCGGAATTTGCGGATATTCCGGAATATTCAACGGATCGAAACGGGGCCGTCCGACAGGATCCTCGTTATTTTCGGAGCGGGGCATCTGAATTTACTGAACTATCTATTCGAATGTTCTCCTGAGTATCGCCTCGAAGAGGCGAATAAGTACTTGATGTAATCCGTAATAATTGAATTATTCGTACCTTTGCAAAGATGATCGACCGGGAAACAATAGATAGGATTTACGCCGCTGCGAATATCGTGGATATTATCGGCGAATACGTGACGCTCAAACGAAAGGGTGTCAATTATCAGGCGTGCTGTCCGTTCCACAACGAGAAGACCCCGTCGTTCGTCGTATCGCCTTCGAAGGGGGTTTACAAGTGTTTCGGCTGCGGCAAGGGCGGCAATGCCGTCACGTTCCTGATGGAGCACGAGAATATGACTTATCCCGAGGCGTTGAAAGCCGTGGCCAAGCGTTACGGTATCGAAGTGCGGGAGAAGGAGATGACGCCCGAGGAGGTCGCCCGCAACGATAACCGCGAGAGTATGTTCGTCGTGAACAGTTGGGCGGCGGAGTATTTTTCGAATTACCTGCTCCATGAAACCGAAGGGATGAGTGTCGGCATGACCTATTTCCGGCAGAAGAGGGGATTTTCCGATGCGACGATCAAGAAGTTCGGGCTCGGATTCTGTCCCGCCAGGGGCGATCGAATGAGCCGGGCGGCTTTGGCTGCCGGTTATAAGGAGGAGTTTCTGGTTTCGACCGGACTTTCGATCAAGCGGGACGACGGTACGCTTTTCGACCGTTTTCGGGAGCGGGTGATGTTCCCCGTACATAACATTTCCGGCCGCGTGGTGGCTTTCGGAGGTCGCACGCTGCGTACAGACAAGTCGGTTGCGAAGTACCAAAATTCGCCCGAAAGCGAGATTTACAGCAAGAAACGCGAGCTGTACGGCCTGTTTTTCGCCAAGAAAGCGATCCAGCAGTACGATTTCGCAATCATGGTCGAGGGATATACCGACGTGATTTCGATGCACCAGGCGGGGGTAGAGAATGTGGTGGCTTCGTCCGGTACATCCCTTACGACCGAACAGATTCGTCTGCTCGGACGTTTTACCAAGAATATCACGGTGATCTACGACGGTGATTCGGCGGGTATTCACGCTTCGCTGCGGGGAATCGACATGATTCTGCGCGAGGGGATGAATGTCCGTGTGGTGCTGCTTCCGCCGGAAGACGATCCCGATTCGTTCGCCCGAACCCATACGGCTGCGGAGGTGCAGGAGTATATCCGGGCCAACGAGGAGGATTTCCTGACGTTCAAGGCCAAGCTACTGTTGAAGGATGCTGCCGGCGACCCGATCAAGAAGGCGGCGTTGATTAACGACATGGTGCAATCCATTGTGCAGATTCCCGACCCGATCCAGCGCTCGGTCTATATCAAGGAGTGCGCACGGATCATGGACATCGACGAGAACCTGCTGATTGCCGAAGTGGGGCGCAAGCGTATGGCTTCCACGGGCGACCGCGAAGCCGAGGAGTTCGTGCGGCGTCAGAGCGCCCGTTTTCGTGCCGAGCAGACTGCGCAGCGCCCTGAAACGGTTTTTGCGGGACAGGTGACCGGGGGCAGCAGTGCCGAAGCGCTCGAACGGGAGCTGACGCGTTATCTGCTCAAGTACGGTCATTGTTCGTTCGATTTCAAGGAGGGCCGGAATGTCGTTCAATATAATGTCGCCGAGGTAATTTTCGGGGAGTTGGACGCCGACGGTTTGGAGTTCCAGAACCGGGTCTTCAATGAGATTCTGCGGGTTTACCGCGAACAGTGGTGCGCTTTGGGATTGGGGGTCGAGGTGCCGATCCACCACTTTATCAATCACTCCGATCCGGAGGTGTGCAACGTGTCGGTGGATATCCTTACTTCGGAGGATCATTACGTTCCGAGCGAATTGTGGCGGCGCAAGGACATCCATGTCGAGAGCGATGCCGAGATGCTGGCTGTCGGAGTGCCGAAGGCCGTGACGCTCTACAAGTCGAAGGTGATCGAGCGGATGTCGCGGGAGCTTCGTGAAAAACTTCAGGACGAGAATCTTACGGACGACGAGATGCAGGACATTATGCAGCGGCTGTCGAACCTGAACAGGGGAAAGGTTTCGATTGCCCGGAAATTGCATCGGTTGATTCTGTAAAAAGAGGGGTCCGGGCGTACACGTATCACTATGCATACCGTGTGCAAACAGAAAATAAACAGAAAGATGTGTAAAACATATCAAAGATAGTCAAAGGCGAGAGCAGTCATGCGCGTTTGCACGCAAAGATTGCCGAGCCGCATCCTATCTTCTACAAAGATAAAAGAATTAGTTATCTTTCCCGGACACCCTCTGCGGTTGATTAATCAAATATGGTGCCGGATCGTCGGTTCCCGAACAGAGGTTCCGGCGGAAAAACAGAGAAATTGGATATGGCCGATTATAAGAATATTAACATACGGAACAAACGCGCGACCTTCGATTACGAAATTATCGAGGAGTGGATCGCGGGCATCGTGCTTGTGGGTACGGAGATCAAGTCCGTACGGCTGGGCAAGGCGTCGATCACGGACAGCTACTGTTATTTCGACAAGGGCGAACTCTGGATTCGGGGCGTGAATATCGCCGAGTACGGTTGGGGGACCTGCAACAATCATGTTCCCCGCCGCGACCGCAAACTGCTGCTCAACCGCAAGGAGTTGAACAAGATTCAGCGGGCATTGCAGGACAGGGGATTGACCGTGGTGGGCTTGCGGCTCTTTCTCAACGAGCGGGGGCTGGCCAAGGTCGTCGTAGGTCTGGCCCGGGGGCGCAAGGCCTACGATAAGCGCGAGTACCTCAAGGAGAACGACGCCAAGCGCGAGATGGACAAGGCGATGAAGAAATATCGGGCGTAACCTCGGAGAGCATCCCGGGGCCGATCGTCCTGCCGCTGCCTGCTGTCGGGTGGAATCGGATCGTACGGCTATTCGAAACGCTTTGCAGGGAGCGGTTTCCCTGCGGCGGCTTTTCGGATCGGAGAAACGGTTCGCATCCCGAGGGGCGGACTTCGGCGATCATTCCGCTTCCCGTTCGCTTCAGGGAGGGGGCGACAATGTCGGTGCGAAGGTCTGCCGGAGGTGTTTGGATTGAAAAACGAAAGAAAAAAGATATGTCACTTATTCTATGTATCGAAACCGGCACGGACATCTGTTCGGTCGGGATCGCCGAAAACGGCGAACTGGTTTCGTTGCGCGAGAGCGACGAAGGTTTGGCCCGGGGCGGGGAGTTGATCTCGCTCCGGGAGAGCGATCAGGGGCGCGACCACGCCCGCCAGGTCGGAGTTTTCGTCGATGAATTGCTGTCGCAGACCGGGATCGCTCCCGAAGAGCTGGATGCCGTCGCTGTCGGCAAGGGGCCCGGCTCCTATACGGGGCTGCGTATCGGCGTTTCGTTCGCTAAGGGACTGTGCTACGGGTTGCGGATCCCGCTGGTGGCGATCGGTTCCCTGGATGCCCTGACCGAAGTTGCGAAAGAGGATTACGAAGCGGGGATTCTCTCGGTCGATCGCTGGGAGGAGGCGTGCCTCTGCCCGATGGTGGACGCCCGCCGCATGGAGGTTTATACCCGGGTATTCGATGCTGCGGGAACTCCTCTTTCGGACGTATCCGCCGAGGTCGTTACGGCGGAGAGTTTCGCGGCATGGCGCGGAGACGGACGTCCTTTCGTGATTTTCGGAAACGGTGCGGCCAAATGTGCCGGATTGCTGCCCGATGCGACGCTGATCCAGGTGGCGCCTTCTGCCCGAGGGCTTGCGCGGCTGGCACAGGAGGCGCTCGATGCGGGCCGCACGGAGGATATCGCGTACTTCGAGCCTTTCTACCTGAAGGATTTCGTCGTCACCCGGTCGAAAAAGAAGTTATTCTGAATTATAGAAGGGAATGCGTACCCGGTTGCGTAGAATAACGATCGGGTCTTATATTTTTATGGCCTATATCACTCTGCTTTGGAGCCTGATCGTTATATTCGCTCTTTGTTATTCGGATCTCGCGCAAGGTGAGGATCTGCTTTCGGGGGCAGACTGGTGTTTTGGTTTAATGCCTGTCGTTCTCTGGGCCGCTATTATCTTCGCATTTCTTCGTATTCGTACGTTCACGTTCGATGAGGCGGGTTTTACCGTATCTTATCCGTTGCTTTTTGTCCGAAAGCGGATCGCGGCCGAAGAGATCGGCTGTATCGAGGTTTTTGTAAAATTCTGTGGGAAAGGGCTTTCGTTTGCCTATCGGGTCATCCATATAAATTTAGCCGGGCAAAGGCCGGAAAATATTATGAATTGAGAGAACTCGACTATCTGCACTTCGGCGAGATATTGAAAGTAAAAATACTGAAGATCGATTACGCGAAGTGTCTGCGGCTGAAACGGGAGTATATTCGGGAGAATAGCCCTTCGATTTTTGATCTGATATTTTGGATAGGACTGTTTCTTTTCGGAGATTACCTTGTCGGTTGGATGATCTGTCAGCTTTTTACCCGTCATTATGAGGAGCTGCCTGCGGTTCCTCTTATTTCTTTTGTATTTGTGTGCGAGTGGCTTTATATCGAATTTCTGCTTCGGATGAGAAGAGAAAAAGAGCGGTTGAAGATTCGATCGTGAATTTTTACTCAATAGGCCCTGTAACTCCTCAGCTCCTTGTTGAGGAGTTTTTCTTTACCCCCGACCAGCCGGTCGAGCAGCGCATGGAAGCGGGGGGAATGGTCGTGGTGGACGGTGTGGCAGAGTTCGTGGAGGATGACGAAGTCGCGCAGATGTTCGGGCAGCGTCATCAGGTACAGGCTCAGCGACAGGTCGTTGCGCCCGTTGCAGGAGCCCCATTTGGAGCGGGTGGCCCGGATCGTTACCGAACGGTATTGCAGACCGGTTCGCACTGCGAGTTCCGCTACGCGGGACGGTAGTACAACCATCGCTTCGCGCCGCAACTGTTCCCGCCGGCGGAGTTCTTCTTCGGGCGAAAGGGTGGGGCGTGGAGGTTGCTGGGCGAGCCGTTCGGCTATTCGATCCCTGGCTGTCTGAATCCATTCGATGCGGCTTTCCAGAAATTCCAAAGCCCGGGCGGTCGAGACGCCGTAAGGGTAGGAGAGCCGGACGGGGCCGGAAGGCCTTACGCAGAGTGAGATCCGCCGTGCCCGGCGGCTTTGCGAGAGGGTCACCTCTCCGACTATCGGATGGACGATCGTCTTTTGCCTGCGGGCGGGTTTTCTGGTCGCGGGCTTCGATTTTGGATTCCGGGTTGCCGGATGATCCGGCTCGGAGCGGAACAGGTCGAATAAGTCGCGCAGCAGGGACATCGTGTCGAGAGGTTGGAGGGCAGGATTAACCGATTCGCTGACGTACGATTTCGAACAGCAGTACTGCCGCTGCCGCCGAGACGTTGAGCGACTCGATCTTGCCGATCATCGGGATCGCCAGCTGTTCGTCGCAGAGCTTCAGCACCTCTTTCGAAATGCCCGTATCCTCGGCGCCCATAACGAGTGCCGTAGGCTTGCGGAAATCCGCGTCGTAGAGCAGCTTGCGGCTTTTTTCCGTAGCACCTACCACCTGGTAGCCTTCTGCCTGGAGCGCTTTGAGCGTGTTGCGGATCGAACCGACGCGGCAGACGGGAATGGCGGTCAGTGCACCCGCCGACGAACGAATCGCCTCCGAATTGACGGGAGCGGCATTCTTCAGCGGTACGATCAGTCCGTGCGCTCCGGCACATTCGGCCGAGCGGGCGATGGCTCCGAAGTTACGCACGTCCGTCACGCCGTCGAAGAGGACGATCAGCGGCGTCTCGTCTTCGGGCACCCGTTCCAGAATGTCGTTCAGTTCGACGTAGCCGATGGGGGAGATCTGGGCGACGACGCCTTGGTGGTTGCCGCGCGTGAGGCGGTTGAGCTTTTCGACAGGCACCTCCTGCATCCGCACGCGGTGACGGATGCAGAGGTCTTTCAGCTCCGTCATCAGCTGCCCTTCGGCACCTTTGCGAATGTAGAGTTTTTCGATCTGTTTGCCCGCTTCGATCGCTTCGACTACGGGGCGGATGCCGAATACAAGGTTTTCCGTCATGGTATTGGTTGGTTCGTTAGTTGATTTTTTTTGTCTTTTTGTCGTGCGGCTTTTCGGATCGGGCCCGGAATCATGCTTTTCGGTGTTCTTTATCCGGACAGTCGAATCGGATGTCGCCAAAAGTTTTATTCTATTTTTCGAACGATTCTGCGGGTGCGTGCGGTGATTCGCCGGGCCTCCTTTTCGGAAAGTTTGCCGTTCATTTTCCGGGTGCCGGGGATTTCGCAGGTCCGGACTTTCATCCCTCCCGTACCCAATATTTCACGGACCGAACGGACGGCACCCCGGCTCTGCCGTGCGAGGATGTTGAAAGGCCAGGGCGTCGTACAGGCAGCGATGACGAGTGCACGTTTGCCTTTTTGCCGGGGCTGCGGAAAGCCGAGAGCCGATTCGCCCAGTTCGAAGAGCATCTTCAGCCGGGCCGACATACCGCCCCAGTAGGTCGGAGTCCCCACCACGAGCAGATCGGCCTGCCGGATCTGTTCGCCGACGGCATGGGCCGCATCGCGGGGCAGCGGACAGATGTTCGTCGTGCGGCACTGCATACAGCCCGTGCAGGGACGGAATTCCATCCGGTAAGCGTCGATCCATTCGATGTCGGCTCCGGCCTGCCGCAAGGTGTCGGCGGCGGTGCGGAGCGCCTGGACGACAACTCCCTGCGGACGGGGCGATCCGTTGAGGATAAGTGCTTTCATGGTGCTGTTGGCTTTCTTCCGGCTCCGATCGTTACTCTCCTTCGGTGATTTCCAGTTCGTACGACGCCTTCTCCCATTCGTGCATCTGGTGGTCGTATTCGGCTTTCAACTCGTTGTAAGCCTTGTAGTCGGCTTCGTTGTATTGGGTCGCTTCGGCGAATTTGCGGTCGTAATCCGCGATCTTCTTCTCCAGATCGGCCAGCGACGCTTCGATCGTTTCGACCGCCTTGCGGAGCTTGCGCAGGAGTTTTTCCTGCTCTTTCTTCTGTTCGTAGGTCAGCTTGCCCGAAGAGCTGGCTTTCGGCGCCGCCTCTTTCGCGGGAGCGTCCTTACGCTCCACCTCCTGCAAGGATTCCAGTTTGCGTTTTTCGAGGAAGTAGTAGATGCCGCCGAGGTATTCGCGTACGCCGCCGTTCCGGAATTCGTAAACCTTGGAAACCATGCCGTCGAGAAACTCGCGGTCGTGGGAGACGACGATCACCGTACCGTCGTATTTCATGATGGCGTTCTTGAGAATATCTTTCGAACGCATATCCATGTGGTTGGTCGGCTCGTCGAGGATCAGCAGGTTGTAAGGCTCCAGCATCAGACGGGCCATCGCCAGTCGTGCGCGTTCGCCGCCGGAGAGTACCTTGACCTTCTTGTCGATGTCCTCGCCCCGGAACAGGAAGGCGCCGAGAATGTCCCGCAGACGTGTGCGCACGTCGCCGACGGCTACGCGGTCGAGCGTGTCGTAAACCGTGAAATCGCCGTTCATCAGGTCTTCCTGATTCTGTGCGTAATAGCCGATGTTTACGTTGGCTCCCACGCGGATCGAACCTTCGGTGGGCGTGAGTTGTCCCACGATCATCCGGGCCAGCGTGGTCTTGCCTTCTCCGTTGCGGCCTACCAGGGCGATCTTGTCGCCCCGTTCGATGGTGAAGTTCGCTCCGCTGAAGACATGTTTGGAGCCGAACGACATCCCGGCCTCCTTGATCTCTGCGACGATCTGTCCCGAACGCGGGGCGGGCGGGAACTTGATGTTGAGCGTGGCAAGATCCTCCTCCTCGACCTCGATACGCTCCAGACGGTCGAGTTGCTTGATGCGCGACTGCACCTGGTTCGACTTGGTGGGCTTGTAGCGGAACTTCTCGATGAACTCCTCGGTCTTTTCGATCATCCGCTGCTGGTTTTCGTAAGCGGCCATCTGCTGCGCCCGCCGTTCGGCACGCAGCACGACGTATCGGGAGTAGGGTACTTTGTAGTCGTAGGCTTTGCCCAGCGAGATCTCCACCGTGCGGGTGGTCACGTTATCCAGAAAGGCGCGGTCGTGCGAGATGAGCAGCACCGCGCCGTTGTAGTTTTTCAGGTAATCCTCGAGCCACTGGATCGACTCGATGTCGAGGTGGTTCGTCGGCTCGTCGAGCAGGAAGATCGAGGGACGGCGCAACAGCAGTTTCGCCAGCTCGATGCGCATGCGCCAGCCGCCTGAAAATTCGCTCGTGGCACGCTGGAAGTCGCTGCGCTTGAATCCCAGACCGAGCAGCGTCTTCTCGATGTCCGCTTCGCGGGTATCGCCGCCCAGAATGTGATAATGGTCGGTCGCTTCGTTCAGCCGGTGGAGCAGCGATTCGTAGTCGGACGATTCGTAGTCGGTGCGCTCGGCGATTTCGCGGGTGAGGCGGGCGATTTCGGCTTCGAGTTTCAGCACTTCGTCGAAGGCTTTGGCCGTCTCTTCGACGAGTGTCGTAGTGTCCGCTACACGCATCTGCTGCGGAAGGTAGCCGATCGTGCATTCGCCGTTGTAGGAGATCGAACCCGAGGTGGGCTGCTGTTCGCCCACGATCAGACGCAGCAGAGTCGTTTTGCCGGCGCCGTTCTTACCGACCAGGCCGATGCGGTCCTTGGGGTTGATGAGCAGGGATATGTTGTCGAAAAGCGTCCAGCCGCCGTAGCTGACGGTGAGATTGTCTAAAGAGATCATGGTTTCGTTTTCTGCGATTTTCCGTGCGTGCGGAACGCCCGGCTTACCGGAAGTAGGTGCTTGGGTGAAAGGAGTCGGAGGTTAGCTCTGCAACATTCTCTCGATCTCCGCCTGCGGGTCCGGGGCGCCGAAGACGGCGCTGCCGGCGACCAGAGCGTCGGCTCCGGCGTCGAAGAGCAGGCGCGAGTTATGGGCAGAGATGCCGCCATCGACTTCGATCACAGCGGTGGATTCCGTTTCGTCGATCATGGCACGCAGCTCCCGGATTTTCTCCAGCGAGTCGGGCATGAAAGACTGTCCGCCGAAACCCGGCTCGACGCTCATGACGAGCACCAGGTCGATCAGGGGTACGATGTCGCGCAGCACCTCGACAGACGTGGCGGGCTTGATCGAAATGCCCGCTTTGGCGCCTGCGCGGTGGATCAGGTCGATGCACCCTTTGGGGTCGAGCGTGGCCTCGTAGTGGAAGGTGACGATTCCGGCGCCTGCCTCGGCGAAGCGGGTGACGTATTTTTCGGGTTCGACGATCATCAGATGCACGTCCAGCAGTTTAGACGTGGCCTTGCGGATGGCCTTCATCACCGGGAATCCGAACGAGATGTTGGGGACGAATACGCCGTCCATGACGTCGATATGCACCCATTCGGCGGCGCTTCGGTCGATCATCTGCGTATCGCGCTCCAGGTGGCCGAAATCGGCCGACAGCATCGAGGGGGATATGATTCGTTGCATGGTTTCGATTTATTTTGACACAAAAGTACAACGGCTATCTATAAAAAGCAAATCAAAGTATAATAACTGATATTCAGATTGTTATTCATCATATCGGTATTGAAATATCGAGAGAATGTGAATCATTCTGCATAAATAACCGAGAGTTGCGTTTCCAAATCATTACCTTGTTTTGGGATGTCTGCGGTTACATACAACGGTTATTTACAGTCTATTACGTTTATATTCATCTTGTCGGACGACTCTGCCGAAATTATTTTTGTCCACCTTAAAAAAGCAGAGTTTATGCGCAGTACTTTCAAGGTCTTGTTCTACCTCAAACGAACAAAGAACCCCCCGCGTGCAGTCTATCCGGTTATGGGCCGCAGCACGATCAACAGCACGATTTCTCAGTTCAGTGCCGAAATCAACGTTCCGGAACAACTGGGGAAGGTTCGTTAAAGGAGGGATGGGTCGAAGGCTAATGCGTCGAGTCGGAACGCATCAACCGTCATCCGGACAATATCCGCATTCAGATCGGCAAACATTATCGGTCGATTTGCGATCACGATGCCTACGTCACGGCCGAAAAAGGTCAAGAACGTCTGGCTGGGTATGGGAGAACGATACCGCGGACTCTTGCGAAGGTTTTCGAACATTACACGAATGATCTTTT
>OLOE01000860.1_pt1 | contig 14216 bp, 9 predicted proteins | sample 1673201 | NCBI WGS metagenome assembly OLOE01 (sample SAMEA3136765, study PRJEB25190) | human gut metagenome | biome: human gut; feature: human-associated habitat; material: faeces | place: Austria | collected 2013
TAAGAAGCCCATCTGGATTACAAGGTCTCCATCCTTGTTGGCAGCTTCTTTTACAGTTCCGTTTAGAGAAAGTGTAGTTACAAATACAGAATCGCCTACTTTGAAGTCAGAAGGATCGGAGATAGTGGAAGACTTCTTTGCCTTATAGGCGAGCTTTTTGTCAAGCTTACTCATGCGGCCTCGAAGGTCACTTCTTTGTGCTTCCATTTTCTTCATGTTATTCTGCTTTGGATGCTGTCCCCATGCGTGATATTTACGAATGGATTCATCAGCAACTTCCTTGGCTTCTTCGAGAATGTTTCGTGCTTCCTCGCGAGCATCACGGAGCATCTTGTCTCGTTTTTCTTTAATGTCATCCTGTTTTTCTTTCAGGCTGTTCTTTAAGTTCTCGATTTCCTGTTTTGTTTTGTAAAGTTCAGACTGTTCTTTTTCAATTTCAGCTTTGTTTTTCTCTAATTCAGAGAGCATATTTTCAAAGTCGATAGCCGTAGCATCAATCTGGGAGCGGGCCTGCTCGATAATATAGTCCGGAAGTCCCAGTTTTCCTGCAATTGCAAATGCATTACTCTTTCCTGGGATTCCAAGAAGCAGTCGATACGTCGGGCGAAGTGTCTCCACGTCGAACTCACAGCTCGCATTTTCTACCCCTGGTGTGGATAAGGCATAAACCTTTAATTCACTGTAATGCGTAGTCGCCATAGTACGGATTCCCTGACAATGCAAATGATTCAATATTGCTGTTGCCAGTGCCGCACCCTCAGTCGGGTCAGTTCCAGCTCCAAGCTCGTCAAAAAGTACAAGTGAATCTTCATCCACCTGCTTGATAAATGACACTACATTTGTCATATGTGATGAGAATGTACTTAAGTTCTGTTCAATACTCTGCTCATCACCGATATCTGCATAAACTTCACGGAATACACCCAGTTCAGAACGGTCCAGTGCCGGAATGTGAAGACCTGCCTGCCCCATGAGTTGGAATAATCCAACTGTCTTAAGTGACACAGTCTTACCACCGGTGTTCGGTCCTGTTACAATCAGAAGATCAAAGTCCTCGCCCAGTGTCAGACTGATCGGAACGACTTTCTTCTTATCTAATAACGGATGTCTTCCCTCGCGGATACGGATCCTTCTCTCCTGGTTGAACATCGGTTTGCTGGCATTCATATCCAATGCAAGAGCTCCTCTTGCAAATATAAAATCAAGCTCTGTCAATGTTGCATAGTCCGTACGGATTTCAGAAACATATTCTGCTGCGTCTGCACTCAGCCTGGCAAGAATGACCTGAATTTCTTCCTGTTCCTTTCCATATAATTCTTTCAGATCATTATTCAGCTTAACAACTGCCATCGGCTCGATAAATAAAGTAGAACCTGTTGATGACTGGTCATGGATCATTCCCGGGACCTGACCACGGTATTCGGCCTTGACCGGGATACAGTAACGATCCCCACGCATCGTAATAATCGGATCCTGCAAATATGTGCGGAGTGAACCATTCACCATGGAAGACAATGTTGCATGAACCTTATCATTAATCTGCCCCATAGCGCGACGGATTCTCTTAAGCTCCGGACTTGCATCATCACTAATCTCATCTTCTGCCGGAATACATCTGCGGATTTCCGTGGACAAAATAGATACAGGAACAAGCTGTTCAAAGTATCCGTCCAATATATCCTGCATATCATCTGCATTGTCATGGCGCCCGTAATTCTTCACATGTCCTGCTGTCTCCAGAACCTTACATATGCGAAGTAACTCCCCACTTCCAAGTGTTCCTCCGATTTCCAGACGCATCATAGATTCACTTACCGGACTACAGCCTCCAAAAGATGGACGTCCTTTCTTTATGATCCGTGTAAATGCTGCGGCCGTTTCTTCCTGCATTCTCTCAATTTCAGAGATTTCCGTCTTTGGTTTTAATTTTCTGCAACGCTCCTGGCCTCCAAAAGAACCTGCGTGCTCTGTCAGTTTTTCAATTATTTTATTGTATTCTAATTTGTATAAAGATTTCTTATTCATCATATTCACCTAGCATTTATTTTACCCTATTTGCGTCCCATTGAAAAGAGCAAAGCGCAAAAGAAAATCCCTGCAAATGAAACTCATCTGCAAGGATTTCCCTGTCTATTCACACATTTATTCACACATAAGATTATTTTACATCATATAACTTAAATCTAAGTCATACATTTTCCAGACTAGCACCCGCCACAGCCGCCGCAGCCGCTCTGACTATTACTATTCTTTGGATTATGACAGGAGTGTGGACAATTGGCACACCCACAATCACATCCGATAAATGTACCACTTCTCTTCTTCTTTTGTATCATGCCTCTTATGATCCATGCTACAATCGCGATTATTACAAGTGCTACAATCACTGTAGACAATATACTTGTCTGTTCTGCCAATGCCATCATAAAATCTCCTTCTTTCTGCTTATTTATGTTATGTCTCAAGGTCATTTCTTCACCTTTGTGCAAGCACAGGTGAAGAAAGACTTTTCGACATTATAATCATTATTTTGATGCTGCTTTTACACTTGAAACTGTATTAGCCTTAAGTGATGTACTCTCTTTGTAAGGACGGAACAGCATGTAAAGGAAACCGATCAGAATTACGATTGCAGCTACTGTTCCGATACCGAATCCGCCACCTGTGAAGAGTGTACCAAACTGGAAGATGCAAAGAGATACGAGGTAAGCAAGTAAGCACTGATATCCGATTGCGAACCAGAACCATTTTGCGTTGTTCATCTCTCTCTTAATAGCTCCCATTGCTGCGAAGCAAGGTGCACACAGAAGATTGAATACGAGGAATGAATAAGCTGCAATCTGTGACATGCTGTTTGCAAGTGTTCCCCAGATTTCCTGTCCGTCTTCTGCAACTTCTGCAAATCCGAAGAGCTGTCCGAATGTACCTACAACGTTTTCTTTCGCTACAAGTCCTGTAATAGCAGCTACAGTCATTTTCCAATCTCCCCATCCGAGTGGTGTGAAGATCCAAGAAATCAAGTTACCGATCTTAGCAAGAACACACTCTGCCTGTGCTGCCTCCATAGCTGCTCCCTCAAGTCCATCGAAGTTCAGCATTCCGAATCCAGCATCTGTCCAACCGAAGTTCAATAAGAACCAAACAACGATTGTTGATAATGTAATAATTGTACCAGCTTTTTTGATAAATGACCAGCCACGTTCCCACATACTTCTCAGTACATTGCCAACGGTTGGCATATGGTAAGCCGGCAGCTCCATAACGAACGGAGCAGGTTCTCCGGAGAACATTTTTGTTTTCTTTAAGATAATACCGGAGCAGATGATCGCTGCAACACCTACGAAGTAAGCACTCCATGCTACCCATCCTGCGTTATTAAAGAATGCACCTGCGATCAGGGCGATGATCGGCAGTTTTGCTCCACAAGGAACAAAGGTTGTTGTCATGATTGTCATCTTACGGTCTCTGTCGCTCTCGATGGTACGGGATGCCATGATACCAGGAACACCACAACCGGAACCGATCAGCATCGGGATGAAAGATTTTCCGGAAAGACCGAATTTACGGAAGATTCTGTCCATGATGAATGCAACACGAGCCATGTAACCGCAGGACTCAAGGAATGCAAGGAACAGGAACAGAACCAGCATCTGCGGTACGAAACCAAGTACAGCGCCAACACCGGCAACAATACCGTCAAGAATCAGTCCCTGCAGCCATGCAGCGCAATTTACAGCTTCCAGAGCAGACTCAACTGCCGGAGGAATAATCTCACCGAAGAGTACATCATTTGTCCAATCTGTTACAATAGTTCCAACAGTGGTTACAGACACATAATAAACAACCCACATTACAACTGCGAAGATCGGAAGCGCCAGCCATCTGTTGGTTACGATTCTGTCGATCTTATCGGAGGTTGTAAGTTTCTTTCCTGTAGAGGATTTTGTATAGCACTGTCCAATAATGGAAGAGATGTATACATAACGCTCGTTTGTGATAATACTCTCTGTATCATCATCGAATTTATCTTCCAGAGCCTTTACTTCGTAAGACACATCCGGAACACTCTTCATCTGCTCTACGATCTTGTCATCTTTCTCGATAAGCTTGATTGCAAAGAAACGTTTCTGAGCCTCTGCAACAGTTCCTGTCAGCTTATTCTCAACAGATTTGATCGCATCCTCAACATCCTGTGCAAATTCGTGAACCGGAATTGTTTTCTTTTTGCTCTGTGCTGCGCTGATTGCTTTCTCAGCAGCTTTCATGATTCCGGTTCCTTTCAGAGCGGAAATCTCAACTACTTCGCAGCCAAGCTTTTTGCTTAATTTGTCAATGTGGATCTTGTTTCCGGATTTCTGAACCAGATCCATCATGTTGATAGCCATAACTACCGGGATTCCAAGCTCCATGATCTGTGTGGACAGATACAGGTTACGCTCAAGGTTTGTACCATCTACGATGTTGATGATCGCATCTGGCATTTCATTGATCAGGTAATTTCTGGCAACCACTTCCTCAAGTGTGTATGGGGAAAGGGAATAAATACCAGGAAGGTCCATGATGGTTACATCCTTATGACCTTTCAGTTTACCTTCTTTTTTCTCTACTGTTACACCAGGCCAGTTACCAACGAACTGGTTAGAGCCGGTCAGTGCATTGAATAATGTGGTCTTGCCGCAGTTAGGGTTACCTGCAAGTGCAATCTTAATCGACATTTTCATGCCTCCTCTTTCTTTCCAGATTTTCTTTTTTTCCGGGCTTATTATATACAGCTTCTGCTGATTTTAGTTGCCCTATGCTGCCGATTGTTTCAATCAGCTTTCGTTTGTTAGCTTTTCAACCCTTTATTAGGTTTCGCTAACCCACAAGGTAAAAAAAATTGCCCATTCCATTCCAGAACATGCAATTTCATGCTGTGCTGATTTTACCGCTGTTCATATGACAACATTTGTAAGATGTTTCGCAAAAGTACGTGACCAGTAACTTTTCCCTTATGTACACACAGCAAAGTACTATATCCTGTACAGTACTTATTCTACCTCTATCATTTCTGCATCGACTTTTCTCAGAGACAGTTCATAATCTCTCACGGTTACCTCAATAGGATCTCCAAGCGGTGCAACTTTACGTACATAGATCTGTACCCCTTTGGTGATTCCCATATCCATGATACGTCTCTTTACTGGTCCTTCACCGTGCAGTCTCTTCACTGTGACAGTCTGACCTACGCCAACTTGCCGTAATGTTTTCATAATACTTGCTCCTTTTTTCTGGATTTCAGACCATGATCCGATTCGCCATATCCTTGCCAATGGCAACTCTGGAATCTTTCACATTCACGATCATATTACCGCTGATCTCACTTACAACGGTTACTGTAGCTCCCTGTACAAACCCAAGATTTTCAAGGAATTTACGGGTTTCTTCTTTACCGCCGACTTTTTTAATCACCTGCGGCTCTCCTTCGTTTACCATTGATAACGGCATCATATCATCCTTCCTTTTTTGTGCTTTAGAAACACCTATTTATTATTATGTTTCGCTTACGTTGATTAGTATATTCTAATTTATATAAGCTGTCAATAATTTATTTGCACTTTTTTCTCATTTTTTTCACTGCAATTTCGTAAATTTTGACCAGTGCTTTTTGAAAATGTTTCGGGATTCCAGAGTGTGTTAAAAAAAAATCTCTACAAAATATACCGCAAAGTGGGGCGTACAGATTGCGAAACGTTACCAGTGAACATCAACTGCGGGAATGCTTTTTCAAACACGCTCCAGGATGAATGGTGGATTTATGGGGAATTATTGTTTATAATGTAAAAAAAGATAAAAAGTGTTGAATGAGCGTATTTTTATGCTTCATACATTGTTTTAGATAGTAAAATCTGTGAAAAAGTTACATGTATAAAAAAATCACATGCACTTTATTGAAAAGAAAGGATTACTTTTTATGAAACAGGGAAGCAAAATCGGGATTGTCTGTTGTTCCAACGGACTTAGGCCAGAACAGGCCGAAACAATAAAAATGTTGGTGCAGATTCTGGAAAAATCCGGACTAGAAGTAGAACTTAGCCCTTATCTTTATGGAGATGAAAACGGACAGGCTGGAACTGCCAGGGAGCGTGCCGGGGCTCTTATGAAATTTTATGAGGATGATTCTGTCACGGATATTTTTGACGTATCTGGCGGGGATATGGCCAACGAGATTTTATCCTATCTGGATTTTCAGACCATTGCTTACGGAAAAAAACATTTTTGGGGATATAGTGATCTGACAACAATTATAAATGCCATTTATGCCCGGACAGGGAAATCTTCTGTCCTGTACCAGGTACGAAATCTCACCTACGATCACAGCCAGTCCCAGATAACGGACTTTCTTAGTACTGCGTTGGCAGATGCCTCTTCTCTTTATGACTTTCCTTATGAATTTGTGCGGGGGACTCATATGGAAGGAATTGTGGTAGGGGGAAATATACGTTGCCTTTTGAAACTGGCAGGTACGCCTTACTGGCCGGATATGCGGGAGAAAATCCTGCTTCTGGAATCCTTTGGAGGAAAACTGCCGCAGATGGTAACCTATTTGAGCCAGCTCAGTCAGATGGGTGTTTTTAAGAAAGTAAATGGGATTCTTCTTGGAACTTTCAGCAAAATGGAGACAGACAACTGTCAACCAGATATGGCGCAGCTAGTCCTCGAATTTGCAGAAAAAAAGACACCCGTTGCAAAAACGCCTTTGATCGGACATGGAACGGATTCAAAAGCGATTCGCATCGGGCATCACTTGAAACTTTATTCTGGAGAAGCGAATAAAATTATTTATAAAGGACTTAGGTAACTTCACGAAATGAACTTACTATTTAGTATGTTGAAGTCCCAGCCAGTACACAGTATTTGGGCAATGTGTCCCTCTTTGAAGAACTTTTTAACCAATGAAAGCGATTAATCAGATCCTGGCTACTCCGCTCTTAATGGCAGCTTCAGCAGTAGCCTTCGCAACCGCGTCTTTCACTCTTGAGTCGAATGCAGCCGGCAGAATATAGTCAGCGCAGAGTTCTTCGTCGCTTACCAGGCCTGCAATGGCGTAAGCTGCGGCAATCTTCATTTCATCGTTGATGTCGGATGCACGGACATCAAGGGCACCGCGGAAGATTCCCGGGAAGCAGAGAACATTGTTCACCTGGTTCGGGTAGTCGGAACGACCTGTGGATACTACTGCTGCTCCTGCTGCCTTCGCTTCATCCGGGAAAATCTCTGGAGTCGGGTTTGCGCAGGCAAAGATGATCGGATCTTTCGCCATAGTGCGAACCATATCCGGAGTAAGGGTTCCAGGTGCGGAAACACCGATAAATACGTCAGCGCCTTTGATCACTTCACTCAAGGAGCCTTTCTCATGATTGGCGTTTGTGATCTTCGCCATCTCTTCCTTGATTGGGTTCAGACCCTCACGGCCTTCGTAAATTGCACCTTTACGATCTGTCATAATAACATTCTTAAGTCCCATGGAAATAAGAAGTTTGATAATTGCGATTCCAGCAGCTCCTGCTCCGGAAGTAACGATCTTAATGTCTTCGATTTTCTTGCCAACAACCTTCAGCGCATTGATCACACCTGCAAGTGTAATAACTGCAGTACCATGCTGGTCGTCATGGAAAATCGGAATATCACAGCACTCTTTCAGCTTCTTCTCAATCTCAAAACATCTCGGTGCGGAAATATCCTCCAGGTTTACACCGCCAAAGCTTCCAGCCAGAAGGCGAACGGTCTGCACGATCTCATCTACATCCTTACTTCGTACACAAAGCGGAATAGCATCCACATCACCAAACTCTTTGAACAGAACGCATTTGCCCTCCATAACCGGCATACCAGCCTCTGGACCGATATCTCCAAGTCCAAGAACAGCGGTACCGTCAGTTACTACAGCAACCGTATTCCAACGTCTAGTCAATTCATAACTTTTATTAATATCTTTCTGAATCTCAAGGCAAGGCTGTGCAACACCAGGGGTATAAGCAAGGCTTAAAGCATCCTTGGAATCAACCTTTGCTCTTGAAACAACTTCAATTTTACCTTTTAACTCATAGTGCATCTTTAAGGATTCTTTTGCGTAATCCATGTTCGTATCTCCTCTTCTGAAAAAATGTGTGGGCACTTACTCTCATTATTATATACAGTAAGTTCCACTAGGATACAAAATATCCACTTTGGGCTACAAGGGAAAGTATATACGAAACTTCGTCAAATCACAACATGAAAATATGAATAAATCTCTCAATATTCTATTTTCTTATAATTCTCTTACTCCACATTCTTCAGCGCCACATCCATCGGGATCTTCTTGATCCTTCTAAATTGCAGCAAGGCTACCAGAATATACGCTCCCATTCCCATTGCAAACATCTCCGGATAAACCGCTGGTTTCAGATATAAGGTCAGCCAGCCTGAGAAGGATGACATCAGATATCCGTAAATTCCATATATCGTCCAGGTAGACAGCAGCAGGCTGAATAAAATGGACAAGATCACCACCCACGTAGTGGATGTAAGATACAGGCTGTTGATCTCTCTGTTCTCATACCCCAGAATCTTTACCATAGAAATGGCATTGGCATTTTTCTCAATGATCAGCTTGGTAAGCAGATAGATCAAGAGGGCAAACAGCACAACTGCAAATATATTGATCAGCTGGAACATTTCTCCCATAGACACATCCAACTGACGGCTGACCTTTGTCAGATCGTCCTCCGTAATTGTTGTTGCGATCAGATCCTCATCCAGATCTGTGATCTTTTCCCTGGAAAAATAACCGTTAAAATAATCCTCCTTTTCCCCAAAGGTTTTCCTGTAGGAAGAAATCGGCATAAATACTGTCAAAGATGCCGGATAATCGTAGATTCCCTGCACGAAAAATTCATATGTCTCACTTCCGTAAGCTTCCTTCAGAACAATGGTATCTCCGGTCTTTACCTTATATTTCTCTGCATAACCATCGGAAATCAGGACTCCGTCTTCTGGAAGCTCTGCCTTTACATATGCACTGTCCTCAGAAATGCCATAGACCGTTATGGTCTCTCCCTCCTGATCCGGCAATACATTTTTCATGGAATTCAGGCAGAATTTTTCTGCTGACTTCTCATTTGTTTTCAAAGATGGAGTAAGAAATTTCTGCAGCATTCCCATAACCGTATATTTCTCATCTTCATCTGGCTCCTCCGGTACATTCAGCACATACTGGTACGGCGCGATCATGTTCTTCAAAATTTCTTCCTGATAATGATCCAGAAGCGGCTTCATCATCATTCCAAAAAGCAGCAGTACATTTGCAAAAAAGATTCCAATAAACAAAGTCAGATAACTGGACTTATTCTGCAGGATAATACGAAGCCGGAAGCGGTTGAAAAACTTAAAGTCCGGAAGACGCACAGCTTTTTTCCGTTTGGAAGCAGACAGATCATGACGCAGGAATTTCAAAGGAGAAAGACGCAGTTTCCCTGAAATCAGAATCAAATTGATTCCCAGCATGATCACTACCGGAACCACTGTGGTCAATATAAATGCATCTGCATTCCAGCGTGTTTCATAGGTCGGCAGGCTGTAACTGCCATAATACATACCTGCACAAAGATTTTTAAAGGAGGTGTAGCCCAGCACGTTTCCAAGAACAGAAGCAACCACAGTTACAATCACCGGTATGGAAATATAGTGGACCAGAAGTTCTCTTCTGGAATATCCGGAAGCACGCAGAGTCCCGATCACAGAAGCTTCTTTTGTAATGGTATTATTTGTTGTAACTGCAAACACAAAAGCAATGATGACGATCAGAATATACAGCAGCACCTCCATCATAGCCTTATCACCGCCCATATCTTCACCGGTAAAAGTGATGGCCTGATTGGAATAGGCCGGGATAAAACCTGTCACATTTCCATATTTGACCAGAACCTCCAGAAAATCCTCTGACATGTTTTTCGCTTCAATATCATCCTTTGGTGCAGTCTCATACTGCCAGGAATAGCGGTACTCCAGATGGGTTATTCCAAAAGCATCCGCACCTTTCTCGGTCATAATACCCACGCCAAATTTTACAGCATCAAACATCATATCGCTGTTATCGGAAAATAAACAACTGTAGTCAGGTAATGCCACCAGTCCGGTAACTGTCAGTTCTTCTCCTGCGATTTTCAGCTTGTCACCAACCTTCAGCTTGTTATTATCTGCATACATCCGGTCAATGGCAATCTCGTTCTTTGCAGCTGGCATTCCCCCTGACATCAGGCACACAAGATTCATATCGGTACGCTCCTGATAGATACGCATGGTTTCCTCTTCGTTTCCGTCCAGATCCGCATCTGTGGCCTCATCCCGATAAAAATTTTCGCAGATTCGTACTTTTCCATTTTTTTCAATTTTCTTTAAATCGCTTTCGCTGGCTTTCGAAGAAAGGGTAAAGTTGCCATGCTCAATGTTATATTTTTCGAAACCTTCGTCATAAGCAGCCAGCATACTGTCATCAGCCACAAGAAAGCCCGAGACAAAGCCTATGGTCAGTGTCATAAACAGAAAGATCACAATATATTTTCCGAAATCACTTTTCAATTCTCTTGGAAGACATTTCCACAATGGATTCTTCATAGCGCACCGCCTTACCAGTCCAGATCGTCGGCTGCGACTTTGGACTCATTGAGATAGTTTTTGCGGATCTGACCGTCACGAAGCTTCACTACGCGGTCTGCCATATTCTTAATGGCATCGTTGTGGGTAACCATGATGATGGTATTTCCGTACTTCTGGTTGACCTGCTCGATCAGGCGCAGAATTTCCTTGGATGTGTTGTAATCCAGTGCACCTGTAGGCTCGTCGCAGAGAAGAATGTCCGGATTTTTTACAATAGCACGACCAATGGCCGTTCTCTGCTGCTGACCGCCGGAAAGCTGGTTAGGCAGCTTATGTCTGTGCTCATAAAGCCCCAGTGTATGAAGCAGCTCGTCAATATCCAGTGCCTTATCGCTGAGATATGCGCCCACCTCAATATTTTCCTTTACATTTAAATTTGGGATCAGATTATACATCTGAAAAACATATCCCAGATGCTTCCGGCGGTAAAGAGTCAGCGCTTTCTCCTTCATATCTCCTGTTTTTTCCCCATCTATGGAAATATAGCCCTCATCTGGCTCATCAATTCCACCGATAATATTCAAAAGTGTGGATTTTCCAGAACCAGACGGTCCAAGAAGCACGCAGAATTCCCCTTTTTCCACAGAAAAATCAATTCCCCGAAGAACCTCTGTCCTGCTGTCTCCGGAACCAAAGCCTTTCTTCAAATCTTTAATTTCAAGAAACATCTCTTTTCCTCCCTGTAAACCATTATCGTTCATGAACATTTTTCATAAAAAACAATTACAAGCATTCATCATTCTGTCTTTTGTTAGTTTATGCTAACTTATATTTATCATACCTCTTTTATCCGGTTATGAAAAGGAGGGGAATTGAGAATAATTCTCAACATCTGCATTTTCGCTTTTTCGAAAATTATTTTGTTAAAAATCACCTTTACCAAATTTTTCTTCTTAATTTTTTACATATTTTTTCACAGAAAATGTGGCATTTCCATAAAAAATTCGATATAATATTCACAATGTTTATAGTTTTTCACAACATTGTGAAATCTGTTATTCGGGAGATTTTTGCATGAAAAAAATAGCACTTATTACAGATGGCTGGGGACGTTATGTAACCTATACCTGGATTCAGGGATATCGAAATTACATGGCTGCCCACCAGTCAGATATGGATTTATATATTTTTCAGAGCTTTGGGAATTTCAGTATGGATGAGAAGCATAATGCAGGAGAATATAACATTGCACGGCTTCCGGATTTTTCAGAATTTGACGGCATCCTTCTGGATCTTGCCACCGTGTCCCAGCCAGACCTGATTGCAGAGATAATTGAACGCGCGAAGCTCAGCAGCATCCCAGCAATTTCTCTTCTTGAGCAGATTCCAGGACTGTACCATTCCGGAATTGACAACTACGAAGCCATTAGCCGGATTGTTGAGCACCTGATCACAGAGCATGGATGCCGTACCTTAAATTTCATCGGCGGGCCAGAATTTAACAGGGAAAATCAGCTCCGTTTCAAAGCTTACAGGGATGCCCTTCTTCGCCATGGGATTCCTTTCGAGGAGCAGCGTGTGATCCATCATAATTATGAAATTGAAACCGGAATCCAGGCATTTTCCACATTTAAAGAGAAAAACCTGCTTCCAGATGCCTTTGTCTGTGTCAACGACAATACAGCTGTAGGCGTCTGTCTGGCCGCCAAGGAAGCCGGATATTCTATTCCCGGGGATTTTCTGGTAACCGGTTTTGACAACGAAGACAAGGCTTCCTATTATGAGCCCAGAATTACCACAGTAGGCTTCTCCAAAGCCGATATCATGGAAAATGCCCTTTTAATGCTGGAAAAAATCTGGAATGGAAATGCAGAGGAAACTTATATATACGCACCTTTCACCTACGTTTTTCAAGAGAGCTGCGGCTGTGTTTCCCAGAATCCACCTGACCGTGGAGAGTATGTAATCAAGCGCATCGTTGCAGAAGCACGCCAGAGCGATATGCAAAACTGGATGATGGATCTGAACCGTGTTCTCCTGGACTGTGCAGGATACACAGAGCTTGCAGGACGTATGCAGAATTGGCTGACAAAGCATGGCTGCGGAAATATTTATCTGTTAATGAACCCGGATATCTTTATGAGTGAAAATATGGATGCACTGCCTGAGCTTCCGGAGGATACTTATCAGACAGAAGGATACCCTAAGGAGATGGCACTGGTTTACCCGCCCCTGGATGGTACGAACCGGCTTCACCTTAATCTGCAAGAAATTCTTTTACTTCCACAGATAGAAGCAACCAGAGGACAAAATATTTACCAGTTCTGTCCTCTGCATTTTCGTTAACGGGAGATTGGCTTTCTGATCATCACCAATTGTGATTATCTTCTGGAGCATCAGTTCCTGTTCGAAACCTTAAATGCACTCCAGACTTCCATGGAAGCCCTGTATGCAAGACTTACCCTGCGTAAAATGAATAAACAGCTTTCTCAGCTTTACATCCATGATTCTCTCACCGGACTCTACAACCGGATGGCTTACGAGAAGCTTGCCATGCCTCTTTTCCATCAGTGCATGCAGAAAAATCAGCCAGTTGGAATCATGTTTGTGGATGCAGATCACCTGAAATATATCAATGACACCTTTGGGCATGATATGGGAAATCTTGCTATCAGCAGCATTGCTTCCGTCCTGCGGCAGCACTGTCCGGCAGAGTCCGTTTCCATACGCTATGGAGGAGATGAATTCGTATGCGTGATTCCTGATTATAATAAACAGAAAATACAGGAGCTGGCTCATACCCTTCTGGATTCTCTGGAAGTGTTTTCTGCCAACAGCCGTGTGGGATTCCCCATTGAAGCAAGCATCGGATGGGTAATTGCCGATGATCCGGGGCTGACCTTGAATGATTATATCAATCTGGCAGATGAGAAAATGTATTCTGCAAAAAAAGCGCGGAAGGCTGAGCGAAAGATTTGATCTGGAGCTTTATCTTGTTTCTGACAAGAATCCCGCCACAATAAGTATCAGATTCAGGCTATGTCGGTGTTTTCATTTTGATCTGATATATTCTATGAATATAAATAACATGTTTTAACGCCTAAAAAGACACCAGATTCGTTCAGGAAAATCTGGTGTCTTATAAAAAATACCGTATCATTTTTGAATCGCAAAACGTGCCTGCTCCAGATTTTTCCTGTCTACAAGTATTTCGTACTGCTTGGCTTGCTCCGCTGGATTTCCTGCACTTCCCACACGTCCCCGAATAGTTCCGCTGCCTGTCCATTCTCCCAGCTGGTCTTTTACTTTGTACTTATACTTGATATTCTGACTATCCAGAATATCCCGGATCTCATTAAATCTTTTCAAGTCTGTGCCAATCCATAGGCTTTCTGAATTAAGTACTGTGAACATTTTTCCTCTCTCCTTCCGCGAACTTTAATTCACTCAATAATTTTTCCGAACAAGCTTCACGCTTTTGTTTGAATTACCGTACCATAATTATAGTATTATTTCAATATTGGATTTATATTTCTTATTACCCGCGGTCTGATTTTGTGTACAAAAAAACAGAACCATCGATTTCTCAATGATTC
>OLOE01000864.1_pt1 | contig 14150 bp, 17 predicted proteins | sample 1673201 | NCBI WGS metagenome assembly OLOE01 (sample SAMEA3136765, study PRJEB25190) | human gut metagenome | biome: human gut; feature: human-associated habitat; material: faeces | place: Austria | collected 2013
GATGCGTGATCTGATCCTTCAACTCAGCAAAAGTTCGATTTATTCAACAAAGCCGCCGGAAAGCAAAAACCCCGCAAGTGCGGGGTCTTCGTTATATTCAGATTGTCGCTTTTTGCCGCTGCCGAGTGGCGCAGCTCTGCCAAGCATGAAAGGATTATCTGATTTTCTGGCCCGTTTTCAATACCAAAAAGGGGAAATAGCACTTTTTGTTAATCCGCATGAATCGCCTTATGCACAGCCAGGAAAGCTTTTGCTCTGAATATTTCTAGGCACCAGCGCACTCTTTTCCGGGCCTCACTGTCTGTTAACCATGGCGCCACCAGCTGTATTTCCCGTGTTATATCTGAGATTTTTTTACGGGTGGTGTAATAGTTAACGCCAACGAGATAAACCGGATCACCCGTTTCAAATATCGCCAGTACACATCGTTCAACAAATTCAACATCATCTTCAGTGATCGCAGCGTCAATAGCGACTGTTGCAGGCTTCGGCCACAAAATGGCATGCGCCCTGCTTAATGCCTGCCGCCCGCGATACCCTTCACTTCTTGCCTGCACGATTGCTGCCGTAAAGCGTTCTAATGCTTTATCTGACCAGTGATCACCCTTCATGCCTCGCCAGCATGAATGTCCTGATGGTTTCCGTGGGGCTGCACCTCCTCTCATCCCTTCCCCCCATACAGTAAGCAGAGATTTTATCCAGGCGGACTGAATGCCACTAAGGGGAGTGAATCGGCCCAGCCAGCTTTTGCGCGGGGCGGCGGCCACTGTTTCTAATCCTGCACGGTGCAGACGGCGTTGACGTGGTGTCATTCTGTTCTTCTCCTTACTACGCCAGAACGCCGAGCGCGTATGCCCGGTCCAGCAATTTAATAATCAATACAGGCTGGGTGCCGTATTCACGCTCAAAAGCGGCAGGGTCATGGTGCAAAGCACGGTGGTGCTTGCGGCATAATGGGATCGTAAAAATATCGTGGGCCTTCGTGCCTACGCCGCCCTGCCCCCAGCCAATAAGATGGTGTGCATCATCTGCAGGCTGCCCACAGCACATACACGGCTGTTTTTTAACCCATGAGATAAAGTCAGCTGATAACCATCGGCTCCGCTTAGGTCTCGCGAATAGTGTCGCCGGTGCAACAGGATCGACGTTCACAGGAACCAGAGGTTTGCCCGGCGTTGTTTTTGCCGTTGGCCTGATTGCTTTTTCGATACGGGGAGAAAGAATGCTGGTGGCCGGTACCGACGGAACGATCTCACTCTCCCTGTAAACAGATTTAATGCCATCGTCTTTAATACGCAGGGATCGGCGCGCCATTTCTTCTGTAATTTCATCGCCAATCCCGGCGCCTACCGCCCACCAGCATAGCTCCGCCAGTGACAATGATCGCTGAGCGTCCAGCCCAAGCGCGATGCGGGCAGTGTCGATTACCCAGTCAGCGTTATTAACACCTACCAGTTGATCGAGGGTGTGTTCCGTTTGGTTTTTCAGCTCATTATCACAGTGCCAGCATGCGATTATTACACCCGTCGAATGGCGAAACGGGACGAGCTCATGGTGATGGTAATCGGAATGTGTCCACTGACAGTTTTTAACCTGCCTACGCAACCATGACTCGAGGGCACTAACCCCACCAGCTGCAGTGATAACTGCCTTCTTCATGAAAAAAGGTCTGATCCCCATATCATCCCGCAACGGCTGCCGGGCATCAGGAAGACGTCCACTGGGTATCTTTTTCATGCTTGCCGGCGGCATTTCAACAAGAACCCGGCCGGCACCGAATAACGGCATTAATTCACTACCCGGCTTAAGCAGCACAATTCCAAGATGGCGTGCAATATCGACGTTAAGCAAAGCTCGCATCAGTCCCTCCACATCTTCTGTATGTAGGTCCTGTCAATCCGTGGCGGCTTCTTCGATTCCGGCAACAGCACGCGGACCTCCCACGATGTAAAGTCTCTGGACAAGCTTTTCTCAACCACACAGTTATTTTTACGGTATCGCTCCACCAGCTCTGTAGCCTCAGCCTCTGAAAGTTGCTCGTGTAAAAACCAACTTTTCTTCATGGCTGATCACCGAACAGTCGCAAAAACTCAATCGCTCTTTCACGCGCGCCGGGTTCTTCAGCGATCATTTCCTGCAGCAGCAGCACGGCGAGCATAGGCTCCTTTCGCCCGACGATGGAAATTCCTCTGGAGACGCGGCGAGAGAGTTTTATAAAATTTTTTCTCTCTAACGCACGCAGATGCAACAGGACAGCGTTAGACGAGCTAACGCCGAGCATATCGGCCAGCTCAGATAGCGTAGGTGGGTAGCCATGCTGATTGATGTAGGCCACCAGCAGATCGAAAACTTCCTGCTGTCGAAAAGTTAGTTTTGAAGACGAAAGCAAACCGGCGCTCGATGAAGGAGCACCAGTCTGATGGGATTTTGATACTTCGGGGGTTTGCGTCATGGTTTCTCTCCGCGACGCAGCAGGTATAGGTTGTTCAGGCCTATGACGGGATTGTAACAGAACCAGGGGGAACCTGGTAACCAACTCCAGACTTAGCCTTTTCAATCATCTGTGAAAAAAGAGAGAGAGTCCCCACGATCTCATCCGGCTGCAAAGGCATAAACGAAACAGTGTCGCCGCGCCGATACATCAGAGCGCGCTCACACACAGGAAAGGATGTCAGACGAGCAACGATCACCCCATCGTCGCATCTGATAATTGCATAGCCGGTGTTCGGCATTTCTTGTTTTTTACTCACAGCAAAATCCTCAAAATAAACCAGGCAAGCCACTGGACCTCAATTTAACAGAACCAGTCATCAGCGCTTTCCCAGGTGTCCTGCAGGATTTCCTCTACACGTTTTTTATCTCCGTCCATTCCACCAAGCACGGTCAACCCTTCAGAGCTGGCCCGACGAATCACAAGACTGCAGTTATTAAAGTTTTGATCCAATCGCCGCAGTAGCTCCTTCTCAAGAGCAGGCACAGCGCCATCCGGCAATTTTTTTTGGCGATCAATTGTGATTTCCACTTTCATAACTAGCTCCTCATGCAAACACTGTATAAATAAACAGTATACTCGTTAGGTGAAATGTTCAAGCGTTTAATGCCACTTTTCTCTAACCCATGCTCATGTTTAGATTGATCTTTTCTCCACAAAGGACGAAATCCGCTATCACAGGGATACAGTCATTTTTGTGGTGATCAACACCTTTGATAAGAAACGTTGCTACCTCTGGCGTTCCAGATTCCGCTCTTGGCACAGAGCGGACAATCTGAATGGGATGAAGGTCTGCTTCGAGCGAAAAGCGGACGTTCTCATTTTTTCATTATCGTTAGGTTGTAGGACTAATCTATGATAGATCGTAGTGGTACAGGTCAGAACCGTAAACCTCGGATTGAACTAAGCACATCCCTATCAACTTATTATAGGAGTAAGAAATAATATGGAATACAAAATAGACGACATATCGGCCCTTTTAAGTGGCGTTCATGTAGTAAGTGATAATGAAGATGGTGAAGGTTGGTTTTTCTCTCAAGATTTAACTACGGACTACGTTCCAGCCAGACTATCGTTGAATGAAAACCTGACTGGGGATATTGATGGCGCGAGAGTGATTCTTATAAGCGCCCCCGGGGCTGTTGGTAAGTCAGTGCTGGCGAGGGAACTAAGTAATAAAACTGGTAGTATATATTTGGATTTATCAAAGGCTTCAAGTATTGCTGGTAATTATGTTATTGGCGGGTTGGCAAACAAAGATATTTTATCAGCATGGAATTCCGGATCGGTTGGTTTAATAATTGACTCTTTAGATGAGGCTAGGTTAAGAGTAACCCAAGATTCATTTGAAGACTTTTTGCTCGACGTCAGTAAAGTTTCAAAGAGAAATAAGAACCCAATAATTATATTTGGCCGAGTGGGTATTATTGAGGAGGCTTGGCTAATTTTAAGTGAGATTCATAATATTAATTGCCCTGTTTTCGATATTGAATTTTTTAATGAGTCTGAAGCTACTGACTTCATCGAAAAAAATCTTCTGAGATTATCTGAAAGTCAAAGGCAAGAATATAGACACTTATCATCTTCTCTTAGCGTGCATTCACAAGTATATAAAAGCTCAATCCGTGGTGTAGTTGACGAATTGAAGGAGATATCGGGCGCTGAATCCACTAGATTCTTCGGGTATGCACCGGTTTTGGAAGCCGTATCAAAAGTTATTGGCACCATCAAAAATCCATCTAGAATTCTTGAGGAAATGAAAGATATTTTGAGCGGTGAAATGTTGTTGAGTATATGCATAGCTGTTTTGTCGCGAGAGCAGTACAAGCTGACTCAGCAGTTATCTGAAAAATTTGACTCAATAAAAGAAGATCTTTATTCAATCGATGAGCAACTTAGTCGACTTGCATGTAGATTATTTAACATCCCGCCGATAAATAGTATGAGTATGCTAAGTGGTGATTTAATTGCTTTGTATAATGATGCTGTTGAAAGTATGTTGCCTCAACATCCATTCTTAGACGGGACGGGAAGAAAGGTTGCCAGCTCTGTCTTTGAAGCATGCATATTGTCCTATGCATTGAGGAGTGAAAATAAAAGTATTTCTAATGCTGCAAAGAACTATTGCCTATTAGGCGTTTCAACGCCTAACCCATTCCTATTTGACTTTTTCGTTGAGTCTAGGGTGCAGCATGGTGATTTAGAAATTAATAGTTCCTTCATAGGAATTCTTTTCGACTCTGCTCTATCTAAGCTAAAAATTAATGACAGTGCTACCTTGATAGTTAATGATGATGAAGATATGAGGCTTCACGTTGAATTTATTATCTCTAATTCGAATGATGAAGAACCAAAAGAGATTGAGTTTACATCCGATGGATATAGCTCAATAGTTCTCGGAACTAAAGTAGGCAACGTTTTCATCAATACGGAATCTTCTGATGTTGAGTTCGTTTCTGGCGAACAGCTTGAGCTTTTCTCACCTATTAGTATTTCTTGTGACTGCCTTCGCATAAACAGCGAAAAGTTAATTGTTAAGTCAGTCAAAAAAGATGAGGGAAACACAAGCGTTATTCTTGAAGCAAACCGATTCGAAAGTAATCAAACTATTAATCCCCCTTTGGTCCGCCCTGGATCTGAGCTTTATGTGAACTGGCCATCATCAGAAGGTTTTCCATGGTCTGCGTTTTCAAACAAGCTTGTAAATTCTAATTCCGACGATCGGGTTGCTGATGCGTTAAGAGTGTTTCGGCGAATCGTTATGGCGTTTAGGTCTCACAGTAAAGGCCGCTTGGCAAGGCTTCAAGATAAAGTTAATCATGCTCGTATGTTACGAGGCGAGGACGGACGAATGCTTTTGTCTCAGCTTGTTAAAGACGGAGTGATAAGTCCTGAAAATCACATGTATTACCTTGAACCAAACCTTCTAGGAAGTGTTGCAGGTGCATCATTCTTACAGGTAAATACCAAAAACTATTCTGATGAGACACTTCAATATGTAGCGCGTGCGATAAAGCACAATGAGTGAGATAAAAACAATTTATATCTTATAACAGCCCTCCTTGAGAGGGCTTCTTCTCATACTATGACCTGTTACGTTGACGTGATCCCAATACGTTATCATGGTTCGATATTAGCAACGTCCGTTTTTGGCACTCAGCGGACATCTCAGCTTTGCCTCATCCCGGAATATTTGAACTTAGCTTTGACATCCCGTACCAGATGCTGTTGATTCCATTTTAGGCATAATCAGCACCTCGTCGCATTGCGCAGGCAGCGGTTACGCATTTTGGCAAGCAACCAGAGTTCGTTTGCTGTTGTAGCCATCCCAAGCGTCGATGTGTAAACAGTCGCAGCCCGGCGCCACAGCTTTTTGTCTTCCAGCATCTTAGCCAGGGACAGTGCGTCCTGGACTTTTTTCACATCCTCTTCAGATAATTTTGTTGTAGCCTGCGGCAGGGCAACATCGGGAACCTCAACGCCTGTAACAACTCCGTAGACATACTGGTAGCCGTTATGGGTACGATGGAGTTTTCCCGCGGCATGGAGCTGCCGCAGCAAGTTACCTGCTGTACTGGCTTGCAAGTCGAGCGCATCGCAGACATCCTGCAGGACGCATTCTGGCGTCCGGCTAACGATGGCAAGCACCATCTGTGCTTTGGTTACTTTGGTTTTTGATTGTTTGGTCATGGTCAAAACTCGTTTACTTGGTTAAACCTGCCGCCTTGCGGCGTTTGTACTCTTCCATCAGAAGCTGTGCTGGTGTAGGCCCAGCCGGATGTCGCGGCGCTTCAAGCTGTCGGCGAATCGGCGGGATCGAGAACCCATTAGCCAGGTGCTTCGTCCACTGCGTAAGTAATTTTTCTGCCAGTTTTTTTAGTTCCCCCTCTGTGAGGTTTCGCTCAACTCCCGTTCTGCGCATCTCAACGCAAATGTGATACAGCACGTCCTGTTTCCAGGGATATCTGTCGCTGCCCGAAAAGCGATAAGACTCATTGCGCCAGCGCTTGTATTCAGCCATCACAGCTTCGGACGTCAGGTTGAATGGGTTGGCTCCACTCGCCGAAACCAGCGCAACGAATTCAGCCAGATCCGGTGGCCATGTGTTACCCGCGGCGCAGCGTTCCATGCACTGGCGGCAGACCAGGGTAATCTGGGCATCACTCATCGATCCAATCTGGGCAATCCACATATCCGAGGGAGCCGCCCCGTTCTTCTGGGTCCACCGGTTCGAGAATATCTCCCCCATGACCGTCCATAGCCGCCATGCCGTATCCGCCGCCAGCAAGTCCGCGTTGCTTCTCCCAGAGCTCTCTGGCTTCCTGAATTTGCTGGACTGCCCGGGATGCGGTGTTAACTGATTGAATTCTTGCATTGCCGTTACCTCCGGTTGCTGGTTGTGGTTTGGATTTGGCTCTGGCATTTATCACGCTGCGGGCAAATTTCTGCTCCCACTGAACCTGAGTGAACACTTTCCCCTCGGATTTCCAGTACGCGGTGAACTCTGCCAGCTCTGTCGGCAGGTATGCCGGTTCGGGAAGTGCTATTCCCCAGGTAGCAGCCAGTCGCGGCCAGTCCTGTGACGGTAGCCAAAGGTCGTGCATGGCGAATTTCCCGATCGGAATATCCACTCCAGGCAGATACTGAGGTTCCTGAAAAACATTTCCCTTGTGCGCATAGAGAGTGGGGTTTGATCCTTTTCCCTTCCCTTCCCTTCCTTTTCCGTCAGTGAGTCCTCCATGAGGATTCACTGAGTCCTCCATGAGCCCTCCTTGATTAGGAGCTCTCTTTTCTTCCTTTCCTGCCTTAGACTCAGTGAATTCTGGCGGAAGAGGTATTTTTGAGGCCGAAGGCCTGTTTATTTTTTGATGCTTAAGGAAACCTTTAATCTGCAAATAGCAGACATCATTCACTGAATACTCAGTGAGTAATCCATGAGTAATCAGTTCCTGTATTAGTGGTTCGCAATCGAGCGCGTCCGCAGGGAAGATTTGCATCTTCAACCGTTTTGGCGAACGCTCAAGGCATCCCATATCGTTGGCGAAGTTGAACAACCCGATAAACAGGAGACGCGCTGGAATTGAACATTCCACCACCTTCTCATCTGTCCAGAATTCAGGTTTAACTGTTCTGATGCGGGCCATCTGAAACCTCTTATTAACCAGCTGGTGCTGGTGGTCATTGTCAAAACTCGATTAGAAAAACTGCGGCGCTACGGCACTGATGCTCGCCAGTAGTGGTCCCGCCGCATCTGCAGGGAGCATGTTAAAAAGTGCAATTGCAGCTTCCCGTATTTCACGCTCTAGTTTCTGCAGAGGTGCGCCAAGTAACTTGGCCTGGTGCGCTTCGCTGCATTCTTTGATCGCATTGGCCACCAGCTCAGTTTCAGTTAAGCCATGTTTTAGGCCATGTTTGCGCGCGATCTCTATCGGCATTGCATCAGCGATCGCCGCCGAAAGCTGGATGACATAACTGGTGTACTTCTCTGAACCGCCCTCGTTTTTCAGGTAGCGATACAGATTTTGTTTATTGACGCTGATACCGCGCCCGTTTTGTTTCTCCCACTGTTCGGCCACCAGCTGCGCGACGTGGTCTTGCGCACGCCCAGGTAATGAGGACTCCCATTCCTGAACGGCGGCCAAAATGGCTCGGCATTTCTTGCCGTCACGCCGACGGGGCAAATACTGATTTTCCGTTTTCAGTTGCATACTCATCACCGGAGTATGATTTTCAAAAGAGGTGGTTTGCATGGTCACTCCTTAGGTATTCCATCCGTTGGATTCGGATATAGATCAGGACGTAATTCATGAGGCGTAACGCCCGTTGCATTAAAAACCTGTAAAACTCGCGATGAAGGCACAATACCTTTTGTTTTCCACTGACTTACTGCCATGCCGCTTACTCCAAGCGTTGATGCTAATTTATTGGCTGAGCCAGCTACTCGAATTGCGTTATCAAGGGCTGTCATATCTATCTCCTCGTTAAGTTAGGCATAATAAAGCATAGGTTTATATTCAATGCAAATTTTTAATTTATTGTGGCTATAAACTAAACCTTTACAATGGGCTTATGAAAAACACTGAAGAACTCAACAACCAACTGATTGCTCGTTTGGAAGAAATTACTCAAAGAGGGATCAGCAAGGCGGATATGGCTCGCATTGCTGGAGTTACACCTCAAGCGGTGAATGGGTGGTTTAAGAAAGGAGTAATCAGTAAAAAGTCCGCAATTGCCCTCGCGGAAGCTGCCAATGTGTCTGTAACTTGGTTGCTTGGAGAGAAAGTATCTGAAGATTCAGGCCTCAAGCCAAATGAGAGCAAAATGTTACGTCTGTTTAGGCAGTTACCTGAGGCTGAACAAGAGAGAATGATCGATACGTTTGAAGTCCGCCTAAAAGAAATCGATGATTATGTTGAGAAATATCTCCGTGGTCGATTTAAGGCTAGCGACACTAACTAACATCTCTGATCTCACCCCATGAAACCGGCAAATGCCGGTTTTTTTTTGCCTGCCGCGCAGCCTCAATCACTCCAACAGCTCCCCTGTCTCGATTAAAGCAAAAGTTTGCATCTGTATAAATCCAGTGTTGACATCAAACATAAACCAATGCTTTAATCATTCCATCGCAGCAAGTCATCGAGGCAGGAAGCCCACGTAGTAGCTGCCGGCGGCATACGAAACACCGGATGAGATGACAGCAATATCAATCGCAGCAGGTTCAACGTTCGGCTGCCCGGCCTTAAGGGAAGGAAATAAGTATGGGTAAAGCATACGAAGACTATTTTGAAAACCTCTCTGAAGGTGAAGAGGCACTGAGTTTCAGCGAGTTTACCGCGGCACTTTCAGGTAAGCCGGCAGACTGCGCCTCTTCTGAAATGTAATGGAAAAACTGCGCGCTTCGTGGTGGTGAATTGCAGGGTGAAAAAGCTCAATCGTGAAGATCAGCGTCACGACACCACCGACGAAGCACGTCGAAGTAGTGAAAATAAAAAATCAGGGTTTGCAATGCGGTGAATGCGGCTATGCGCACGCGACACAGTTAAAAAAGTAAACATGGCGGTTATTCACACGTTGTGGTGAAAAAGTTGTCGGCGGTAGTTGTTAACTGGCTGCCGTCACCGGGAGGCACCCGGCGCCGCATTGCAAAACCACATCCTAATACTGAGTTAACTGGAGATAACTATGAAGGATTTTGCCCGAGTACCTACCGGGAACCAGGCGACCCGCCTGAACTGGTTCGAGGTGAGACTACGCCAGCTGTGTTACTTACTGGCGCAGAAAGGAAACCCTGAGGCTGAGGCATGAATACCCTGTTTGCCCTTGTCATCAGCGTATGTGCTCTCACTGGTGAATGCTCTGATGTTCTGATCGGTGTTTATCCATCAGAGGCCAGTTGCAACAGCAACGCCGATGAACAAAAAGTACTGGGCCAGTGCCTCCCCTACCGAAATGCACAAAAAATGGCTGTCGACCAACAGCCTGCAGTGAGTTTTTGAATCGAGTTTTGACCAATGGCCGTTACGGCCGGAGAAGTGATTATGGAATTTGGAATGAAACGCGTTCTGGCATCTGTCCAGGCCGCCGCCACTTTGAATAAGCTCTATGACGGCTCGCCCGTTTCACTGACGGCCATCAGTAAAGAGTCAAAGCTGTCTACTTCATACCTTGAGCAGATCTTCAAAAAGCTGCGGGCGGGTAACCTGGTAATTTCACAGCGTGGCCCAGGTGGTGGTTATAGCCCCCGCGGCGATGACATCACCGTTACAGAAGTGATCACTGCGGTATCTAAACTGCCAGCCCATAAAACTTTTGAGCCTATCCTGCGAGCGCTTGACGACGTTCGCGTATCACAGCTGCTGCGGGGCGATTCGCCAGCCCCATAAAGCACAAAACCCGCGCAAGGCGGGTTAAGTACCCGGTCAGCCGACCAAAGCTTTCCGGAATCGAGTTTTGACCAATGACCACCACCAGGGCGGCTGCCATCAGCTGCCGGGTATCTTACAATCCAAAGGAGCCCAAACGCAATGAACAACTACCCGTATCTCATTAAAGCGAAGGCAAAAGCAAACGAAGCGAAAAGTCTCTTCTGCTGGTTCTCTGCTAAATCCGATTCTCGCGCCGAGCGCAAAATCCTGGACATCCTGGAAGACGCTGAAATTAACGTTGGCCGCGGCGCCAGCCATCAGCTGCCGATCCGAACCAACTGGCTCATCGTTGATGACTTACCGGAAGAAGGTGTACTGGATGACACCTGGTGCGATCGCTACGAGCTTGGTGGTGAAGACGGGCTGACATGGCAAAAAATCGTTGCGCCGGCGGCTGCTGAACCACAGCCCTCCAGTAAACCAGAAAACGATATCTCTCCTGCAAATAGCGATGAAGAGGACTATTCGAACAATGAAGAAGCACTCTTCAACCTGGCGGAAATGTCATTCCGCACGCAGCTGCTTGCCCAGTATATGGCCGACGAGCGTCACGTGTATCACATTAGCATTCCTCATCGTAACCGCCTTTCAGCGATGGAAATGGATACGGATAATCACGGTGTACAGAATCTGCTGCTGACGGCAGAAAACATTCCGGAGCTTAAAAAATATGATATGCCTGGCCTGTGGAAATTTACCAGTGCATTTAAGAGCGTATTTCCTGTGGGGAAACGCCATGAGCTCGGCAAGCAAATTCAGTTCGCCAAATTGTGGCTTGAAACGTCGCACATTGACCGGGGGATCCTTACAAAGGAATGGGCTGCTTGAAACTATATCACCTCAATAAACAAAACCGATGCCGGGGCCAATGCTGGCGGCGGTAACGAAACTGACCGCAATCCGGATTATCAGCATTCGCTGGATACTCTGGATATAGAGATCGCCCTTGCGACGATGCCTATGGATTTTGATATCTATAATTTTCCGGCATCAGTCCACCGCCGCGCGAAGGAAATAGTACAGAAGAAAGAAAGTCCATTTAAAGAATGGTCTGCAGCATTACGGAGCACACCAGGCATCCTTGATTATTCCCGTGCAGCGATTTTTGCACTAATCAGGGAAGCATCCAGTGGAATAACTCCTTTTCCAGATCGGTTGCGTGGCTACATCAACGCGAATCTGACTGAACATAAGCATGATACCCCGAGCGCTGAAACGCTTGCCAAGGCGGGACATATTCCATCTGCTGCAGTCACTCTGGATGCAATAAACCAAGCGATCGCCGGAGAGGATAGCAGCGCAAAACTGGAAACACTCTCCTCCGATTTTAAAGCAGTTGGTACCGAACTGGTAAAAGAGGCTCAAAAGCAACGTCCAGACGCTAATCAGGTTCTGGCATCCGAGCGCGGCGAATATGTTGAAGGGATTAGCGACCCTACGGATCCGAAGTGGGTAACCGAAGACCTTACCAAGACCAGGCAACCTGAAGTTTCAAAAATTGGGGACGGAGTATTTTCCATTGACGGTCTTGTTGACGTTACGGGCAAGGTTAACCAAAAAGAAAAAACAGATGAAGTTGTTCATCAAATGGATGCTGTAGATATTGAATCCGGTCATCATAATAAGGAGGAAGATCAGCCAATTGATTATGTTCACGTTATGGTTGATCTGGAAACCATGGGTAAAAAACATAACGCCCCTATCGTCGCTATTGGTGCGGTTGTTTTTGACCCGGCAACCGGCTCTATTGGAGAAAGTTTCTATAAAGTCGTATGCCTTGAATCCTCTGTGAACTGGGGCGCCGTAATCGATCCCTCTACTGTTATCTGGTGGCTTAAGCAGTCCTCCGAAGCACGCTCTGCGATCGTAAATGATGATGCTATCCCGTTGCTGGATGCATTACTCCAGTTCAGAGAATTTGTTTCTGATAATGTCGCTGGTGGGAGCAAAAAGGCGCAGGTATGGGGTAACGGTGCGTCATTCGACAACTCTATTCTGCGTTCTTCTTACGATTGCATTGCTGAAGATTATCCGTGGGAATACTGGAACGATCGGGACGTTCGAACAATGGTAGAACTCGGCCATGCCATAAACTACGAACCCCAAAAAGCAATCCCGTTTGAGGGCGAACGACACAACGCACTTGCCGATGCTATTCACCAGGCCCGGTATGTTTCTGCAATCTGGCAGCGCCTCATCGAAGGAAATAAAGTGCTGCAGAAACTAACTCAAAACTGATTTTACAAATTCAGCAAATGGCCCTGTATTGGGCCATTATTAGGAGGAAATATGTCGCGATTAGTTCTTCTGTCTGTATGGGCTGAACATGAGTTTGGGGATCCTATTCCGGGCCCATCAACCTTAAATAAATATGCTAAGAATGGAATGATTTCCCCTCCACCTCAAAAAGTCGGGAAAAGTTGGCGGGTAGAAATTACAGCCCGCTTTGTCGGGATGGCAACGAAACCAGTGATGAAAAAACAAGATCACCCGTTACTTAGGAGAATTCTTGAAGATGGGCAGACCACGCAAACATAACGTCAATATTCCCGGGCTATCTCCGTACTTTGATTCAAGGACGAACAAAGTATATTGGCGTTATAAACACCCTGTTACAGGTAAGTTTCATGGATTAGGTACAGATGAAAAGATCGCTACCGAGATTGCAATAGAAGCAAACACTCGACTCGCAGAACAACAAATGAGAAATATTCTCAAAATAAAAAACGAAGTACATGAGCGGATGGGGGGATCATCGTCGGTAACAACATTTATCACTCGGTACAAAAAGATTCAAGAAGAACGATATAGCCGCGGAGAAATTAAACTCAACACATTAAAACAAAAAAATTCACCACTTAAAGTATTGGATGAACATCTTGGATTACGTTCACTTGATCAGATAACCGTTAAAGACATTGTCAACATATTAGATGAGTACAAAGAAAAAGGGCATAACAGAATGGGGCAAATATTCAGAAAAGTTGTCATAGACGTTTTTAAAGAGGCACAGCAACTCGGGGACGTACCAGTTGGTTTTAATCCAGCAGAAGCAGCAAAAAAACCTCATGTGAAGATTTCCAGGCAGCGTCTGACCTTTGATGAGTGGAAGATCATATATGCATCGGCAGAAAAGGAAAATTATTTTCTTCAGCGTGGAATGCTTCTTGCCATCATAACCGGTCAGCGCCTTGCAGACATATGCAATATGAAATTTTCGGATGTTGAGGATAACTATCTTCTTATCGAACAAAGCAAAACAGGGGCAAAGATAGCACTTCCACTACATTTGAAATGCTACCAGTTAGGTATGAGTCTTGGAGAGGTTATCTCTTTGTGTAGGGATAGAGTTTTGAGTCCGTATTTGTTGCATCACCATCATGCAAAAGGGACTGCAAAAAGAGGAGGCAAAGTAAAACCCGGTACACTCACAGTGGCATTCAGTAAGGCAAGAGATGAGGCAGATTACGATTGGTCAAAAAATGGTACGCCTCCGAGCTTTCACGAACAAAGATCTTTATCTGAACGGCTTTATCGTGAACAAGGCATTGATACTCAAATTTTGCTAGGACACACCAGTAAAACAATGACTGATCGATACAATGATTCACGCGGGAAAGAGTGGAAAAAACTGGTCATATAATGACCAGTTTTGCAGAGGGATTTTGCAGGAGTTTTGCAGAAGAATTTAGAACCGATAGCCTGCGGAGAACATAAACACCCACGGATCCAGA
>OLOE01000877.1_pt1 | contig 14022 bp, 10 predicted proteins | sample 1673201 | NCBI WGS metagenome assembly OLOE01 (sample SAMEA3136765, study PRJEB25190) | human gut metagenome | biome: human gut; feature: human-associated habitat; material: faeces | place: Austria | collected 2013
CGACTTTTTCCTGTTTGGCTTTTATGCCACCTATATCGCCCGCACCTTCTTTCCGGCGGAGAGCGAGTTCGCAGCGCTGATGCTGACCTTTGCGGTGTTTGGTTCGGGCTTCCTGATGCGCCCCATCGGCGCGGTGGTCCTCGGCGCCTATATCGACAGAATCGGGCGCCGCAAAGGGCTGATGGTCACCCTGGCGATCATGGGCTGCGGGACGCTACTCATCGCCCTGGTACCTGGCTATCAGACCATCGGCGTGCTGGCGCCGATCCTCGTGTTAGTGGGCCGCTTGCTGCAGGGGTTTTCCGCGGGCGTCGAGCTTGGCGGGGTGTCGGTCTATCTGTCGGAAATCGCCACGCCGGGCAATAAAGGCTTCTATACCAGCTGGCAGTCCGCCAGCCAGCAGGTGGCTATCGTCATGGCGGCGTTGATTGGCTATGCGCTGAACGCCACGCTTGAGCATGAGGAGATCGCCGACTGGGGCTGGCGCATCCCTTTCTTCATTGGCTGCCTGATTATTCCGCTGATTTTCGTGCTGCGCCGCTCGCTGCAGGAGACTGAGGAATTCCTGCAGCGTAAACACCGCCCGGATACCAAGGAGATCCTGACCACCATCGTCAGGAACTGGCGCATTATTAGCGCGGGGACATTACTGGTGGCGATGACCACCACCACCTTTTATTTTATCACCGTCTATACGCCGACCTACGGCAGAGCGGTGCTGCACCTCAGCGCTCGCGACAGCCTGCTGGTGACCATGCTGGTGGGCATCTCCAACTTTATCTGGTTACCGATTGGCGGGGCGATCTCTGATCGGATCGGTCGTCGTCCGGTGCTGATGGGCATTACCGTGCTGGCCCTGCTCACCACCTGGCCGGTGATGCACTGGCTCACCGTCGCGCCCGATTTCACCCGTATGACGCTGGTCCTGCTATGGTTCTCGTTCTTCTTTGGCATGCATAACGGCGCGATGGTCGCGGCGCTTACCGAAGTGATGCCGGTACACGTCCGCACCGTGGGCTTTTCGCTGGCCTTTAGTCTCGCTACTGCCATTTTCGGCGACCTGACGCCAGCTATTTCCACCGCCCTGGTCGAGCTCACCGGCGATAAAAGCCCGCCGGGCTGGTGGCTAATGTGCGCCGCGCTGTGCGGATTCATTGCCACCGCGCTACTGTTCGTGCGGCTGAGCCGCGGCTATCAGCCGGCGGAGAGTCAGCGCAAAAAAACAAACGGGCGGAGATATGCCCCGCCCGTTTGCCGCTGTCGTCTGATTTAATGGGTCGTATTATTGCTGCGGATCTCCTTCCAGATCTGATCGCAGCGCGCTTTCACCGCCTGATCGTTGCCGGTGCGGGTGGCCTGAATACACTGTTGGTAATCCAGGACGCGAACGCTCTCCTGGTTGGCGAACTGCTGGTGCTGTTTATCCTTTTTCAGCACATTCAGTACGCTCTGGCAGGCTTCAATCTTGTCCGGATTCCCTTCCGCCGTATTAATACAGGCGCTATAGGCATCTTTCAGTTTGGTGTCTTCTTTCGGCGCCGGCGACGTGGTGCAGGCCACCAGGCCCGCTGCCATCATGGCAATAAGCAGCATTTTTTTCATTGTCGTTCTCCCAGAGGTGCGGCAGGCTCACGCCCGCCGCGCAGGCATCAGAAAATAGTGAACGGGGCGATAACCATGAACTTCACGTCGCGCTCATCCTGGAAGATGTTGCCGTAGCCGCCGCTCCAGCTCGGAATATCGGAATGGTTGTCGTATTGGGTAAAGTGCAGTTTGAACAGGGTGCCCTTCGCCCGCCCTTCCTGTACGGTATACATTGCATCCAGGCTATAGGCCGACTCTTTCAGGCGATAGTCAGGGTCATAGTACGCATCCGGAGAGGACATTCTTCCCGGCTTCGCATCCCAGGCGTAGACATAAGACGCGCCGAACGCCCAGCCCGGCATATCCCAGTTTTTCATGTCATACATCGCGCCAAAGAAGACCGCTTTTTCGCCATTGGCGTTAAAGTCGGAGCGGTTATCCCACCAGATATCGAGACGACCATTGGAAGAGGCGTAGGTCGGGGTCATACGCTGCAGGAAGTAGCCCTGCTGGCCATCAGCCTTCACCCAGGTTCCCTCGAGACGCAGATCCAGGACATCCGCCACCTTATAACCAAAGGTTAACGCCTGCAGCCATGCGGTGCCATCATAGATGTCGTTGACCCCGCCGTTGCTGACCTTATCGCGGGTGCCGTAGAACTGGTAGCTGGTGCTCAGCGGCGCGCCGGCGACGTCAAACTTGTAGCTGGCTTTAGCAAAGTACTGATCGATATAGCCCTGAGCCTGACCAAATGCCGCCTCCAGCACCAGGTCATTTTTGAAATCATATTTAGCACCGACGGAGTGGAGATAATCGACTTTGGTCTTCTTATCGTTCTGATAGAAATCGTCCATCTCGATATGCCATGGCGCTTTATACTCGTTCGTCCACATATAGGAGAAACTTAACGCGCCCGCCGTGCCATAGTCGAAGTTAGCCCCGGCCTCCGCCCCCTGATAGGTACCTGGCATAAAACTCCAGTGCGGGGCCAGCAGAGTCTGGCCGGTTGGCTGGATATAGCCCGCACGTGCCCACGCCGGACCATATTTGAATTTCGCTGCGGCTTTATACAGGCTGATGCCGCTCTTATCGCCGGAATAGTCTTCGTCATAGGCTTTGTTACGTGACGAGAAGGCAATTTCGTTCGGGTGGCCGCTATCGCCGTTCTCCGCCATTTCAATCGCGGTAAACGCGGCAATATCAAGGCCAAACATATCGGCGGCATAGCCGGACTGGAAGTCCAGGTTGGCGTTCCAGGTGGAGTGGGAAAGGTTGGTTTTGTATTTGTCGCCGTCGGTCACATCTTTACGGTCACGCTCACGCTGCCAGTAATAGATACCGCCGGTTAAGGTTGAATCATCGATAAAGCCTGCTGCGCTGGCCTGTGGAGCAACAACCCAGCCCGACATCGCGGTGACGGCGGCAATAGCCAGCGCCAGCGTACTACGTTTGCCACTAAACGTACGCATGTGCATATCCTCTTTGACGTTTTAAAAGGCGAAGACCAGCGGTCAATCGCTAAAAAATAAATAAAACTGCAAAATGTGGGGCGGTAAAAAAGACCGCGAAACCACTATAGATAGACTATTTTTCGTGACGCGAATTATCAATGTTTTTCGTGAGGCAAAGCTTAAGATTATGACAAAGCGCACATATTTTATGTCGTTTTGTTACAGTCTTATCTCTGATGATTTTGTTATGGAAGTCATTGCAAAATCAGGGAAAAACGCAATCATTGAAAGCGATTACATTGGTTTTTTGTATGTGACAGGAAACATCAGAAGCGCTATTTATTACCGCGCAGAAACAGAATTAATTCGCATCGCGAAAATGAAAAGTTTAATTAGCTGATTCTGAAACAAAAAAAGCGCCGCTGGGAGCGACGCTTTGACAGAAAAGAAATGTTATTCGCCCGCTTTCGCCCAGGTATCACGCAGCCCGACGGTGCGGTTGAACACCAGATTGGTTGCGGTTGCATAGCGGCTGTCGAGGCAGAAATAGCCTTCACGCTCAAACTGGTAAGCTTTACCGGCTTCGGCCTGCGCCAGGCTCGGCTCCGCGTACCCCTGTTTGATCACCAGCGATTCCGGGTTGATTACCGCGAGGAAATCGTCCGCCGCGCCCGGGTTTGGCACGCTGAACAGACGATCGTAGAGACGGATCTCTACCGGCAGCGCATGCGCCGCGCTTACCCAATGGATCACGCCTTTGACCTTGCGGCCGTCGGCCGGGTCTTTGCTCAGGGTGTCGGCATCGTAGGTGCAGAAGATGGTGGTAATATTGCCTTCGGCATCTTTCTCCACGCGTTCCGCTTTGATGACGTAGGCGTTGCGCAGACGCACTTCTTTACCCAGCACCAGACGCTTGTACTGTTTGTTGGCTTCTTCGCGGAAGTCCGCGCGATCGATCCAGATTTCGGCGCTGAACGGCACTTCACGACTGCCCATTTCCGGCTTGTTCGGATGGTTCGGCATCACCACCATTTCGCTTTCGCCCTGCGGATAGTTCTCGATAACCAGTTTCACCGGATCGATCACCGCCATCGCGCGCGGGGCGTTTTCGTTCAGATCTTCACGAATGCAGGACTCCAGCGACGCCATCTCGATGGTGTTGTCCTGCTTGGTCACGCCGATGCGCTTGCAGAACTCGCGGATGGATTCGGCGGTGTAGCCGCGACGACGCAGACCGGAGATGGTCGGCATACGCGGGTCGTCCCAGCCTTCCACGTGCTTCTCAGTCACCAGCTGGTTCAGCTTACGCTTGGACATCACGGTGTATTCGAGATTCAGGCGCGAGAATTCGTACTGACGCGGATGCACCGGGATGCTGATGTTGTCCAGCACCCAATCGTACAGGCGGCGGTTGTCCTGGAACTCCAGGGTACACAGCGAGTGGGTAATGCCTTCCAGCGCATCGCTGATGCAGTGGGTGAAGTCGTACATCGGGTAGATGCACCACTTGTTGCCAGTCTGGTGGTGTTCAGCAAACTTAATGCGGTACAGCACCGGATCGCGCATCACGATAAACGGCGACGCCATATCGATCTTCGCGCGCAAGCAGGCTTTGCCTTCTTCGAAGCCGCCGCTGCGCATTTTTTCAAACAGCGCCAGGTTCTCTTCCACGCTGCGGTCGCGATACGGGCTGTTTTTACCCGGCGCTTTCAGGGTGCCGCGGTATTCGCGAATTTCATCAGGAGAGAGTTCATCAACATAGGCCAGACCTTTGTTGATCAGCTCAACCGCATACTGATGCAGCTGATCGAAATAATCAGACGAGTAGCATACGTCCCCGGACCAGTGGAAACCTAACCACTGCACGTCGTTTTTAATCGACTCAACGTATTCGATATCTTCTTTCACCGGGTTGGTGTCATCGAAACGCAGGTTGCATTGGCCCTGATAATCCTGGGCGATGCCGAAGTTCAGGCAGATGGATTTTGCATGGCCAATGTGCAGATAACCGTTCGGCTCCGGCGGGAAGCGAGTGTGAACGGTGGTATGTTTACCGGTAGCCAGATCTTCATCAATAATCTGACGGATAAAGTTAGTCGGGCGGGCTTCTGCCTCACTCATCACGGGTTCCTCAAAGCGTAAACAACGTATAACGGCACATGATCTTACAAGCAGGGCGTAGTGACAACTATTAGTTACGTAAAATAGGTATCAGAAGAGGATTATGGGGCCGATTGCTGGAAAAAAAAGCGGCGAAGGTTTCCCTTCGCCGCTGAGGCAAAAACTCGACTCAGGAGCCTTACTTGCCTTTAATCTCATACAGCGGCGTCTGGCCAGCAACGACCTTACCGCTCGCCAGTATCACCAGCGCGCTGTAGTCATCGCTGTTGCTGCAGACGACCGGACTGATCATTGAGCGCGCGTTGGCGTTGAGGAAGTCCAGATCCATTTCCAGAATCGGCTCACCCGCCTTCACGTCCGTGCCCTCTTCAACCAGACGTTTGAAGCCCTTGCCTTCCAGCGCCACAGTGTCGATACCCATGTGAACGACGATTTCCGCACCGTTGTTGGTTTCGAGGCAGAACGCGTGGTTAGTGTTGAAAATTTTCACCACGGTACCTGCGGCCGGGGCCACCACGATGTTGCTGGTCGGTTTCACCGCGATCCCGTCGCCAACGGCTTTGCTGGCGAAGGCTTCGTCCGGCACCTGCTCGAGGGCCACCACGTCACCGGTAATCGGCGAAACCAGCGACTCAACGGTCTTCGCGTTCGCTACCGCCTGCGGTTTAGCCGCGGGCGCTGCGGTGGCGACGTTGCCAGCCGGTGCCGCTGCCGCTGCCGCTGCCGCTACCGGGCCGCGGGTAACCACTTTTTTCATCTCATCGCCGATAGACTCTGCTTTCGCACCGACGATAACCTGGATGGTTTGCTTATTCAGTTTCACCACCCCGGACGCGCCGAGACGTTTACAGGCTGCGTCGTTTACCTTCGCCGAATCGCCCACGGTCAGACGCAGACGGGTGATACAGGCGTCAATGGCTTTCAGGTTGTCCGTTCCGCCCACCGCGGCGATATAGCTGGTCGCCAGCTGGGTCAGCCCCTCTTCAGTGTTGCTGTTGGCTTCTTCCGTTACCACGTCAGCGGCTTTGTCTTCACGACCCGGCGTTTTCAGGTTGAACATGCGGATCACCGCGCTGAACAGCAGGAAGTAGACGAAGAAGAACACCACGCCCATCACCAGCAGCATCCAGACGTTTTTGCTGGCGGCCGGCAGGCTGTACATCAGCACGTAGTCAATTGCACCTGCGGAGAAGGAGAAGCCCGCATGGATCCCGAGCGCCGTTGCGATGAACAGGCTGATACCGGTCAGCACCGCATGCAGGAGGTACAGCAGCGGAGCCAGGAACATGAACAGGAATTCCAGCGGCTCGGTTACCCCGGTCAGGAACGCGGTGATGGCCACGGACAGCAGCATACCGCCGACCATCGGACGACGCGCTTTCGGCGCCGCCAGATACATCGCCAGCGCCGCACCCGGCAGACCAAACATCATGATTGGGAAGAAGCCGGACATGAACATCCCCGCGGTGCCGTCGCCGGCGTAGAAGCGGTTGATGTCGCCGTGGAACACAGCGCCAGCGGCGTTAGTGAACTCACCAATCTGGAACCAGGCGATGGTGTTCAGCACCTGATGCAGACCGGTTGGGATCAGCAGACGGTTGATGAAACCAAAGATACCGGAACCCAGCGCCCCTGCGGAGACGATCCATTCGCCGCCAGAGTGGATAGCGTGCTGCACCGGCGGCCAGACGTAGCCGAAGATCGCCGCGAGGATCAGACAGAAGAAGCCGGTGGCGATCGGCACGAAGCGTTTGCCGCCGAAGAAGCTCAGGAAGTCCGGCAGCTTGATGCCGGCCCAGCGGTTGTATACCGCCCCTGCCACCAGACCGGTAATGATACCGGCCAGCACGCCCATATTGATTTCCGGGTTGATGGTGACCATCGCTTTGGTCATCACGAAATACCCTACCGCACCGGCCAGCGCCGCAGAACCGGCGTTATCCTTGGACCAGCTTGATGCCACACCAATTGCGAAGATCAGCGCCAGATTATCGAAGATCGCCCCACCCGCTTGCGCGATGAAGGGTACATTCAACAGGTCTGGTTGCCCGAAACGCAGCAGCAATGCCGCGACCGGCAGCACTGCGATAGGGAGCTGCAACGCCCTACCCAGTCGCTGAAAGAAACCTAAAATATTCATCTTATTCCCCCTATGAGACCCCGATGAGGCTCATTTCAAAGCCACTTTTTTATTGTGTAACAAGGTCGGTTTTATCACTTACCGGCAAAGTGTGTGAAAAATTAATTCGTATCGCAAATTAAACGGGTATTTTTTGTGATAATTATCACCAAATATCGTATTCCCTCCTCCCTTGCACTGGCTAACAACGAAAACTTATTTTATCATTCAAAAAATCAACACGGATTGACCCCGGTCGGCGCAGTTGCTGCAATACTCTCCTTAGAGTGCTGGCGCCAATCCGCCAGAATCTACTTTGACTATAGAGGTGAAGAATGAGACTGATTCCCCTGGTAACCGCTGAGCAGGTCGGTAAATGGGCTGCCCGCCATATCGTTAACCGCATTAATGCATTTAAACCAACCGCGGACCGTCCGTTCGTCCTGGGTCTGCCAACCGGTGGTACCCCGCTGACCGCCTACAAGGCGCTGGTTGAAATGCATAAAGCAGGCCAGGTTAGCTTCAAGCACGTCGTCACCTTTAACATGGATGAATACGTTGGCCTGCCGAAAGAGCATCCGGAAAGCTATCATAGCTTTATGCACCGTAATTTCTTTGACCACGTTGATATTCCGGCAGAAAATATCAACCTGCTGAATGGTAACGCGCCGGACATCGATGCGGAATGCCGTCGCTATGAAGAAAAAATTCGTTCCTACGGTAAAATCCACCTGTTCATGGGCGGCGTGGGCAACGATGGTCATATCGCGTTTAACGAACCGGCCTCTTCTCTGGCGTCCCGCACCCGTATTAAGACCCTGACCCATGAAACCCGCGTAGCGAACTCCCGCTTCTTCGACGGCGATGTGGATCTGGTGCCGAAATATGCGCTGACCGTCGGCGTGGGCACCCTGCTGGACGCAGAAGAAGTGATGATTCTGGTGCTGGGTCATCAGAAAGCGCTGGCGCTGCAGGCGGCGGTAGAAGGTAACGTCAACCACATGTGGACTATTACCTGTCTGCAGCTGCATCCGAAGGCGGTGATCGTCTGCGACGAACCGTCCACCATGGAGCTGAAAGTGAAGACGCTGAAATATTTCAACGAATTAGAAGCTGAAAATATTAAAGGTCTGTAATGTAGTCCTTCCCGCGCCCTGGCGCGGGATCATCTTTTTCTTTGTACGCACCATCATGTCGGCGGCAAACGAACGAACGCTGACCTGATGAGGCGTATATACCGGGGGTCGTAATGTATGCATTAACCCAGGGCCGGGTTTATACCGGTCATGAAATTCTCGATGACCATGCGGTTGTTATCGCTAATGGCTTTATCGAACGTCTTTGTCCGCTGGCAGATTTGCCGTCTGACATCGAGCAGCGCTCAGTCAACGGCGCAATAATCGCCCCCGGTTTTATCGACGTCCAGCTCAACGGCTGCGGCGGCGTGCAGTTTAACGACAGCCCAGAGGCGGTCACTGTCGAAACGCTGGAGATCATGCAGAAGGCCAACGAACGCTCAGGCTGCACCAGCTTCCTGCCGACGCTGATTACCTCCAGCGACGATCTGATGAAGCAAGGCGTGCGCGTGATGCGCGAATATCTGCAAAAACATCCGAACCAGGCGCTGGGCCTGCATCTCGAAGGGCCGTGGCTGAATATCGTTAAGAAAGGCACCCACAATCCGGACTACGTGCGTAAACCGGACGCGGCGCTGGTCGATTTCCTGTGCGACAACGCCGATGTGATCACCAAAGTGACCCTCGCCCCTGAGCGCGTTGAGCCAGAAGTGATCCGCAAACTGGTCGCCGCCGGGATCGTTGTCTCCGCGGGCCACTCCAACGCTACGCTGAAAGAGGCGAAAGTCGGCTTCCGCGCGGGCATTACCTTCGCCACCCACCTGTATAATGCGATGCCGTACATTACCGGCCGCGAACCGGGTCTTGCCGGGGCGATTTTTGACGAGCCGGATGTCTACTGCGGTATCATCGTCGACGGGATGCACGTCGATTACGCCAACGTGCGCAACGCCAAGCGCCTGAAAGGCGACAAGCTGTGCCTGGTCACCGACGCCACCGCGCCGGCGGGGGCGAATATTGACCAGTTCATTTTTGCCGGGAAAACAATATACTACCGCAATGGGCTGTGCGTAGATGAAAACGGCACCCTCAGCGGATCTTCGCTGACCATGATTGAAGGGGTGCGTAATCTGGTTGAGCATTGCGGCGTGGCACTGGACGAAGTATTGCGCATGGCGACGCTCTATCCTGCGCGCGCTATCGGCGTGGACAAGCAGCTCGGCAGCATTGCGCCGGGCATGGTCGCTAACCTGACCGCCTTTACACGCGATTATAAAATCACCAAGACCATCGTTAATGGTAACGAGGTCGTCACTGAGTAAGTAAAAGTATGACAGCAGGCGGACAAGCTCAAATTGGTAACGTTGACCTCGTAAAACAACTGAACAGCGCGGCCGTGTACCGCCTGATTGACCAGCATGGGCCCATCTCGCGCATTCAGATAGCCGAACAAAGCCAGCTTGCCCCTGCCAGCGTGACCAAAATCACGCGTCAGCTTATTGAGCGCGGCCTGATCAAAGAAGTCGATCAGCAGGCCTCCACCGGTGGCCGCCGCGCTATCTCTATCATCGCAGAAACTCGCAACTTCAACGCCATCGGCGTGCGGCTTGGCCGCTATGACGCCACTCTGACCCTGTATGATTTAAGCAGCAAGCCCCTGGAAGAGGAGCACTTCCCGCTGCCCGAGCGCACCCAGGAAACGCTGGAACACGCCCTGCTGAATATCATCGCCACCTTTATCGAAAACTGTCAGCGCAAAATTCGAGAGCTGATCGCTATCTCAGTGATCCTGCCGGGCCTCGTCGACCCGGAAAGCGGCGTGATCCGCTATATGCCGCACATTGCGGTGGAAAACTGGGGCCTGGTCGGGGCGCTGGAGAAACGCTTCAATGTTACCTGCTTTGTTGGCCACGATATCCGCAGCCTGGCGCTGGCCGAGCACTATTTTGGCGCAAGCCAGGATTGCGAAGACTCCATTCTGGTGCGCGTGCACCGCGGTACCGGGGCGGGGATTATCTCCAACGGGCGCATTTTTATCGGCCGCAACGGCAACGTCGGCGAAATTGGCCATATTCAGGTCGACCCGCTGGGCGAACGCTGCCACTGCGGCAACTTCGGCTGTCTGGAGACCGTCGCGGCCAATGCCGCCATTGAACAGCGGGTTCGCCACCTGCTGGAGCAGGGCTACCAGAGCCGTCTGACGCCGGATGACTGCACGATCAAAACTATCTGCAAAGCGGCCAACAAGGGCGATGCCCTGGCCTGCGAGGTGATTGAGTACGTGGGGCGCCACCTCGGGAAAACGATCGCCATCGCCATTAACCTGTTCAACCCACAAAAAATCGTCGTCGCCGGCGAAATAGTGGAAGCTGAAAAGGTCCTTCTTCCGGCCATCGAAGGCTGCATTAACGCCCAGGCGCTTAAGGCGTTTCGTAAGAACCTGCCGGTGGTGCGCTCCACCCTCGATCACCGCTCTGCAATCGGCGCCTTCGCGCTGGTCAAACGCGCCATGCTCAATGGCACGCTGCTGCAGCGTTTGCTTGAGAGCTAATCGCCCCTTTTCTGATAGCGCGTCACCTTGATACGGGCGGGCCTCGCCCGTCAGAGGTGTGAAACCTCATCGATGACGCGTATAGTTTCGTCTTTGTTAATGATTCTGGACCCACCATGACCATTCAAAACATAATTTGTGATATTGACGGCGTACTGATGCACGATAACGTCGCCGTTCCCGGCGCAGCCGAGTTTATCAAGCGCATCCTCGATAAAGGCATGCCGCTGGTAATGCTGACCAACTACCCGTCGCAAACCGGCCAGGATCTGGCGAACCGTTTCGCCACCGCTGGAATTGATGTTCCGGATAGCGCCTTTTACACCTCAGCGATGGCCACCGCCGATTTTCTGCGTCGCCAGGAAGGCAAAAAAGCCTACGTGGTGGGAGAAGGGGCGCTGATCCACGAGCTGTACAAAGCCGGCTTTACCATTACCGATGTGAACCCGGATTTTGTCATCGTCGGAGAAACTCGCTCCTTTAACTGGGAAATGATGCATAAGGCCGCCTTCTTCGTCGCCAACGGCGCCCGCTTCATTGCCACTAACCCGGATACGCACGGTCGCGGCTTCTACCCTGCCTGCGGCGCGTTGTGCGCCGGGATCGAGAAGATCTCCGGCCGTAAGCCGTTTTACGTCGGCAAACCCAGCCCGTGGATCATCCGTTCAGCACTGAATAAAATGCAGGCTCACTCCGAGCAGACGGTGATCGTCGGCGATAACCTGCGCACCGATATACTGGCCGGTTTCCAGGCGGGGCTGGAGACTATTCTGGTGCTCTCCGGCGTCTCCACCCTCGACGATATCGACAGCATGCCGTTCCGCCCGTCGTGGATTTACCCTTCCGTCGCGGAAATCGATATTTTCTGATGCCAACCACGTCGCAGGACGTGGTTTTTCATTTCTAGCGGCCATCAGAATTACCCCATCTAATAAAAACGGCCTATAAATACGAATTCCTCAATAAAGCCGTTCAAAAGATACTCTTTTTTCACTGTTCAACAATCACGGTTGCGTTTTTTCTTTTTCCGGCCGCAAAACCCTTGCGCCTGCTCCCCCTTTACGGCATTTTCTTAAGCACGCACTCAGGCTTCGCCACGAGACGAAGCCAGCACAACATCAAACACGACAGGGTAATGGAGAAGGCTATGTGTTCTATTTTTGGCGTACTGGATATTAAAACTGACGCAGGCGAGCTGCGTAAAAAGGCGCTGGAGCTTTCCCGCCTGATGCGCCACCGCGGTCCGGACTGGTCTGGCGTATATGCCAGCGACAAAGCGATTCTGGCGCACGAGCGCCTGTCGATTGTCGACGTCAACGCCGGGGCCCAGCCGCTGTACAACGCCGAAAAAACCCATGCGCTGGCCGTTAACGGCGAGATCTACAACCACCAGGCGCTGCGCGCGGAGTATGGCGATCGCTACCAGTTCCAGACCGGTTCCGACTGCGAAGTGATCCTCGCGCTGTATCAGGAAAAAGGCCCGGAGTTCCTCGACGATCTGCAGGGAATGTTCGCCTTCGCCCTGTACGACAGCGAAAAAGACGCGTACTTAATTGGCCGCGACCATATCGGCATTATCCCGCTGTATATGGGCCATGACGAACACGGCAACTTCTATGTCGCCTCCGAAATGAAAGCGCTGGTGCCAGTATGCCGCACCATTAAAGAGTTCCCGGCGGGCAGCTACCTGTGGAGCAAAGACGGCGAAATTCGCCAGTACTATCAGCGCGACTGGTTTGATTACGACGCGGTGAAAGACAACGTTACCGATAAGAACGAGCTGCGCCAGGCGCTGGAAGAGTCGGTGAAAAGCCACCTGATGTCCGACGTGCCTTACGGCGTGCTGCTCTCCGGCGGTCTTGATTCATCGGTCATCTCGGCTATCACCAAGAAATTCGCCGCCCGTCGCGTCGAAGATCAGGAGCGTAGCGAAGCCTGGTGGCCGCAGCTGCACTCTTTCGCGGTCGGTTTGGAAGGCTCTCCTGACCTGAAAGCGGCGCAGGAGGTGGCCAACCACCTCGGCACCGTGCACCACGAAATTCACTTTACCGTCCAGGAAGGGCTGGATGCCATCCGCGACGTTATCTATCACATCGAAACCTACGATGTGACCACTATTCGCGCCTCGACGCCGATGTACCTGATGTCGCGGAAAATTAAAGCCATGGGCATCAAAATGGTGCTTTCCGGCGAAGGTTCGGACGAAGTGTTCGGCGGCTACCTCTACTTCCATAAGGCGCCGAACGCCAAAGAACTGCACGAAGAGACGGTGCGTAAGCTGCAGGCGCTGCATATGTTTGACTGCGCCCGCGCCAACAAAGCGATGTCCGCCTGGGGCGTGGAGGCCCGCGTGCCGTTCCTCGACAAGAAGTTCCTCGACGTCGCGATGCGCATTAACCCGCAGGATAAGATGTGCGGCAACGGCAAAATGGAAAAACACATTCTGCGCGAATGCTTTGAATCCTACCTGCCGGCCAGCGTCGCCTGGCGCCAGAAGGAGCAGTTCTCTGACGGCGTCGGCTACAGCTGGATCGATACCCTGAAAGAAGTGGCCGCCAAACAGATCAGCGACCAGCAACTGGAAACCGCAAGCTTCCGCTTCCCGTACAACACGCCGACCTCCAAAGAAGGCTATTTGTACCGCGAGATCTTCGAAGAGCTGTTCCCGCTGCCGAGCGCGGCGGAGTGCGTCCCTGGCGGTCCGTCGGTGGCCTGCTCTTCAGCGAAAGCCATTGAGTGGGATGAAGCGTTCAAAACCATGAACGATCCATCAGGCCGCGCGGTCGGTGTCCACCAGTCGGCTTACAAATAAGCCCAGACGGGCGGTGAAACGCAAAACGGACCCTCCGGGGTCCGTTTTCTTTTTGCCGGATTTATACCGCTGAAAAACGATAAATAACCAATAATTGCCGAATATTCCAGCGAGCTGTTCGCAACCTAACCAAACAGTCACATTACAACGATTTTCCTTGAAAAAGAGGTTGACGCTCGCAGGCCCAATACGCATAATGCGCCCCGCAACGCCGATAAGGTTACGCGAAAAAAAGATGGCTACGTAGCTCAGCTGGTTAGAGCACATCACTCATAATGATGGGGTCACAGGTTCGAATCCCGTCGTAG
>OLOE01000881.1_pt1 | contig 13962 bp, 9 predicted proteins | sample 1673201 | NCBI WGS metagenome assembly OLOE01 (sample SAMEA3136765, study PRJEB25190) | human gut metagenome | biome: human gut; feature: human-associated habitat; material: faeces | place: Austria | collected 2013
TCGTAGGGAGGGGTCTTGACCCCTCCGTAACTTCACGTCAAATCCCGTCAACGTTCCGCCTGTAGGGGAGAGATTCATCCCTCCCGGTTGTTCGCGCCGCCGCTTATTCCGCGGGGCGTCGGGGACGCCGCCCCCTACAACATTCACCGCCGCCCTTCCTTAACAACCATCCTACCCCCACCCCAAGGAGCCACCCATGCAAGATCTGCGCAAAATCTTCCGTTATGCCCGCCCGTACCGGCGCGATCTGTTCGCGGCGGTGGGGCTGATCTTTATTGAATGTATCTTTGAAATGGTCATCCCCGTCCTGATGTCCACCCTCGTGGATGACGGCGTGCCCGCCCATAACATGGCCGTCATCTTCCGGCAGGGCGGGCTGATGATTTTGTGCGCGGTGCTTGCGCTTATCACGGGGCTGCTGTATGCGCGGTACGCGGCGCGGTTCGCAAACGGGTTCGCGGCGGAGCTGCGCATGGCGGAGTATGCCGCCGTGCAGAAATTCGACTTCGCCAACCTTGACCGCTTCTCCGATGCGTCCCTCGTCACCCGCATGACCACCGACGTCACGGTCATGCTCAACGCCGTCAACGCCGGTCTGCGTCCGCTGGTGCGCAGCCCGGTCATGCTCTGCATGGGGCTGGCGATGGCCTGCGTGCTCAGCCCGCGGCTGACGATTGTATTCCTCGTCACAACGCCGATCCTGGCCGCCGTCCTCGCCTGGATCGTCACAAAGGTCGGCCCGCTCTATGGCCGCCAGCAGAGCGCCGTGGATCACCTGAATGGCCGCATCCAAGAGTCCCTGACCGCCATCCGCGCCATCAAGGCGTTCGTCCGCGGCGACTACGAGAACGCCCAGTTCGACACCGTCAACACGGAATTGAGCGATGCTTCGACGGAAACCTTCCGCTATGCCGTCCTCAACCTGCCTGCGTTCCAGACCGTCATGTATACGGCCATCGTCTGCATCCTTTGGTTCGGCGGCAATTATATCCTCGTCGGCACGATGTCCGTCGGTCAGCTGACGGCGTTTTTGAGCTATGTTTTGCAGGTGCTCAACTCGGTCATGATGTTCTCCGGCGTCTTTCTGCAGATGTCCCGCTCGCTGGCCAGCGCCCGCCGCATCCGTGAGGTCCTGACCGAGACGCCCGACCTTGCGAATGCCGCCGCGCCGGTGGACACCATCCCCGACGGCCAAATCGATTTTGACCACGTCAGCTTCAAATACAACGCCAAAGCGGAGAAAAATGCCCTCTCCGACATCACGCTCCACATTCCGGCAGGTGCGACGGTGGGCATCATCGGCGGCACGGGCGCGGCCAAAACGACGCTCGTCCAGCTCATTCCGCGCCTGTACGACGCCACCGAGGGCACGGTCCGGGTCGGCGGGCGCGACGTCCGCGGCTACGACGTGAACGCCCTGCGGGACGCCGTCGGCATCGTGCTGCAAAAGAACCTGCTGTTCTCCGGCACGATCCGCGACAACCTGAAATGGGGCGATCCCGACGCGACGGACGACGACCTCTGGGCCGCCTGCCGCGCCGCCCGTGCGGACGAATTTTTGTCCCGGATGCCCGACGGCCTTGACACCGACCTGGGCCAGGGCGGGTGCAACGTCTCGGGCGGGCAGAAGCAGCGCCTCTGCATCGCGCGGACGCTGCTCAAGCACCCGAAGGTGCTGATTTTTGACGACTCCACCAGCGCCGTGGACACGGCGACGGAGTCGGGCATCCGCCATGCGCTGGCCGGACTGGGCAGCGTGACCAAGCTCATCATTGCCCAGCGCATCACGTCGGTGCAGAGCGCCGACCTCATCGTCATTCTGGACGACGGGCGGCTGCATGCCGTGGGCACGCATGACGAGCTGCTGGCAAAAGATACGATCTATCAGGAAATTTACCATTCCCAGATGAAAGGGGGCGACGCAGATGGCGAAGCCATTCGGCGGTAAGCGCCCGCAGAACCTGCGGCACACGCTGCGCCGCTTCATGGACTATCTGGGCCGCCACAAAATCATGCTCGGCGTCGTCGGCCTGCTGGCGGCGGTCAGTGCGCTGGCCGCGCTGCTGGGCACCTACATGATCCGCCCCATCGTCAACGGCGTGCTGGAAAACGGCAGTGCCGCCTATCTGGCCGGCGTCGTGGCGCTGACCGCGGGCATCTACATCGTCGGCGCACTGTCTACCTTGGGCTACACCCAGCTCATGGTCCGTGCCGCGCAGAAGATTTTGCAGGACATCCGCCGCGACCTGTTCGCACATCTGCAGACGCTGCCGCTGCACTACTTTGACACGAACCGCAAGGGTGATCTGATGAGCCTGTTCACGAACGACGTGGACACGATCTCGGACGCGCTGAACAACAGCTTTGCGGTGGTCATCCAGACCTTTATTCAGGTCGCAGGCACGCTGCTTTTGCTGTTCATCCTCAACTGGCGGCTCTCGCTGCTGGTGGTCGTTGGCTATATTGCCATGTTCTGGTATATCAACTACTCGACACAGCGCAGCCGCGCCTTTTATGCGCGCCAGCAGGCCAGCCTCGGTGAGCTGGACGCCTACATGGAGGAGATGATCGCCGGGCAGAAGGTCGTCAAGGTGTTCAACCACCAGCAGGCCGACATGGCCGCCTTTGCCGCCCGCAATGAGAAGCTGCGCGAGGCAGGCACCGGCGCGCAGAGCTACGCCGCCACGATGATTCCCGCCGTCGTCAGCATTGGCTACCTGAACTACGCGGTCATTGCGGTGGTCGGCGGCCTCATGGTCATGTGGGGCTGGTCCGACCTTGGCAGCCTGGCCAGCTATCTGGTCTTTGTGCGCCAGACGACGCTGCCCATCAACCAGCTGACCCAGCAAGGCAACTTCCTGCTGGCGGCGCTGGCGGGCGCGGAGCGTATCTTCACGGTCATGGAGGAAAAGCCGGAGATCGACGAGGGCACGGTGGAGCTGGTCAGCGTGCGGGAAAACAGCGACGGTACGCTGACCGAGTGCGCCGGGAGCACGGGCCGCTGGGCCTGGTGTGACCGCCGCCGTCCCAGCGTCCCACTCGAGCCGCTGCACGGCGACGTGCGGTTCCACGACGTCAGCTTTGGCTATACGCCGGACCGGATGATTCTGCAGAACCTCTCGCTCTACGCCAAGCCGGGGCAAAAAATTGCCTTTGTCGGCTCCACGGGCGCGGGCAAGACCACGATTACCAACCTCATCAACCGCTTTTATGAGGTGTCGGGCGGGTCCATCACCTACGACGGCATGGATGTGCGGCTCATCAAGAAAAACGACCTGCGCCGCTCGCTGGGCGTTGTCTTGCAGGACACCCACCTGTTCACCGGCACGGTGGCGGACAACATCCGCTTCGGCAAGCTGGACGCGACGCAGGCGGAAATTGAAAAGGCGGCCAAAATTGCGAATGCCGACTCCTTCATCCGCCGCCTGCCGCAGGGCTACAACACGATGGTGACGAGCGACGGCACAAACCTGAGCCAGGGACAGCGCCAGCTGCTGGCCATCGCCCGCGCCGCCGTCGCCGACCCGCCGGTGCTGATTCTGGACGAGGCCACGTCGAGCATCGACACCCGCACCGAGGCGCTGATCCAGAAGGGCATGGACGGCCTGATGGAGGGCCGCACGGTGTTTGTCATCGCGCACCGGCTTTCCACGGTGCGCAACGCGGACGCCATCATCGTGCTGGAGCATGGCCATATCATCGAGCGCGGCACCCACGACGAGCTGCTGGCCAAAAAGGGCGAGTATTACCAGCTGTATCACGGGATGTTTGAGCTGGCGTAAGCAGCCGCGGGCGGATATGGAATCCGCCCCTACGCTATAACGCGCGTTCCCCTGCAGGGGTGCATTCTGTATGCGCCCGCCATGCCGTGCCCGGAAAAACGGAACCTCCCCCGGAGAGATCCGTGAAAGGTAAACCTTGCGAAAGGAGCATTTACAAATGGAAAAGATCAGGAAGAATTTCGGCTTCGGCTGTATGCGCCTGCCCATGATCGGCGAGGACGTCGATATGGAGCAGACAAAACAGATGGTGGACTGCTTTTTGGAGCAGGGCTTCAATTATTTTGACACGGCCCACGGCTACCTTCAGGGCAAGAGCGAGCTGGCCCTAAAAGAGTGCCTGACCAGCCGTTACCCGCGGGAGGACTATGTCTTGACCGACAAGCTGAGCGGGTCCTATTTTAAAAAGGAAGAGGACATCCGCCCGTTCTTTGAGAGCCAGCTTGCAGCCTGCGGCGTGGACTACTTTGACTTTTATTTAATGCACTCCCAGAGCACGACAAACTACCAGCACTTCAGGGACTGCCGCGCCTATGAGACGGCCTTCGCCCTCAAGGCCGAGGGCAAGGTCCGCCATGTAGGCATCTCGTTCCATGACCGCGCCGCCGTGCTGGAGCAGATCCTGACCGACTATCCGGCCATCGAGGTCGTGCAGATCCAGTTCAATTATCTGGACTATGACGACGTGGCCGTCCAGAGCCGCAAGTGCTATGAGGTCTGCCGCAGGCATGGCAAGCCCGTGCTGGTCATGGAGCCGGTCAAGGGCGGCAGCCTTGTCAACCTGCCCGACGACGCAAAAGCCGTGCTGGACGCCCTGCACGGCGGCAGCCCCGCCAGCTATGCCATCCGGTTTGCCGCGGGCTTCCCCGGTATGCTGATGGTGCTGTCCGGCATGAGCAGCATGGAGCAGATGCAGGACAACCTGAGCTACATGAAGGACTTTACGCCGCTGAACGATGCCGAGCTGGCCGCCGTGAACCGGGTGCAGGAGATCTTCCATAAAAAAGACCTGATCCCCTGCACGTCCTGCCGCTAGTGCACCGACGGCTGCCCGAAGCATATCTCCATCCCCGACCTGTTCGCCATCATGAACACGAAGCACACCCACCACGACTGGAACGCGGACTACTACTATGAGGATGTCCACACCGGGCCCGGCTCCCGCGCCTCGGACTGCATCCGCTGCGGCCAGTGCGAGCGCGTCTGCCCCCAGCACCTGCCCATCAGACAGCTGCTGCAGGATGTGGCGAAGGAGTTTGAAAAGGGGTAAAATAACATATCAGAAACAACGCCGCCTTCATTCGGAATTCTCCCGAATGAAGACGGCGTTTGTTAATATGGCAAATGCATGTTGCACAACAGTATCATAAGACTGCAACATATAAACAAAAAAGGTCACTTGCAATCGCAAGTGACCTTGGTGCGCCGGAAGGGACTCGAACCCCCGACCTTCTGATTCGTAGTCAGACACTCTATCCAGCTGAGCTACCGGCGCATATTCTTTTGGCGTTCTCGCCGGAGAACGTGTTTTATTATAGCGCCCACCGCCCGGAAAGTCAAGCGTTTTTTTCAAAAAACTCAAAAAATTCTGTAAATGGGCATCTTTCACGAAAATCCGCAGCCCGCGGGGCGGGTTTTCGGCTCTTTGTAGTTGTCTGAAAACGAACATAGAATTGACAAATACTTTGCAACATTTTATAATATAGAGTAGATTTCGGATTACGAACGATGGCGTTTGCAATCGCAGCCGCCATCGGCTTTTTTATTCTCCAGTCTGTCCGCCCGTTGCGCACAAGCGTGTACGCGCGGTACAGAGCGTTAAACGAATAAACCGAAATCGACCCCAATTTGTATTCCATTAAGAAACGGAGTGGCACAAAACCATGGCGAAGTACATCGTCAAGCGCGTGGCAATGGGCATTTTCAGCGTGTTCATCGTCGCGACCCTTACCTTTTTCATCATGAACCTGGTCCCCGGCGGCCCGTTCGTGGCGGAAAAGTCCATCAGCAAAGCAGCCCAGCAGGCCCTGGCCGAAAAATACGGCCTCGATAAGCCCCTCGGCGTGCAGTACCTTAATTATATGAACAGCCTGATCCATGGCGATATGGGCCTGAGCCTGAAACAGCGCGGCCGTACCGTCAACCAGATCATCTTCTCCAAGCTGCCGGTCTCGGCCCGCACCGCCGGTCTGGCTGTGATCGTCGCGCTCTGCGTCGGCATTCCGCTGGGCTGTCTGTCCGCGTATAACCGAGGGAAGTGGGCCGATAATCTGATCATCGTGTTTGCCACCTGCGGCATCGCCATCCCGAGCTTTATCTCAAGCGTCGTGCTTTTGTACACCTTCGGCATGAACCTGAAGCTCCTGCCCACCGTCGGCCTGAATGAACCGGCGGCCTACATCATGCCCGTGACGGCGCTGGCGATTTATCCCACCGCCTACATCACCCGCCTGATGCGCTCCAGTCTGCTGGACGTCATGGGTCAGGACTACATGCGCACCGCCCGCGCCAAGGGTGTTTCCAGTGTGAAGATCCTCTTCAAGCACGCGCTGCGCAACGCGATCCTGCCTGTCATCACTTATGTCGGCCCCATGCTGGCAGGTCTGATGACCGGTTCCTTCGTCGTGGAGAAGATCTTCTCCATCCCGGGTCTGGGCCGCGACTTCGTGTCCGCCATCACGAACCGTGACTACATGATGATCATGGGCACCACGATCCTGCTGGCGACCCTCGTCATCGTTGCGAACGTCGTTGTTGACATCCTGTATAAGATCATCGACCCGCGCATCAAGCTGAAGTAAGGAGGAGCAGACACATGGAAAATCTGAAAAAGAATCCGTTGAGCCTGCAACTCAACGTTGAGGACTTTGCCCCCGCGTCCAACGACGAGAAGAAAAGCCTTGTCGTCATGCGCGAGAGCGTCAACTTCTGGAAGGACGGCATGCGCCGTCTGCGCAAAAACAAGATCGCCATGGTCAGCCTGGTCGTCATCCTGCTGATCGCCTTCATGGCCTATGTTCTGCCCAGCTTCTGGCCCTACAGCTATGAGCAGCAGATCAAGGGCAGCAACAACCTGGCTCCGTTTGAGTATTCTGCCGCCGAGCAGAAGCTCATCGACCAGGGCGAGAACGTATTCCCCCACATTCTGGGCACCGACCGTATGGGCCGTGACTTTGCCGTGCGTGTCATGATGGGCACCCGCGTCTCCCTGTCCGTCGGCCTGCTGGCCTCTGTGCTGGTCCTGCTCATCGGCGCGACCTACGGCGCCATCTCCGCATTTGCGGGCGGCTGGATCGATAACATCATGATGCGTATTACCGATATTCTCTACACTATCCCCGATATCCTGCTCATCATCCTGCTGGCCATGGCCATCAAGGAACCGCTGGAGGGCCTGGCCACCAAGCCCGGCTTCGGCTGGATGCAGAAGCTCGGCCCCAACATGGTGTCCATCTTCATCATCTTCGCCCTGCTGTACTGGGTCGGCATGGCGCGTATCGTCCGCTCCCAGGTCCTGACGCTGAAGGAGAGCGAGTACGTCACCGCTGCCCGCGCGCTGGGTGCCTCCGGCGGGCGCATCATCAAGAAGCACCTGCTGACGAACTGCATGGGCACCCTGATCGTCACCACCACCCTGCAGATCCCGTCCTCCATCTTCACCGAGAGCTACCTGAGCTTCCTCGGCCTCGGCGTTGCAGCCCCCATGCCGTCCCTCGGCTCGCTGGCGACTGACGCTGTCAAGGGCATGAACACCTACCCGGTGCTGCTGATCGCCCCCGCGCTGATGATCAGCATCATGATCCTGGTTTTCAACCTGTTCGGCGACGGTCTGCGCGATGCGTTTGACCCGAAGCTCAAGAGCTAAAGAGGGAAGGAGGAGCAACATGAGCGAAAAAATTCTTGAAATCAAGGACGAACGCCTGTCCTTCTTCACCCCCGCGGGCGAGGTCAAGGCACTGAACGGCGTGTCCTTCAGCATGAACCAGGGCGACGTGCTGGGCATCGTCGGCGAGTCCGGCTCCGGCAAGTCTGTCACGGCCTACTCCATCATGGGCCTGACCGCCTACCCCGGCAGGCTGGTCGGCGGCACGGTGTGGTTCAACGGCCACCAGATCGACAAAATGACCGAGAAGGAGTTCCGCAAAATTCGCGGCAACGAGGTCTCCATCATCTTCCAGGACCCCATGACGAGCCTGAACCCGGTGTACACCATCGGCAACCAGATCGTCGAGGTCATCCTGCTGCACACCAAAAAGACCAAGCAGGAAGCCTGGGCCCGCGCTAAGGAGCTGCTGGAGCTGGTCGGCATCAACGAGCCGGACCGCCGCCTGAAGCAGTACCCGCACGAGCTGTCCGGCGGTATGCGCCAGCGCGTCATGATCGCCATTGCGCTGGCCTGTGAGCCGAAGCTGCTGATCGCCGATGAGCCGACCACCGCGCTGGACGTGACGATCCAGGCACAGATCCTGGAGCTGATGAACGACCTGCGCCACAAGCTGGGCATGTCCATCATCATGATCACCCATGACCTGGGCGTTGTGGCCCAGATGTGCGAGAAGATCGCCGTCATGTACGCCGGTCACATCGTCGAGTACGGCACGACGGACGAAATTTTCTACAACCCCCAGCATGAGTACACGAAGGGCCTGATCAACTCCATCCCGAAGCTGAACGCCGAGGAGAAGGAGCGTCTGGTGCCCATCGAGGGTCAGCCCGTTGACCTGCTGAACCCGCCCGCAGGCTGCCCGTTTGCGCCGCGTTGCAAGAGCTGCATGAAGGTCTGCTTGAACAAGATGCCGCCCAGAACCGAATTGAGCGACACCCACTACACCTATTGCTGGCTGCGCCAGAAGGAAGAATTTGAGAAGGGGGGCAAAGCCTGATGAGCGAGAATCTCGTTGAAGTAAAGCATCTGCAGCAGTATTTCCCCGCCGGCGGCATGGGCAAGAACAAGCAGTACGTTCAGGCCGTGGACGACGTGAGCTTTGCCATCCGCAAGGGCGAGACGCTGGGCCTGGTCGGTGAGTCCGGCTGCGGCAAGACCACGACGGGCCGCACCCTGCTGCGCCTGTATGAGCCTACCGACGGTACCATCATCTACGACGGCAAGGTCTTGTTTGACAAAAAGGAAAAGATCGCCGTTGATATGCTGCCCTACCGCCGCCGTATGCAGATCGTGTTCCAGGACCCCTACGCGAGCCTGGACCCCCGCATGACCATCGGCGACATCGTCGGCGAGGGCATCGACATCCACCACCTGTGCGCCAACGCCAAGGAGCGCCATGACAAGATCATCTCCCTGCTCGAGCGCGTCGGCCTGAACAGTGAGCACGCCAACCGCTACCCGCACGAGTTCTCCGGCGGTCAGCGCCAGCGCGTCGGCATTGCCCGCGCCCTGGCTGTGGACCCCGAGTTCATCGTCTGCGACGAGCCGGTCTCCGCGCTGGACGTTTCGATCCAGGCGCAGGTCGTCAACATGTTTGAGGACCTGCAGCAGGAGATGGGGCTGACCTACCTGTTCATCGCCCATGACCTGAGCGTTGTCAAGCACATCTCCAACCGCATCGGCGTTATGTATCTGGGCAAGCTGGTGGAGCTGGCCGACAGCTTTGAGCTGATCGCCCACAGCGTCCACCCCTACACCCGCAGCCTGATCTCGGCCATTCCCGTGGCGGACCCCGTCACGGCCCGCCAGAGCCACCGTATCGTGCTGCAGGGCGATGTGCCCAGCCCGCTGAATCCGCCGAGCGGCTGCCGTTTCCGCACCCGCTGCCCCTACGCCGACGAGCGCTGCGCCGCCGAGGTGCCGGAGTTCAAGGAAGTGAGCAGCGGCCACTGGGCAGCGTGCCACCATCTGGACAAAGTAAAGTAATGTAGGGGGCGCTGCCGGGCGTGGCGGACACTGTTTGTCCGCCCCTCGACTCCACCCGACATATAAACTCATACTTATACAGGGCGGCTCACCGCAGCCGCCTTGTGCTTGACCCCAAAATGTGCGTGTGAGGCGAACATTCATCCGCAGAACATAGAACTGTACGCAATAGAAATACAAAAGGACTTTCTATCAAAACAGTTACAAAAGTTACAGACCACTTGAAATTTCGGATTCAGAGTGGTAAAGTATAAATATTCATTCCGTTGGGGGCTTGTCTCCCGGGGGGATTGGGTATAAAGTATATTACATTTGGAGGGAATATTCATGAAGATGAAGAACATTGCTGCCGTGGCTATGGCCGGCTGCATGGCTGCTTCTCTGGCTGCGTGCGGCGGCTCTGCAAGCTCCGCTGCCAGCAGCGCTGCATCCACTGAGGCTGCGACCAGCGAAGCCGCCGAGGCTACCGGCACTTCCGCCAACGGTTTCACCGTCCAGCTCGGACCTAACCCCGAGACCCTGGACCCCGCGCTGAACAGCGCTATCGACGGTGCCAACACCATCATCACCACCTTTGAGCCGCTGCTGCTCATCGACGAGAACAACGAGGTTGTTCCCGGCCAGGCAGAGCTGCCCGAGGTCTCCGAGGACGGCTTGACCTGGACCTTCACCATGAAGGACGGCCTGAAGTGGAGCGACGGCTCCGACCTGACTGCGAAGGACTTTGAGTACTCCTTCAAGCGTCTGGCCTGCCCCGACACCGCAGCCCCCTACGGCGAGACCGTTGTCGGCATGATCGACGGCTATGAGGATGCCATCGGCAACCCCGATGCAGACGGCAACACCACCACCGATCCCGACTGGGATACCCTGAACGTCCACGCCAGCGAGGACGGCAAGACCCTGACCGTCCAGCTGTCCTATCCCTGCTCCTACTTCGATAAGCTCTGCGCCTTCGCGGCTATGAGCCCCGTGCAGCAGGCTACTGTTGAGGCCAACGGCGATGCCTGGTGCACGCAGCCTGACACCTTCGTCTGCAACGGCCCCTATATGATCAGCGATTGGATCCCCTCCGAGCGTATTGTTCTGTCCAAGAACCCGAACTACGTCGGCGGCTGGGATTCCTCCAAGATCGTTTCCGACACCATCACCCTGCTCCTGCTCGAGGACTCCAGCGCTGCTTACGCCGCCTACAACAGCGGTGAGGCACAGCTCATCAAGGACGTCCCCACCGATGAGATCCCCAGCCTGACCAAGGCTGAGGACGGCGGCGACTTCTACGTTGACACCATCCTGGGCACCTACTACATCTCCCTGAACGACCAGAAGGAGCCGTTCACGGATGCCAAGGTCCGCAAGGCTCTGTCTCTGGCCATTGACCGTGACTACGTTGCCAACACCATCATGCAGGGCACCTACGAGCCCGCTTACAACTTCGTCGGCCCCGGCATCGTCGATGAGAGCGGCATGTTCTACGACAACGCCAACGGCGGCAAGCCCTACATCAGCGACGACTACGACGCCAACCTCGAGGAGGCCAAGCAGCTGATGGCCGATGCCGGTTACCCGAACGGCGAGGGCTTCCCCACCATCGAGTACAGCGCCAACGACGCCGGCTACCACATCCCCGTTGCTGAGTACGTCCAGCAGGCCTGGGGCGAGCTGGGCATCACCGTCAACATCAACAAGGTCGAGTGGGCCAGCTTCCTGCCGATGCGCCGCGCCGGTGACTACGACGTCAGCCGTAACGGCTGGGTCATGGACTACAACGATCCTTCCAACATGATCGAGCTGTTCACCACCACCAACGGCAACAACGATGGTAAGTACAGCAACCCCGAGTTCGATGCCGCCATCGGGGCCTCCAAGGTCGCCGATAAGAGCGTCCACTTCCAGAAGCTGCACGAGGCCGAGGACATCCTGATGGAGGATGCCGGTGCGATCCCCGTTGCTTACTACACCGACTTCTGGCTGCAGAGCCCCTCTCTGAAGGGCACCTGGCACAGCCCCTACGGCTACTGGTACCTGCAGTACGGTTATATTGAGGAGTAATTTCCTTTATAAATGAAAAGGCACGTCCTGCGTTGGACGTGCCTTTTTCTGTGTCTGGCTTCCCCCTTGGGGCCCCGCCCGCTGACTGATGAGGGAAAACTTTACCATTGTCGCCCGCAAGCGGGTTGCCACGGCAAACTTTGCCCCTCATCCGGCCCTGCAGGGCCACCTTCCCCCACAGGGGAAGGCTTGGGACTCACGCCCCCAGCGTTGCCGCCATGACCGCCTTGATCGTGTGCATGCGGTTCTCGGCCTCCTGGAACACGATGGACTGCGGGCCGTTAAAGATCTCGTCGGTCACTTCCATGGCGTCGCGGTCAAACTTTTCGCCCATCTCCCTGCCGACGGCGGTCTTGTGGTCGTGGTAGGCGGGCAGGCAGTGCATGAACACGGCGGTGCCCTTGGCCTTCGCCATCAGCTCGGCGTTGACCTGATAGGGGGACAGGGCGTTGATGCGCTCCTCCCAGACCTCGACAGGCTCACCCATGCTGACCCAGACGTCGGTGTAGACGACATCCGCACCGGCCACGGCGTCGGTGTCCTCGCTCAGCGTGATGCTGCCGCCGCTGACGCGGGCGAACTCTTTGCACTTTTCCACCAGCGCGGGGTCCGGCCAATAGGCTTTGGGGGCGCAGGCCACAAAATGCAGGCCCATCTTGGCGCAGCCTATCATCAGGCTGTTGCCCATGTTGTAGCGGGCGTCGCCCATGTAGGCGAATTTCAGTCCCTGCAGCTTGCCGAAATGCTCACGCAGCGTTAAAAAATCGGCCAGGATCTGGGTGGGATGGTACTCGTTCGTCAGGCCGTTCCAGACGGGCACGCTGGCGTATTTGGCCAGCTCCTCAACGATGGCCTGGCCGTAGCCGCGGTACTCGATGCCCTCAAACATGCCGGACAGCACCTGCGCGGTGTCCGCGATGGACTCTTTCTTGCCGATCTGGCTGCCCGTGGGGTCCAGATAGGTCGTGCCCATGCCAAGGTCGTGCGCGGCGACCTCGAACGAGCAGCGGGTGCGGGTGGAGGTTTTCTCAAAGATCAGCGCCACATTCTTGCCGCGCAGCGTGTCGTGCGGAATGCCCGCCCTTTTCTTGGCCTTCAGCTCGGCTGCCAGATCCAGCAGATAACCGATTTCCGCGGGAGTAAAGTCCAACAGCGTCAAAAAATCATGCCCTACGAGGTCCATAGTAAAGCTCCTTTTTAAATATACGGTTTATTTGTATAAATATACATACATTATAGCACGTTTGGGGATGATATGCAAGTGCGGGTTTTTGTGGTATAATGGGCTTGCCGCGATTGCCCATTTGCCGTTGAACGGCTTTGTAGGGGCCGGGCATGCCCGGCCCGGAGGTGCAGGGCGGGCGGTAGTCCATGGAAAAGCCGCGGGCCGGACATGTCCGGCCCCTACAAAAGCAAATATTGAATAGAGGAGTACCACTATGTTAGACATTCGTTTTGTCCGTGAAAACCCGGACGCCGTCAAGGAAAACATCAGGAAAAAGTTCCAGGACGCCAAGCTGCCCCTCGTCGATGAGGTCATCGCGCTTGACGCCGAGTACCGCGCCGCCATCGGTGAGGCCAGCGACCTGCGCGCAAACCGCAACAAGCTGTCCAAGCAGATCGGCGCGCTGATGGGCCAGGCCAAGAAAGACCCCTCCAAGGCTGCCGAGGCCGAGGAAATCAAGAAGCAGGTCACGGCCCAGGCTGACCGCCTGAAGGAGCTGGAGGCTAAGGAGACCGAGCTGCAGGCCAAGATCCAGGAGATCATGTACACGATCCCCCAGATGATCGACCCCAGCGTGCCCATCGGCCCCGACGACAGCCATAACGTCGAGGTCCAGCGCTTCGGCGAGCCCGTTGTGCCCGACTATCCCATCCCGTACCACGTGGACATCATGGAAAGCTTCGACGGCATCGACCTTGACGCCGCAGGCCGTGTCTCCGGCAACGGCTTCTACTACCTGCTGGGCGACATTGCCCGCCTGCACGAGGCTGTGCTGGCCTACGCCCGCGATTTTATGATCGACAAGGGCTTTACCTACGTCATCCCCCCGTTCATGATGCACGGCGACGTGGTCAAGGGCGTTATGTCCTTCCCTGAAATGGACGCTATGATGTACAAAATCGAGGGCGAGGACCTGTACCTGATCGGCACGTCCGAGCACACGATGATTGGCCGCTTCATCGACCAGACGCTGGACGGTGCCAAGCTGCCCCTGACTCTGACCAGCTACAGCCCCTGCTTCCGCAAGGAGAAGG
>OLOE01000893.1_pt1 | contig 13884 bp, 10 predicted proteins | sample 1673201 | NCBI WGS metagenome assembly OLOE01 (sample SAMEA3136765, study PRJEB25190) | human gut metagenome | biome: human gut; feature: human-associated habitat; material: faeces | place: Austria | collected 2013
CTGACCCCGGCGCAGGCATTGGAGTTGACCGTGGATTCCTTCCGCTTTATGGCTGCCTTTGAGGGGGATATCCCCGGTGCCAGCGAGGTGGAATGCGGCAACTACCGCGATATGGATCTGCCCGCCGCCAAGGCCGAGGCCGCTGCCATGCTGCCGGTGCTGGAAGCACTGACCGGCGACGAGCTGCATTACTAAGCTATCTTCACCCTTCAAATTCATCATCATAAAAAAGCGCTCTCCCATCGGGTTTCCGTTGGGAGAGCGCTTTCGTTTTAGTTGTTCTTGATCGCATCCAGTGCCTGCCGTGCAGCACGGATGTTTTCTTCACCCGTCTGCCATACCTCAAACTCTGAAAAGCCCGGCAGCCCCATGGGCACACCCTCGCGGCGGAAGGTCATGCGGCTTTGCAGCACCTGCTTGCCGGAAAGGTGGAACGCATGTGCCCCGGTCTGTTCGGCCAGTGCCGGGATGTTTTGTGCCGTGACACCGGCACCTACCAGAATTTCCACGCTGTCCCCTGCCCGCTCCACCAGTCGGCCGAGAAGCTCCGCTCCCTCTGGGGCACTCGCCGCCTGCCCGCTGGTGAGGATGGTACAAAGGCCCATGCTCCGGACCGTTTCCAGTGCCGCAAAGGGGTCGGCGCTGACATCAAAGGCACGGTGCAGGGTACACGCCACCGGACGGCCTGCCTTTTCCGCTGCCCTGCGCGCCGCCGCATAAATAGGCCGCATGGCCTCCGCATCCAGCTGCCCTTCCGGGGTCAGCACACCGGTCACGATACCATCCGCCCCGGCCTTCACCAGCTCTGCGGCCAGCTGTTCCATCTGGGCAAGCTCGTAGCTGTCGTAACAGAAATCTCCGAACCGGGGCCGCAGCAGAGCACGCACCGGCAGGCCGGTCTCCGCCTTGACCTGACGCACCAGCGCAAGGCTGGGCGTTATACCGCCCACGATCAGGTCGGCACACAGTTCCAGCCTGCTGGCACCGCCGCGCTTTGCTGCCAGTGCACTGGCAGTGCTGTCCACACATACTTCCAGAACAGAACGCATTTCAATTCCTCCCTTTTGCCGGGCTTTGAACCCGGCATTCTGGTTTATTCTACCACGTTTTTCCGTTTTATAAAACCCTGTGGCAGCAAAAAAGCTGCGGCCCGGGTCTTATCCCTGCCGCAGCCTTTGTTGTTTTTTTCAGATCAGACCCAGCGCCTTGAACTCCTTTGCAATGCCGTCCTCGTATACCGAGGGAGCAATGCGGTCGCACCGCTTTTTCAGGTTTTCGGAGCCATTGGCCATGCACACACTGATGCCGACAACATCGGTCATCTGCAGATCGTTATCACTGTCGCCAAAGCCGATGGTATCTGCCAGCGTGCAGCCCAGATGGTCACAGATTGCCTTGATGCCGGTGCCCTTATCAAATTTGCGGTTGATGAGCTCACCATTCACAAAGCCATCGGTCAGGCGGTCCAGCTTGCTTTCGCAGAACACGAACTGGTCGGCATAGAGCTGCTTTGCCTCGGCAAGGTCGCTCTTGTGGTCGGCAATGAACACGATCTTATACAGCGGTTCCCCTTTGTAATCGGAAAGCGGCAGGATGGACATGCCCTCTTCCATGGCTTTGCGCCAGCGCTCCGCTTCGCTGTTCAGCGGTGCATCGTTCTTTTTGTGGATAAATTTCCACCTCTCAGCCATCTTGCTTCCGCCAAAGGTGGCATCCCGGGCTTCCAGCGTGCACTCCACGCCATTGCGCTCCAGCGCCGCGCGCACGCCTTCAGCCTGCTGCGGCTCCATGGGGATATCCACCAGAGTCTTGCCATCGCACAGCACATAGCCGCCGGCGCTGCACACTGCGCCCGCAAAGCAGTCGTGCCGCAGCAGCGGTTCGGTCATGCGGTGGTTGCGGCCGGTGCACAAAAACAGCTTGTGTCCGTTTGCTCTGGCGCGATCCAGTGCAGCCAGAGTGCTTTCCGGGATAAGCATATCACCCGGCGGCAGCAGCGTGCCGTCAATATCCAGAAAAATCAGCTTACGACCCATACTTTTATCCTTTATCATCAAAGGGAGCCTCGCTCCACGATCTGATAGCCCAGCGTCACCTGACGCACAGGCCCGCTGCTCCCATTTTCTTCCAGCATCTGCAGCAGCATCAGGGCAGCCTCCTGCCCCACCTGCTTCTGGTAAAAGCGCACCGTTGCCAGCCCCGGTTCCATCATGCTGCCAGCCCAGCTGTCGCCAACGCCTGCAAGACCCACATCCTGCCCCACATGCCGTCCTGCTTCCCGCAGGGCACGCATGGCGCCAAAGGCCACCGTGTCAGTCACGCAGACCACACCGTCCAGATCCGGGCAGCGCACCAGCAGTTCCTGCATACAGCGCTGGCCCTCCTCCATGGTAAAGGCGTTGCAGCAGATGCGGGGCATCTGTTCGCCGTTCAGTCCGGCAGCGTTCAGCGCATCCTGCACGCCCTCACGGCGCTGCACGCCGGTGGCATCGTCCCGCTCTGTACCGCCAATATAAACGATCCTTTTGCGGCCATGGTCCAGCATCCGCTGGGCAAGTTCCCGGGCTGCAGTGCGGTCGTCGTTGTACACGCAGGCCACATCCTGAAAACGCTGGCCTGTTACCACCACAGGCACACGGCAGTTTTTCAGCGCCTGCGCCAGCTGAGGGGTATAATAGCTGCCCAGCAGGATGATGCCCGCCACGTGGTTGCGCTGCATGGCACTCAGATAGCCCAATTCCCGCTGGGCGTCCAGCTCGGTGTTTCCCAGCAGCATCAGATAGCTCTTTGCATCCAGCTCACTGGCAATGCCTGCCGTGATCTGCCCCACCGACTGGGAACCGATGCTGGGAGCGATCACCCCCACCTGATTCACTTTTCCGGTGCGCAGAGTCTGGGCGGCGGTATCCGGGCGGTAGCCGGTCTTTTCCACTACCTCGTGGATGACAGCCCTCTTCTGTTCGCTCAGGGGGCCTCCGTTCAGGTAGCGGCTGACCGCCGCACTGGATACACCCGCCATTTTTGCAATATCACTGATGGTCATTTGCAGTACTTCTCTCTTTTGGGATGCATTGTTATGTGTAAACGTTTTCATGCTTATTATAAACCGCTTTCACCCATCCCGCAAGATGCGCTTTTCCCGGTTTATTCCGAACGCATTTTTGTTTTTCTGGCAACTGTGTACAAAAGACGGCTTTTTCTGAGAAGCAGGGCATTACAGGCGGTCAGGCTGCGCCCATGCTCCATGCACGCACGGCAAGCCCCAGCAGCAGGACCACCAGCAGAACGATGAACACGGTTTTATTGCCAGTTCTTCTCTGTTTCTTTTTGCGGCCTGCCGTGCTGCGGCTTTTGGCCGAGCTGCTGCGCGCTGTGGTGCTTCTGCTGCCGGAGGAACGGCTGCCGGCCGTTTTGCGGCTCTGGGTGCTGCGGTTCTGGCCCTGCTTTGTGCTCTGGCGGGCTGGCTCGTGCGCAGCCGTTTTTTCTTCCGGCGCACGGCTGGATGCGATCGGCTCCTTTGCGCCGCAGCGTGCCAGATAATTTTCTGCATCGCGGTAATAGCGGGCAAGTTCATTCTCGCGGAAAGCCGTGCCCACATAGCCGTCTTCCAAGCTCTCCACCGCCTCGTTGAACAGGATCGCCGCCTGAGCGGCATCGGTGTGATCGGTGGCGTGGGCGGCTTCGTTGCGGGCGGTGCGCACAGCATTGCAGGCGCGGCGGGCCGCACCCGGATTGCTGGTATTGCCCAGCAGGTCCAGCGGTTTGGCGGCATCCTTTTCCGGGTCCAGCAGAACCCGCATACAAATGGTGGTATCCAGCTGCTGCCAGCTGTTTTTGCCGGAAAGATCCGGCATACGGTCGTAGTAGTCCGGGCTTTCCTGCTGGCGCTGTGCAACGTGATCCAGCAATGCACCCAAGCTGTGCGCACCGGGTTTGTGCTCCCAGTGCCAGCGCAGCAGGCGGCGGCTGATCTCATCGCAGGCAGTCTTGATCTCAAAGGCAGCCTGTAAGGCTTCTTCCGGCATAATGGTCCTCCCTTCTTCTGGCATACAAAAAAGCGGAGAAGGCATACCGCCCTCTCCGCTGCTGTTTGTGTTACAGCACGAACTGGTAATACACGAAGCCGCACAGTGCCACTGCTGCACAGACAATGGCAGTGATGGGCGGCACCCAGCGGATCAGCGCTTCGGCCACGCTGTCGCGCTCGTCCTCGTATTCTTCCTCGTCGTCATAGGCAGGCTCCGGCTGCTGAGATATCGGCTGTGCACGGCGGGCTGCAGCAGGCATCACACGGGTGCCTTCGTCTGCAGCTGCATGAGATGCCCTGCCCGGGAACTGTGCCCGCATTCCGGCATCCATCACACGGGTCTGCTCTGCAGCAGGTTCTTCCGGCTGTGGTTCTGCTTCACGGCACGGTGCACCCATGATCCGGGTCGGCTCCTCCTGCACGGGCGCTGCGCCCATAATGCGGGTAGGCTCTTCGGCCTGCGGGGCAAGAGGCGTTTCCAGCTCCGGCTCGGTCTGGGCAGGCTGTTCCGGCTGCAGCAGGGTGTTCAGCGCGTTCTGCAGCAGGATGCGGTCGCAGCCGCACTCCGAGCAGTACACGGTATCCTCCTCCTTCGGGTGGAAGGCACCGCAGGCGCAGTACCAGCCATTTTCAAACACCTGCGGCTGATACTTCAGCTCCGGGCGGTTCATGCGGGTCTCCAGCGCCTTTTCCAGCTCAGCAGACAGGCGCTTGGGGGCAGGCAGGCGCACGCGCTTGATGCCGTCCAGATGCACCACCCGCTTGCCGTTGTACACGTTGCACAGCGAAACATCCACGCTGGTGATGGCCTTTGCGGTAACGAACACCGCATCGTCCATGCCAAACAGTTCGCCGGGCTTTACTTCCAAGTCACGGTACTCGAACCGGTCCTCGCACAGGATCACGCCGTCCACGCCCTTGCACTTGAAGTGGATCTCCAGCGCGGTCAGGGTCACCTTGGAAATATTCTTGAAGGTCAGGCAGACCGCGTGCTCCCCGCTGACATCACCCTTGAGCAGCTCCACGCAGACGAACTGCACCGGGCTGCCGGGGGTGTAATAGTTTGCGCGGGTCCGTGCGACCGGGTTAAAATTTTCCTCCACGACACTCGCTCCTTTCCATTGGGATCAAATCAGTTCTGCGGGTCCTGTGCATCCGGCGTTTCCGGTGCAGCGGTCTCCGGCAGCGGCTGGGCCGTTTCGGCCTGTTCGGCAGGCTCAGCGGTCTCTGCAGATTCAGCAGTTTCGGCCTGCTGAGCGGTCTCTGCAGAGGCAGTCTGCACGGTCTGAGCAGGCTGTTCCGGCTTCGGCTCATCGCCTTCACGCGGGGGCAGTGTGCCGCCCGCCATAATGGTGTTGAACTCCTGCTCGTTGAGCTTCTCGCGTTCCATCAGGGCCTGTGCCAGCGCATGGAGCTGGTCGATATGCTCCGTCAGGGTGCGGCGGCAGGTCTCGTAGGCTTCATCGATGATATCCCGCATCTCGCCGTCGATCTCGGCAGCGGTGCTCTCGCTGTAGCCCTTGCCCTGACCCAGATCGCGGCCCAGGAAGGTCTCCTCCTGCGAGGTACCGTACACCACAGGGCCAAGCCGCTCCGAGAAGCCGTACTTGGTGATCATCTGGCGAGCAATGTTGGTGGCCTGCTGCAGATCATTGGAAGCACCAGTGGAGATATCCTCCAGGATCAGCTGTTCGGCCACGCGGCCGCCCAGACTGGAAACGATATCCTCGAACATTTCGCCCTTTGTCACGTAGCTGCGGTCTTTCTCGGGCAGATACATGGTGTAGCCGCCGGCCTGACCGCGGGGGATGATGGTGATCTCATGCACACGGGGGTGGTGCTTGCAGTAGAAGCCCGCCACAGCGTGGCCTGCCTCGTGGTAAGCAGTCAGCTTCTTTTCCTCCGGGGTCACAACGCGACTCTTCTTCTCCGGGCCAGCCATCACCTTCATGGAAGCTTCCTCGATATCCTCCATGGTAATGGCCTTGCGGTTGCGGCGTGCAGCCAGCAGAGCCGCTTCGTTGACAAGGTTCTCAAGGTCTGCGCCCGCAAAGCCTGCGGTGCGCTGTGCAATGACCCTGAGAGAGACATCCGGGGCCAGCGGCTTCTTTTTGGTGTGGACCTTGAGGATCTCCTCGCGGCCCTTGACATCGGGCAGGCCCACATAGACCTGACGGTCAAAGCGGCCCGGGCGCAGCAGCGCCTTGTCCAGAATGTCCGCGCGGTTCGTGGCAGCCATGACGATGACGCCGTCGTTTGCATCGAAGCCGTCCATCTCGACCAGCAGCTGGTTCAGGGTCTGCTCGCGCTCATCGTGACCGCCGCCGAGCCCTGCGCCGCGCTGACGGCCCACCGCGTCGATCTCATCGATGAAGATGATGGAAGGCATCGTTTTTTTGGCCTTTTCAAACAGGTCGCGCACACGGGAGGCTCCGACGCCGACGTACATCTCGACGAAATCGGAACCGGAAATCGCGTAGAACGGCACACCGGCCTCACCGGCACAGGCACGGGCCAGCAGCGTTTTGCCGGTACCCGGAGGGCCGACAAGCAGTACGCCGTGCGGAATGCGTGCGCCGAGGGAGTTGAACTTGTTCGGGGCCTTCAGGAACTCAACGACCTCCTGAAGCTCGGCCTTTTCCTCATCGGCACCGGCCACATCGGCAAAGGTTGCCTTGCGCTGGTTCTCCTGCTGATCCTTGACCTTGGCGCGTCCCACATTCATGATGCCGCCGCCCGCACCGCCGCGGTACATCGACATGAACAGCATACCGATGCTGCCGATCATTGCGACGTAGAAGATGATCTCCAGCCAGGGAATGCTCGTCTTGGCGGCGACGTAGTCAAACACCATCGGCGCATCCGGGTTGGCCGCGTTGTACTCGTCAACAAAATCGGAGATCTTGCCGGTGTTGAAGTCGCCGCCGTAGGGCAGCTTGTAGGTCATATAGACGGTGCCGCCGTTTGCGGGCAGGGCGTTATCGTCCGAGCTGTACACGCCGGTCAGCAGACCGCCGGTGGGCAGGCTGGCTGCAGCGTTGGACTCCGGCAGAGCAGCCTTACCCTCCTTGAGCCACAGCTCCAGGCTGCCGGTGCCAAGGTCCAGACGGAACGATGTCACCTGCTGATTTTCAAAGTAATAGTAAATCTCGGAGTAGGTCGTGTCCTTGCTGCCGGACGCTGCCAGCAGCGGCGAAAGGCTGACGATGAACAGGACTAACACCATCAGGACGGCTACCACGAGGATGCCGCTGAATTTCGGTTGTTTTTGCTTCAAGAAATCAACTCCTATCCGGTGTGCACACCGGGCATTTTATCATTCGCCGGAATATACTTCCGGCTTAAGAACACCCACATAGGGCAGGTTGCGGTACTTTTCGTCGTAGTCCAGACCATAGCCGACCACGAACTCATCCGGCACTTCAAAGCCGCAGTAGTCCGGCTCGATGTCGGCCATGCGGCGGCTGGGCTTGCTGAGGATGGTGCAGATCTTCACGCTGCCGGGGTTGCGCATTTTCAGCACCGGAACCAACTTGGACAGCGTGATGCCGGTGTCCAGAATATCCTCAACGATCAGCACGTCCCTGCCGGTCAGGTCGGCATCCAAGTCCTTGATGATCTTGACAAGGCCCGTGGAGGACGTATTGGCACCGCCGTAGCTGGAAACGACCATAAAGTCGATGGCGCAGGGAATCTGAACCGCGCGCATCAGGTCCGCCATAAAGACGACGGAACCCTTCAGGATCGAGACCAGAAGCAGGTCTTTGCCCGCGTAATCGCGGCTGATCTGTGCGCCTAGCTCGTTGACCTTGGCCTTCAGCGCATCTTCCGATACAAGAATGTGGTCAATATCATTGTCCATGCTGTACATCAGAGTTATGCCTCCCCTGTTTTTTCTGTCCGCACCGTCAGTACCTCGTGGGTGTACTCATCGGGGGCACATCCCTCGGCAAAGCCGCAGCCCCACAGCCACAGCACCTCACTGCCGTCAGCCAGCAGCGGCAGCAGCGGCCTTTCGGCCTGCGGTATGCCAAGTTCATTATAATATTTTTTGAGTGTTTTTCGCAGATGGCGTCCTGCCGGGCGGAAGAAGTCCCCCGGCTGCCGTGTGCGCAGAATAGCATTCCTCTGTATTTTAGCACAATCTGCGCAACAGTTTAAGTCTTTTTTGAAAATTGGTTGATTTTTTAGAAAATCTTCATACTTTACGACCTGAAATTTCACAAAATAACCACCCGGAAGGTAAAAATCACCCGGTTCAAAGGGCTGCGGCGGCGCGGGAAGGGTCTGAGAACCCTCCCGCGTCAGGCAGACGAGCAGGCCGTCCTGTATTTTATAGTTTACGTCCGGGGTCAGCTGAACAGCACCCTCCCCCTTTAAAACAAGGAAGTGCAGCAGGCTGATATACTTTTCCTCGGCGTCGCGCACGGGGCTGACCAGCGCGTGCAGCGCGGCGTCCAGCACAGGTCCCTCGGCGCGGCGCAGGACCGTGACATCATAGCCGCCCGGCACAGTGGCCGCCTGTAGAAGGGCGGCGGCCTCGCCGGTCAGCCAGTCGTCCAGCGCGCGCATCTGGCGGCAGAGCCGCGCAATGCTGCGCTCGGCGGCGGGGTTGGCGTATTGCAGCGCCGGGATGGCATCATGCCGGATGCGGTTGCGCGCATAGACGTCCTGGTCGTTCGTCTCATCCCGAATATAGTGTTGCCCCAGCGCGGCACAGTATGCCTCGGTGTCGGCGCGGGTCAGGCAGAGGCAGGGCCGCACATAGCAGCCGCGGCGCGGCGGGATGCCGGTCAGCCCGTGCAGACCCGTGCCGCGCGCCATGCGGAAAAGCACCGTCTCAGCCTGGTCTGACATCGTGTGAGCCGTGGCAATGACGGCCTCCTCCCGCGCGGCCAGCTCATCGAACCAGCCGTAGCGCAGACCGCGGGCCCAATCCTCGCTCGGGCGGGGCGGCACCTCTATGCCTTCCTGCACGGCATCATACAGGAACAGCTCCACGCCGTTCCGGCGGCAGAAGTCCGCCACAAAGTCGGCATCGCGGCGGGCGGTCTCGCCCCGGATGCCGTGGTTGACGTGGGTCGCCAGCACCTCGATCTCCAGCGTGCGGCGATGGCGCAGTAAAAAAAGCAACAAAGCCATCGAGTCTGCCCCACCGGAGCAGGCCGCAATGACTCTGTCGCCAGACTTGAACAGACCCTGTCGGCGGCAGTTGTCCAACAGAGCCTCATCCATACGCTGTACAGTTTTTTCCGCGTCAGAACTCATGGGTCACATCCAGATTGCTGAAGCGCGTGTGCGCGCCGTCCCAGCCCAGACGGACAACGCTCGTCTCGCCGTGGCGGTTTTTGGCTACGATGCACTCGGCCTCATTCTCATTGGCCTGGTTTTCCTCGCCGTTCTGGGCATTGTAGTAGGCCGCGCGATAGAGGAACAGCACGATGTCGGCATCCTGCTCGATAGAGCCGGAGTCGCGCAGGTCGGAAAGCTGGGGCCGGTGATCCGAGCGGCCCGTCGTCTTTTCCGCTGCACGGGACAGCTGGGAAAGCGCGATGACCGGTACGTTCAGCTCTTTGGCCATGATCTTGAGGTTCCGGGTAATGTCACTGATCTCCTGCACGCGGCTCTCGGTGCGCTTGGCACTCTGCATCAGCTGCAGGTAGTCGATGATAACGAGCCCGATTTTTTCCTTCTTGGGATCCTGGTTGATCGTGCGAATTTTTGCCTTGATCTCCGGCACCGAGATGCCGGAGGAATCGTCCATGTAAATCGGAGCGTTGTAGAGCAGCGACGTGGCCTGCGCAAAATCGTTCCAGTCAGAGTTGTTCAGACGGCCCGTGCGGAATGCCTGGCTGTCGATGTTCGCCGTGCTGGAAAGAATGCGGTCCGTCAGCTGCTCGCAGGTCATTTCCAGACTGAAAATGATCGTCGGCACCTTCTGCTGGCGGGCAACGTTTGTTGCAATGTTCAGCGCAAACGAGGTCTTGCCCATACCGGGGCGGGCGGCCAGAATAATCAGGTCCGAGCGGCCCAGCCCGGTCAGGACCGTGTCCAGATAGTTGAAGCCCGTGGGGATACCGGCGAACTTGTCGCGGTCCGCGCCGCTCAGCTTCTGCATCGTGTCGATGACCTCGAGAATGGACTCGCGGATCGTCTTGACACCCGATTTGTCGCGCCCGGAGCGGATGTCGTAGATCTTCTGCTCCGCGCTTTCGAGCAGAAGATCGGCGTCCTCGCCGGAGGCGGTCTCGTTCAGGATGGACCGGGCGGCGTCGATCAGGCGGCGGCCCTGGTACTTCTCCTTGACGATTTTAAAATAGGAATCCACGTTCGAGACCGAGGGCAGCGTCTCGGCAATGCGGGCCAGATAGACCTTGGCGTCGTCGGCGCTGGCAAACGTCTTGTTGCTGGCAAGCGCGTTGACAAGCGTGACAATGTCAACGGCCTCGCTCTCGGTGTAGAGCGAGCGCATCGTCTCATAGATGGCGCGGTTCTGGTCCGAGTAGAACATCTCGGGCTCCATGTCGGTGATGAGGCGGTTCAGCACCGTTTCATCCACCAGCGCCGCGCCCAGCACGCTCTGCTCGGCCTGCATGCTGTAGGGCATCTGGATGCCCAGGCTGGCAAGGCTTACTTCTTCATTTTTCGGCATAGCGGACATCCTCCTTCCCTGCCAGACGGCAAATTACAGCTCCTCGACCTTCAGCTTGAAGGGTGCGACGACACCGGCGTACAGGCGCACGGAGGCGTCATAGCTGCCGAACTCCTTGATGGCGGAAGGCAGCTCGACCTTCTTTTTGTCGATTTCGGTGCCGGTCAGGGCGGTCAGCAGCTCGGCGACCTCCTTGCCGGTGACCTTGCCGTACAGCTTGCCGGATGCACCGCCCTTGACCTTGGCGGTCACGACCTGGCCCTTGATTTTGGCAGCCAGCTCCTCTGCGGCGGCGCGTGCTTCGGCCTCGTGGTGGGCCTTGGCCTCGCTCTTGGTGCGGGCCTGGTTCAGCGCTGCGGCATCCGCGGGGGCTGCCAGGTTGCGCGGGAACAGGAAGTTGCGGGCGTAGCCGTCCGAAACCTCGTGGATCTCGTCTTTTTTGCCGATGGTCTTGACGTCCTGTTTGAGAATGATCTTCATAAGGGTTTCCCTCCCAAAATTTTTATCACAATTACCGTGCAGTATTTTCCTTTTGCGCCGCGCGGTAAAGGTCGATTTGTTCACGGATGCGGCGCTCCGCATCCTGCAGCGTGCAGTTCTGGAGCTGAGCACCCGCCATCATCAGATGGCCGCCGCCTCCCAGCGGCTCCAGAATGACCTGCACATTCAGCGCGCCCATGCTGCGCGCCGAGATATTGACGCCGTCATTTTTGGCGACTGCCACAAAGCTGGCGTCGACGCCGTTGATGGTCAGCAGATCGTTGGCTGCCATCGGCAGCACAACGTTCATACCGGCCTCAAGCTCGTCCGACAGTGCAATAGCACAGCCCTTGTATATGTAGGCCGCCTCCACGATGTGGGCGCGGGCCTCGTACTCCTCTTTTGAGGTGTTGAACAGCAGCTTGGTGTCAGCCGTCTGGGCACCGCGGCTGCGCAGCCAGGCGGCAGCCTCAAAGGTGCGCACGCCGACATGCAGCGCAAAGCTGCGGGTGTCCAGCATGATGCCGGCCAAAAGTGCCTGAGCCTCCAGCGGGGTGATGTTGTTTTCCTTCGGCATGAACTGCAGAAGCTCACACACCAGCTCGCTGGCGCTGGACGCATAGGGCTCATGGTAGATCAGCGTCGGGTTGTCGATGTGGCCCACCGCCATGCGGTGGTGGTCGATGACGACGACGCGCTTGCACTTTTCGTAGATCTGCTGGCTTTCCAGCAGGCGCTTCTGGTAGGTATCGACGACGATCAGCAGCGTATTCGGCATGATGACGTCGAGCGTCTGATCGGGCGCGATAAAGTCGTGGCCCTCGCCTGCATCAAGAAAAGACTTGAGCAGCGGCCCGGCGAGCGTAGCCTCGCTGTTGATGGCGATGACCGCGGGCACATCGCACATTTTGCAGATGCGCAGCACGCCGATGGCGGAGCCGACGGCGTCGAGGTCACTCATGCGGTGCCCCATGATGATAACGCTGTCGCTGCGCTTGATGAGGTCGCACAGCGCGTTGGCAATAATGCGGCTGCGGACGTGGCTGCGCTTCTCGACGCCATGGGAGATACCACCGTAGAACTCAAAGCCGTCAACGGTCTTAACGGCGGCCTGGTCACCGCCGCGGCCCAGGGCAATGTCGATGCTCTCACGTGCCATCTGGTGGCATTCCTGCAGGGTCTTTCCGCCGTGGCCGACACCGATGGACAGCGTGGTCAGCCCGCCGGGATGCAGCGCACGGACCTTATCGAGGATGTCAAAGCGCTCCGCCAGCATCCAGCGGACGTCACGCTCCTCCACCACTGCGATGTATCGGCTGTTCGTGACCTTGCGCAAAAAGCCGGTGCTGCGCCCGATGTATTCCTCCAGCAGGCTGTTGATGGCCTCCAGCTCCTTGGCCTGCTCACTGTCCTTCATATCGTCAAACAGCTCGTCATAGCTGTCGATGACGATGATGAGACAGGCCGGGCGGCTCTCGTTGTACTCGTCGAGCGTTTCTTTATAAAGCGTATCATTGATGAGATACACAAGGCTGGCCCCGCGGCTGCCCTTGGCTGAGCCTGCATAGGCCGTAAAGCGGCGCTCCCCCACTTTCAGGTCCTGCCCGTGCGGGCGAGAGCAGACAGCCAAATCCAGCTCCGGCAGAACGCGATTCACCGGGCGGGTCACCGCGTCGTAATCGTTCAGCACATCCTGCCTGAAATACTGGTTGTACCACAAAATGCGCCCGTCATTGACAAGCACCGTGGGGATGGGCAGATTTGCCAGGCTGTACTGGATACGGCTGTTCTCAAAATCGGTGCTGCAAAGCTGCCTGGCCAGAAACGCGCGCAGGCGGCGGCGCTGGTAGAGCACTACACAGAGCGCGATCAGTACCAGCACCGCAGGCACGGCCAGCAGGGCAGGCTGCGTCAGGGCCACCGGCACGACCATCGCGGCGATGGCGACCAGCAGCAACAGCAGCAGAGCGGCAATATCCAATCCATCCTTGTGTTTCATCGTACACTCCCCTGTTCAGGAAAACAATTACACTTCCAGCAGAATTGGCAGGATCATGGGGCTGCGCTTGGTGCGGCGGTAGATATAGCTCGACAGCGCCTCGCGCACGCGGGCTTTGACGCTGGCCCAGTCGTGCAGGTTGTCGGCCAGGCTGCGGTCCAGGGCCATCTCCACCTGGGTGCGGGCTCCCTCCATCAGCTCCTCGCTCTCACGCACGTAGACAAAGCCGCGGCTGACAAGATCGGGACCGGAGAGAACCTGTCCGTTGCTGCCGTCGATGGCGGCGGTCACAATGATGATGCCGTCCTCCGACAGGTGGTGGCGGTCACGCAGGACCACGTTGCCTACATCGCCGACGCCGTAGCCATCGACCATCACAGCGCCCGCCGTAACAGTGTTCTCAACGGTCATGCCATCCGCGGAAAGGCGGATGTTCTGGCCGTTCTCGGCGATATAGATATTCTGCTTCGGGATATAGCCCAGATGCTCCGCGGTCTCGGCGTGGCGCTTGAGCTGCTTGAACTCACCGTGCACGGGCAGGAAGAACTGCGGGTGGGCCAGCGTCAGCATGAGCTTCTGCTCCTCCTGGCAGGCATGGCCGGACACGTGGGTGTCGTACATATTTTCGTAAATGACCTCGGCCCCGAGCGTCAGCAGGCCGTTGACGACCTTGGTGACGGTCTTTTCATTGCCGGGGATCGGGCGGGCCGAGATGATGATGAAGTC
>OLOE01000901.1_pt1 | contig 13807 bp, 10 predicted proteins | sample 1673201 | NCBI WGS metagenome assembly OLOE01 (sample SAMEA3136765, study PRJEB25190) | human gut metagenome | biome: human gut; feature: human-associated habitat; material: faeces | place: Austria | collected 2013
CGTATAATTTTCCGTATCCTCGTACAAGGGAAGGACGAATGCACCGATGTTTTCTACCGCCTCCGGGTACTTACTGGCGATCTCGTCCACGACCCAGGTGGCGTTCACATACATTCCTGCCTCGCCTTGCGCCAAAGCCGTCTGCGCCATGTCGTAAGTGTCAGAAAGATAGGTCTCCTGAACATAGCCTTTGTCAATTACTTCTTTCGAACGGGCGATGGCATCTGCAAAATCAGCGCATTCGGAATAATGACGCTTATTGGTGTTCATCTCATCCCAAAACTCATTGTACGTCAGGCCGCTGTCGAACACTTCCTTATTAAAGCCGAAGTGCGTAAAACACTGCAGCGTCCAAGAATCGCTGCCTGAATAGTAAAGCGGCGTTTTGCCAATGGCTTTGATCTTTTCACATACTGCGGTAAACTCGTCCCAATTCGTGGGCAGCTCCGTGATGCCGGCTTCTTCAAATACATCCTTATTATAGAAGCATCCCAGCAGATTTGTGGTGTCCATCGGCATGCCGTACAGTTTACCATTGTACCGGTATCCGCCTTCCTCCAGCGTCGCGGCGTCATATTCCGCTTCGCTTGCCAGAGACCCCATGTCCACCATCTTGTCCAGTGCGTTCACCTGCGTATCGATCCACTTTGCACCATAGCTTTGGATAATATCGGGCAGATCTCCCGTGGCAAAGCGCGCCTTGACGACCTCTTCCCCCTCCGAGCCTCCGGCGATCTGCTGGATGTCCAGTTTAAAGCCAAGCTCATCGGAATTCTCATTGATATAATTCTCCAGAGCCTTCCACCCATCCTTGTACCATTCTGTAAAGGTGAGCATCGTAAGCGTCGGCACCTCTGTCGGCGCTGCGGGAACGGACACCGACACGCTCTGCTGTACCGGTGTCGATGCCGAAGTGTCGGCCGGTGCGCCGCACGCCGCCATGGACGCTGCCAATGCCGCGCACAACGCTGCGCTGATGATACGTTTCAGTTTCATACAAGTTCCTCCTTTTTAATGTACAGGTTCCTTTCGGTGGTTTCAGTATACCTGAAATTCTTCCATACAAAATTGTCTTTTTTTAAACTGTACTGTTGGAATTTATCCACTTTTCCTGTTGGAGCCGAGGCTGTATTGACTTTCCCCGCGCCAGGTGCAACAATAAATATTGTAAGAGAAAAAGCATACATTTTCCACTGTCTTGGGGTACTGCCCGGAAAGGATGCCTGACGCATGCGCAGAAAAGCATGGAATCTGGTCCTCAGCTTACGGTTCAAACTATTGTGTGCTGTCTTGGCGCTGTTTTTTACTTTCGCAGGTGTCACGACCTACTTCTGGTATGACCGTCTAACACGGCAGGCCTCTGATGCTGCCGCCAACAATCTGCATGCCATGCTGCGGATTTCCAACAGCAACTTTGAAACAGCACTCAAGGATCTGAACAGTGTAACAGCGCTTGTATCCAGCAACTTCGGCAACGGATTGAACACCCGTATTTTCAATTATCTGCTCAGCGGCGACGAAGATGACGTCACTCTGCTGCAATACCGCCGGGAGGCAGAGGACTACATTATGAGCCTGTGCAACTTCAAATCATATCTAAACAGCTTGGCCGTGTACGACCGCACAGGCAACAGCCTTTCGTATGGGCTGATTATGGACAGCGTAACTTTGAGCAGCCAGCCTTGGTACGGACCTCTTATCAACGGGAACGATGATGTGCGCTTCATTCCTCCGCATTATTATGAGCCGGATGATCCGCATCCATCGAAGCTTGTCTTTTCCATCGCTCGGCCAATTCGTTACCGCGGCGATTGCATCGGACTGGTTGTAGCCGACATAAAAAGTACTATGCTGAATGACATGTTCAGCATCAGCAACCTGAACGGCTATTCCATGCTGGTTGTGGACGAAAATGCGGGCGAGATCATTTTTCCTGCCGCAGAGAACGCCGCCTCTCTGAGCAGCCAGGACCGTACTGCGCTGTTTCGTGCCTTGGAGCAAGGTGCGCCTCAGTTTTCCGTTTCTCTGCACGGCAAAAACTGTCTTGCCGTTACACAGGAGGCATCGCTCACTGGTTGGACTGTCGTGGGCTTTGTTCCCTATGAAAATATCCTCTCTGATTTCCTCGAAACACGCACACAGGTGCTCTTGATTGCTCTTGCATGCGGGATGTTTATCCTGCTGTGTATCCTGTTGTCCACTTCTCTTGTTACACGCAATCTCAACCGTCTCTCTCAGGCCGTTGCCAAAATCGATCAGGAGCATTTGTCGCTGGATGTAGAGATACAATCTTTGGACGAAGTAGGACAACTGTACCGCCAAATCCAGTTCATGCTCCGCAGCATTCGGGAATTGATTGCAGATATCCGGCGTACGGAATCCGAAAAACGCGATTCAGAGATTCGGGCGCTTCAAGCGCAAATCAATCCGCATTTTTTGTATAACACACTCAATACCATTCAATTCCTGGCCTCTCTGCAGGGTGCGGAAAACATCAAAGCTGTTTCCCTGGCGCTTTCCAGCATGCTGCATGTCAATCTTAACCGTGAAAAACTTATCCCTGTGAATGAAGAGATCCAATACCTTAAGAATTATCTGGAAATACAGGAGTATCGATTCACCGGGAAATTCACTTCTTATTTCTCTTCAGACACAACTTCACAAAGCGCTCTGATCCCCAAGCTGCTTTTGCAGCCAATCGTTGAAAATGCAATCTCACATGGTCTTGGGAATCTGACGAGTGTCGGAACATTGGAAATCTCTGCATTTGAGAAGAATGACCGGCTGTATATCCAGATCGAGGATGATGGGGAAGGTATGGATCAGGAAAAAGTTGCAGAGATCGTCCGGTTTATCAATACGGAAAAACCGGTAGAGGGAAAGAAAAATATAGGAATTCGCAACGTAAATCAGAGAATCAAACTGGCATGCGGAGAACAGTACGGAATTATCATTGAGAGCACTCCGTATCAGGGAAGTCGCTTTACGATACAACTGCCAATCATGAGGGAAGGAGAAGGAAATGAGACATAATATATTGATCGTGGATGATGAACAACTGATTCGCCAGGGATTACGGGCGAGAATCGAGTATCTGGGAATTGATGTAGATGAGATGTTTGAGGCAGACAATGGTCTGATGGCGCTGGGGATCCAGGATGCGCATCCGATCGATCTGGTGATCACGGACATCTGCATGCCGGATATGGACGGGCTGGAACTGATTCAGCAGATGCAGAAGAAAAATAACCAGATCCAATTTATTGTCCTCAGTGGGTATGCGGAGTTCAGTTATGCGGAGACGGCGATCCGTCTTGGCGTAAAGGCGTATCTGTTAAAGCCGGTTTCCAACGATGATCTGAAAGAGGCATTTGACAAGGTGTATAAGGAGATGGAGCAGACGGCCAGCATCCGGCAGGAAGTTCAGATGAAAAAGAGAATGGACCGGGAACAATCGGCATATCAGCAGGAAAAGGCACTGAACGGGTTGTTTGCAGAACAGGATCTCGGTGTGATAAACAGGGAAAAGTTATGCAGGATCTGCGGATGTGAGAAAGATCGCTGGGGCAGTGAGCAGGTATTCTATCTGGCGGTTTTGCATATTAACAAGGAAAGTTTCGAACACGAGAGATTTCGTCCGGTGGATCATGAGCTGGTTCGGTTTACGATCCGTAACATTTTTGATGAGATTGATACGTCCTGTGAGAAACAGATGGTGAACAGTCTGTCGGATCCGAAACAGCTGTATGCGATCTTTACGCTGGATGATCCGAAAAAACTGCGGATGGAAGTGGAGCGGATTTTTCTCAGGATGCGTTCGGTACTTGAAAAGAAGATGGATATCTATATGACTACCGGTGTCAGTCGTCCTTGCAGTCAGGTACATACGAAAACGGCGACGGAGGCGAGAATAGCACTGAAACAGCGGATCATTTATGGCAATGGCAATATTTACTTTTATGAAGATATCAGGATCCTCGGGGAACAGGAATTTCCGGTATCACAACTGCATCTGCTGGAACAATATATGGAGCACAATGAGATCTTTAAGGTGAAGAATCTGGTACAGGAGATCTTTTCAGAAGAACTGGTGAAAAAATACGGAAGTGGGTATCTTCGGATTATGTGGATCCGGATCCTGAATATTTTACTGCATCACTATGACCGGAGAGGAAGAAATGCGGGCGAAGTTGAAAAATTACTGCAAAGCTATAATCTTCCGGATCAGATCCAGTCGATCCAGGAGATCCGGCAGAAGATTGTGGAGATGGTGATGGAGTGTGTATCCACGGAGAGTGTCACCGATGCCAATGCCAGAAGTAAGATCCAGATGGCGGTCGGCTATATTCAGGAGCATTTCGGGGAGAACCTGACGGTCAATGATCTGGCGGAACATTATGGGATGAGTCCGAACTATTTTTCTTCGATGTTTAAGAAAGAGATGAGCCGGTCGGCGGTGAATTATATTACGGAGCTGCGGATCAATCAGGCGAGAGAACTGTTGTATCACTCGGAGCTGAGTGTAGTGGATATCTCGAAAAAAGTGGGGTATGAGGACAGCCAGTATTTTTTCCGGGTATTTAAAAAATATCTAGGAATGACGCCGTTACAATATCGGGAAGAGAGCAGAAAATAAAAAAAGATTTAAAAAATAACATCGTTTTTCGTAGAATTATCTACTGAAAAACGGTGTTATTTCTATTTTCAGAAGAGATAGAAAGGGATATAGTGGGGAAACATGGAAAAGAAAATTCCATGAGAGAGGGAAAGGGAAAAGAAACTATGAAACAAATGAGAAAAATTGAAAATTCAAGGGATGCGCAGCTGTTGTTTTTGCTGTGCTGGTTTGCTTATTTTACCTCCTATATCGGGCGGTTGAATTATTCGTCAGCGATGACGGCGATGATTCAGGAGGCAGTTCTGACGAAAAGCCAGGCAGGATTTATCAGTATGGTATATTTCTTCGCTTACGGGATCGGACAGTTCTGTAACGGGATGCTGGGTGACCGGTTTCACCCGGGAAAGATGATTTTTGTCGGCCTTGCGATCGCGGCAGGGGCGAATCTGTGCATGGGATTTGTCGGCGGATTCGGAGCGATGGCAGTGGTCTGGGGGATCAACGGGTATGCACAGGCAATGATCTGGCCACCGGTGATTCGGATCTTCGCGGAGATGGTGAGCCGGGAACAGAAGATGAAGTTCTGCGTCAATATCGTATCCTCACAGGTGGTAGGAACGCTGGCTTCGTATCTGCTGGCGGCAGTTGTGATGTGGCTGATCGGATGGAGAGCCGTGTTCGGCGCGGCAGCGATCTGTCTGTGTGTGATGTCAGTTATCTGGATCATTGGGTTTGAAAAGATTGAAAAATGTGGAAAAAACCCGGAGGAAGAAACGGCAGATGTGGATAACGCTGAATCTACAGCTGCGAGAACGGCAAATACAGGAAAACAGGCATGGCTTGGTTTCGGCATCCTGATGGTATTATTCCCGGTGATCATCCACGGCATGTTAAAGGACGGAGTGACGACATGGGTTCCGACGTATATTACGGAGACTTTCCTCACATCTCCGGCATTTTCCATTCTGGTGACAACCATGCTTCCGATCGTCAATTTGACAGGGGCTTATCTGGCGCAGTACCTGTATCAGAAATGCAAAAAACAAGAAACAGCTGCAGCTGTATGGCTGTTTCTGCTCGCAGTGCTGGCTCTGACGGGCATTTGGATCGGAAAAGACACTTCGATGATCCTGACCATTGTACTGTTTGCGATGACAACGGCATCTATGATGGGTGTTAACACGATATTTGTCAATTTTTTCCCACTTCGCTATGAGGCGATCGGAAAGGTATCAACGGTGTCCGGTTTTATGAACGGTATGGCATATGTGGGAACGGCGGTATCCACGTTTACGATCGGTGTTCTGGTAGAACAGAAAGGCTGGAACGTGACGATAGGAAGCTGGGTAGTGATGACATTCCTGGCGCTGGTGGTGTGCATGCTTGGGAAGAAAGAAATTCTTGCAACAGACGGAATATCCCAGAAAAAAATGAAAAATAAGACAGCATAATAAAAAAGCTCCCTGACAGGTTCATGTCAAAAACTGACAGGGAGCTTTTTTTTATTAGGGTGTCTTACAGATGCATCACGGGGCTTGTACATACGAGGTTTTCGATAATGGTTTCTTTCTCGAAAAGCATCGGGATAATAATAGCATGCTCTGCAAAAGAAGCCAGCGGGATCCGGTCGGAGACGTTGCAGGTGATGACCCGATCTTTGGTGCGGAGGGTGATCTTGTAATCATCCCCGATGAGTGGTTCGTATCCCGGTTTTCCGGTCTGGTGGATGGTGAAGGTGAGTGCTTCTCCATCGTTATGTACTTCCAACAGAGGTCCCTTGCATACCCAGGTACGCTGGTTGTGGATCGCATCGGAGAGTTCCCGGCAGACATCGCCGTCCGGTTCACCCTGGATATAGGTGGAATAATGTCCGTGCAGGGTGCTGTTGCCATGAAGATCCATGCCACAGGTAGCAGCCAGTTTTTCACCGGAAAGCACCAGATTTTCCCACAGTTTTACTCCTTTTTCATTGACTTCGTGAAGCGGTTCCGGGTTGTTGAAGATCTCGATGAAGTCACAGCAGGAATAATCCGTAATCGTCATCTCGAAACGGCAGCCCTGTGCGAACGGCCATCCGAAGGAATATGGATGTGCCACGCCGACCAGTGCCCCTCTTTCACGGGCAGCACGGAAGAGAAGTTCCGGCTTGTGTCTGTTGATATTTTCCCACGGCACATACTCGGTCAGGTTCAGACAGAGTATGTGGCCGTAATAAGTGGTATATTCCATGCCGGGGATAAAGGCGATTGGCTGTGGATGCTCTTTCAGATAATTTTTAATTTTGCAATGTCCGGATATGGTGTTGTGATCAGTCAGGGCGAAGGCATCCACCTGGTCTGCCACCATAAAGTCCGTCAGTTCTTTGCAGGTAAATACTGCGTCGGATTCGTTGGTATGATTGTGTAATTCCAGTCTCTTATACATAAAAAGTTCCTCCCTTAACGTGCGCGTATCGTCAGTTGGTAGTTGGTGTCATCCAGCAGTACGGAAAATACCAGGATGGTTACTTTTAATACGCCTTCGATGGCTGGCTGTGGGATACATCCTTCGGTAGCTTCTGTTGCGGTAAAATGCATGTGTCGGGTTGTCAGCTGTCTGTGAATGTTGCCGATGAAGGTATCATTCAGGGTTGCCATGGTATGAATCTCGGTTTTCATACCGTGATACACGACATCTTCCCATTCCTCCGGTGTGCCTTCTTCCATACCATATTCTTTTTTACAGTAGTCAAGCAGGCGCTGTTTCAGTTCCGGGGTCACATCTTCCGGGCGGAAGTGCTGCGGTCCAAAAGAAAATTCAATATCCAGTTCTCCGTAAGTCTGATCCAGGCAGACGGTGTAGGAAATCTGACCGATAAAGTCTTTGCATAATTTTCCTTCTACCTGGTAAATGGTTTTCATCTCTTCCATAGTAGTCTCCATTTTCATTTGTAGGTTTTTTGTCCTTGCAGCCGGTACGATACCGACTGTATATTCTCAGAATACGCAGACCGATTGCCGATGTCAATAGTCTGAAAAAATTCGTAGAAAAGTCCAGTTATTTTAAAAGTTCTGTACATTATAGGGAAAAAACAGATTTGCTATAATAGTCGCAAATACGGAAGAAAGTAGATGCAACTGACGCCGGACAGATTGACGAAACTGGAAAATATGCGAAAATAAAGGAGAGCCACATGGAAAAGAGAACACTTTATAAAGAAGGAACTTACAAAAAAGGAAATCTTCACACTCACACGACCTGGTCGGACGGCATGCATACGCCGGCAGAGACTGCAAAACATTATCGCAGCAAAGGATATGATTTTCTGGCACTGACAGATCACTGGGTTTACGGGATTCATCCGGAACTGAACCGGGATGATTTTCTGGTATTTCCGGGAACGGAGCTGGATATTGAGCTGCCGGGAAGAAAGGATCATCATCTGGTAGGTTTCGGTCTGCCGGAGACAAACCGGATACCGGAACATTATACTTTTGAAGAAGAACGCAGAAACGGTGTGCTGACAACAGCGGAGCGTATCATCGAATATTTCGGACAGAGAGGAAATGTAACACTGTATGGTCATCCGTACTGGTCGAAGATCGATTCTACCGATATCAAATATCTGCAGGGTATGATCGGTATGGAAATCTACAACCACGGTTCCGAATTTTTCGGAAACAACGGTAATTCGGAGACATATTTTGATCATTTTCTGTTTGTAAGAAATAAAATCTTCTGTTTTGCTACGGATGATGCCCATAATATCGGGGAACACGATCTTGGTGGATTTATCATGGTAAAGACGAAAGAATTTACTCACAGGGGAATCCTCGAGGCGATCAAAGACGGAAGTTTTTATGCATCTTCCGGACCTTTGCTCCATGATTTTTATGTAGAAGACGGAGTTGCACATGTGACCTGTGATCCGTGTCAGCATATTTATTTTCAGACACCGCACCGGGGAGACTGTCTGTTCAGCGAGGAAGGGGATTGTCTGACCGAAGGGAGCTTTACGTTAAACGGAGATGAGGAGTATGTGAGAGTGACGATCAAGAACAGCAGAGGACAGAAGGCATGGACACAGCCAATCTGGTTGTGGCTGTTCTGATAGTTTTGATGATAGAAAGTGATTAATTATGAAGATGCTGAACAGTTACGACAGAAAAAAGGACACACAGGAGGAAGAATATGTTAAAATTAGTGACTTTTAATATACGATGTGATTATGACCAGGATGGAGCCAACAGTTTTCGGTTCCGCAAACCTGTGATCTTAAAGAAACTTGCCGAAGAGAAACCGGATGTGATCTGCTTTCAGGAAGTCCTGCCCCATGTGGCAGCATGGCTGAAAGAGAACCTGACGGAATATACCGTGATCGGCTGTGGAAGAAGCGAAACACTCGAAGATGAACAGATGACTGTAGCTTTCCGTACGAAACGTCTGAACCTGATCAATATGGAAACGTTCTGGTTGTCTCCGACACCGTATGTGCCGGCAAGCAGATACGAGGAACAGTCCATCTGTCCGCGTGTGTGCACGGAAGTGGTACTGGAAGATCTTCAGGAGAAGAAAGTCTTCCGTCTGTGTGATATCCACCTGGATCATCTCGGCGTGCAGGCGAGAACCCTGGGACTGTCTCAGATCCTAAAGAAGATGGATGATGCCGTTTTATTCGCCAACGCACCGGTGATCCTTGCGGGTGACTTTAACGCAGAGCCGGACGGAGAAGAATTTGCCGTGATGAGAGAACGGACAGATTATGTCAACTATACAGAGGGCATTGGCATTACCTATCACGGATTTGAACCGGAAGATGAACCGGAACGGATCGATTATATTTATATCAAAAAAGCAAAAGAAGGCTATGCAGGACTTACCTGCCGCAGTGTAAAAAAATGGGAAGACCGCGACAAAGAAGTATGGCTTTCCGACCATTATCCGATTTGTGCGGAACTTGAGTGGATAAATCTATAAAAAATACTGGACATTTTTCAGAGTGTAGATTTTTCCACTGGTGCCGGAAGAAATGTCCATTGTGAGAAAAACAGCTGCTTCGTATAATAGCCTCATCAAATAAATGAAGGAGGAAATCTATGAAAGCAGCAAGTGTTGAAAAGGCTAAAAAATATAAGCCGAAAAAACAGCCGCTGAAGAAACGACTGGTACGTTACTGGCCGTTGTATGTGATGCTGATTCCATGTATCATCTACTATGCACTGATCTGCTATGTGCCGATGGCGGGTTCTGTTCTTGCATTTAAGGATTATTCCTTTAAGAAAGGAATCTGGGGAAGCCCATGGATCGGTCTGAAATATTTCAAGACCTTCTTTTCCAGCTATGATGCACCACGACTGATCAAGAATACACTGACAGTCGGTGTGATCAAATGTATCCTGGAATTTCCATTCGCTATCATACTTGCCCTTTTGCTGAATGAACTTCGCAGCATGAAGTTTAAGAAGATCTCGCAGACCATCACCTATCTGCCGCATTTTCTCTCTTCTGTTATTATCGTAACTATGCTGCAGAGAATTCTGGCACCGAGCACCGGTGTTCTGAATCAGACAATCGCAGCACTGGGTGGAGATGGAAGCACATTCTTCCTGATGGAAGCAAAATATTTCTTCAGAATCCTGTTTTCCATGGACCTGTGGAGAAATATCGGATGGGATTCCATCATGTATCTGGCAGCAATCAGTTCCGTAGACCTGGCATTGTACGAGGCAGCAGAGATGGACGGATGCGGAAAACTGGGAAAAATGTGGCATATCACACTGCCGGGTATCCGGGGAACGATTGGTCTTCTGTTTATCATGGGAGTTGGCGGACTGCTTTCTTCCGGTGTAGAACAGATCTGGCTGTTACGTACACCTGGTAACATGTCTCTGGCTGATACCCTTGATGTATACGTTCTGCGTATCGGTATTCAGGGAGGACAGTTTGGATATGCAACGGCGATCGGTCTGATCCAGGGTCTGGTAGGACTGGTGCTTGTAGTAGTCTGCAACCGGATCTGTAAGAAGATCACGGAAGTCGGACTGTGGTAACAAAAGGAATAAAAAAAGGAACCTGAGAATTCAACGAAGTGGAGGAAACTACATGAAAAAGAAAATGGTAAAACGCCTGATGGCAGCTTCCATGGCAGGAACACTGGCAGTGACCATGTTTGCAGGATGCGGCGGCTCATCTGATAGCAAAGACAGCAGTGCAAAAACAGAAGATACCAGTGAAGATAACTCTGACAAACCGGATACCTGGATCGCTGACCGGACCATCACCGTACAGGCTTACGTAGATGATATCGGAAATACGCTTCCAAAAGATTTTAACAACACCGAAACCATGAAAAAGATCACAGAACTGACCGGTATCAAACTGGATGTAAAATATACACCTGGTGACAGTGATGCAAAAGTTATGGCTTCGCAGCTGGCTTCCGGAACCATCCCGGATGTTATCGTATCTTACCTGGATAACTCCACAAGACCGGAGTTCCCGCTTCTGTACAAAGCAGCAAAAGACGGAATGTTCGCAGATGTATCTGAATACATGAAAAACAGCGAAGTATATTCCAAATATTATGAAGACGATTATCTGCCGGACGATACAAAGAACAACATTGTATTCCGTGATGACCTGGATGGTGTATATCTGTGGCAGATGAGTATCGATGAAATTGACCGTTCTCTGGAATATAATGCAGATGAAGAATATGTAGGAGGTATGTATATTCAGAAAGCAATTGCAGATGATCTTGGGATTGATACCACAGCAATCAACACACAGGAAGACTTTTATGATCTGCTGGTTAAGATCAAAGAAGGCGGTTATACCGATGACAACGGAAATGCTGTTTATCCCTTGGGACCGAAATACTGGGGCGGATCTGTTGATGCTCTGAAATATATCGCAACCGGTTATGACTGGGGTGTAAGCGATGACTACAACCTGGATGAAAACGGCGATGTAAAGCATATCGCAGAAACCGATCATGTATATGATGAAATCAATTTTGTGAGAAAACTTCTGGATGAAGATCTGATGAACCCGGAATTCTTCACCATGGACTCTACCCGTGCAGAAGAAGTATCCAAAAACCACAACTCAGCAATTATCGCTGACGTGCATAATTACGAAGAGATTATTTACTCCAATGATGACTGGATCCCGTTAGGACCGTTGAACGATATTGCCGATGACAACAAGGAAGTTGTACATGGAAAGAGCGGTCGTGGATGTATGGCAATCTCCGCAGATGCAGAGAATCCGGAAGAAATCTTCCAGTTCTTTGACTGGCTTTCTACAAAAGAAGGACAGATCATCGCACAGTATGGTGCAGAAGGCGTATCCTATACAATGGAAGACGGCTACCCAAGACTGACAGATGAAGTTGCAGAAAAACTGAATGATGGAGATACCGATTATCTGATCAACACCATCGGTGCGGGATTCGGTGGATCCGGAAACTACTTCTTCGAGTTTGTTCTGACAAACAAAAACAACAAAGATAACTTTGGTGAGTCCCGTCCGGGAGCATCTTCCGGTAACTCTACTTTTGCAAGAAGTGTACAGATCGCAGAAGATTACCCGGTAGAAAAGAAACTGGTTCCGGGGCTGGATGCAACAGCTTATATGTCCGCGGACGAACTTGCGGATGTAAAGACACAGATGGATCTGCTTGACTGGGATGAGACATTCGTACAGGCCTGCTTCGCAAAATCGGATGATGAAGTAAAAACAATCATCGAATCTTTCCGCGATCAGCTGAAGGCAGCAGGGATCGATCGTTTTGAGAAATACGTAAAAGATATATACGAAGAGGATCCGGACTCTGTATCTTTCTACGACTAAGACAAAGAGATCCTGCCTGCCCCGGTGGCAGGCAGGGGAATGAAAAGCGGGTAAGTTACACTTACAGAAAGGATTGGGTACGCAATGCACAAAAGAAAGATAAAAGTCAATCCGATGGATCAGGCACTTCAGATGCTGATCTATCTGATCATTATTGCACTCTGTCTGATCATTCTGCTCCCCTGCCTGAACGTAGTGGCGCTGGCATTCAACGACGGAGCGGATGCAGCGAGGGGTGGCGTATGGTTCTGGCCGAGACAGTTCACCATGGATAACTTCAAAGAAGTATTCAAAGACGGAAGTATTACCACAGCTTATGTGATCACGATCGCAAGAACTGTAATCGGAACGTTTTTAAGCTTAATGGTAACTACTCTGGCAGGTTATGCACTGAAACAGGAAGATCTGCCGGGAAGAAAGATCATCACCATGCTGATCACATTTACCATGCTGTTCGGTGGTGGTATGATCCCTACCTATATTCAGTACAAAAACTTACACCTGTTAAACTCTTTCTGGGTTTACGTGGTTCCGAGTCTGGTGAGCGTTACCTATCTGTTGATGGTACGAACCTTCTTCGAAGGAATCCCGGACAGCCTGGAAGAGTCAGCCAAACTGGACGGCTGCGGATTCTTTCAGACTTACCTGAAAATCATGCTTCCGTTAAGTAAACCGGTAATCGCCGTAGTTGGACTGTATACCGCAGTAAATCACTGGAACGATTGGTTTGCAGGAGCATTCTATGTCAACGACACCAAACTGTGGCCGGTACAGACCGTTCTGCAGCAGATGTTGACAAAAGCAATGAATTCACAGCAGGAAGTGACTTCTGTTGCTCAGGCACTGGCGCATAATACCGTGTCTGTAACATCCGATTCTCTGAAGATGGCAGCAGTTGTTGTTACAACCGTTCCGATTCTCTGTGTATATCCGTTCGTGCAGAAATACTTTGCACAGGGCGCGATGATCGGTGCAGTGAAAGGTTAAGTTAAATATTAAAAGGTTCTTTGCCTCGTTCAGCATTTATATAGAGATGAATCTATGAGCGACGCGGGGAACCTTTTTCTGTGAAAAAAATAAGGTTGAAAATTACTGTTTCTGAGAAAAGTCAGAAAAGCAGATTTTATAGAGAAAAAGAGAAAAGTATAAAAAAATACACCACATGGTGCTGCAGAATCATGATACAATGAGCGTTAGCGAGCGGGAACAAACGAAGTTTATTCATCGTGAGCGGCGAATGTCGATCATGAACGAAGTTCATGATATAATGAACAAAACGGGCTGCGGAAGTGACAGAAAATCCGGGCACACGAGAGAGGGAGAAGGTATGAACGCGAAAAAGTGGGATGTTTATGT
>OLOE01000902.1_pt1 | contig 13771 bp, 10 predicted proteins | sample 1673201 | NCBI WGS metagenome assembly OLOE01 (sample SAMEA3136765, study PRJEB25190) | human gut metagenome | biome: human gut; feature: human-associated habitat; material: faeces | place: Austria | collected 2013
ATTACCAACCGGTTGCCATGTACTATGGTGGCGGAAAACTTTATACAAATGGCGGTAATATTTACTACGCTAAGGAAGTACAGTTTAATCTCTTTTTGATGCGTATGTTCTCGCGCCTCTAAGAGAAAGGACGTTAAACTTAGGAAAGACAAATGAAAGCATTATTAGTGTATTTTAGAGGATACATCAAAGACAGTATCCTGGGACCCGTTTTTAAATTAATCGAAGCCAGTTTCGAACTCTTGGTCCCTCTAGTGATTGCTGGAATTGTCGACACAACTATTCCAAATAAAGACCAAAATCATCTGTTTATGATGATTTTTCTCTTGTTCGGACTTGCCGTTATTGGGGTTGTTGTTGCTATTTCAGCACAGTATTTTTCATCCAGAGCAGCAGTTGGCTATGCCCGAGGTTTAACCAATGATTTGTATGCGAAGATCATGCGTTTATCAAAGGAAAAGCGGGATGAGATTGGAACGTCAAGTTTGGTGACACGTTTGACTGGTGATACCTTTCAAATCCAAACGGGCATCAATCAATTTTTGAGGCTCTTTTTGAGGGCACCGATTATCGTGACGGGAGCCATTATTATGGCATTCCGAATCAGTCCACGCTTGACCCTTTGGTTTCTTGGCATGGTCTTGGTATTGACCCTTATTATTGTACTAGCTAGTCGCATCGTCAATCCTTTATACGTCAAGATTCGAGTAATTAATGAATCAATTGTTACCAATACGCGTCAACAACTTGAAGGTATGAGGGTTATTCGGGCTTTTGATCAGAGTGAGCGTGAATTAGATAATTTTACTGCCGTCAATAAAGACTTGAAGAAGTGGCAGCTCAAAACAGGAGTGATAGCAAGTCTCATTAGTCCTTTGACTTTCTTGGTTGTTAATATGACCTTGATTGCTATCCTTTGGCAGGGAAATCTGCAAATTCAAGCTGGCCTTTTGTCTCAAGGGATGCTGATTGCTCTGGTCAATTATCTCTTGCAAATTTTGACGGAGCTCCTTAAATTAGCCATGATGTTGACCAATCTAAACCAAAGTTTTATTTCAGCGAAACGGGTAAAAGCTATTTTTGAACTCCAAGATGAGGATATTGAAGCACCTTTAGAAGTCCGAACTTCTAGTCAGGCTTCTACAGTGCTAGCTATTGATCAGATGACCTTTACCTATCCTACAGCTAGTTCGCCATCACTCCAAGAGATTCATGTAAGTCTTACTCAAGGTCAGTCACTAGGTATTATTGGTGGTACAGGTTCGGGTAAATCGACATTGGTGAACTTAATCATGAACTTATATCAGCCTCAGATTGGTTCATTAGCTATTTTCAAAGATCAAAAATCACCAAAAAATCTTAAAGAGTGGCGTTCTTGGGTTGCCTATGTCCCGCAAAAAGCTGAGTTATTTAGAGGAACCATTCGTTCAAACTTGTCATTAGGGCTTGACCACGAACCGAGTGAGCAAGAACTCTGGCATGCGCTTGACATGGCTCAGGCTGCTGATTTTGTAAGGGATAAGGACCTTGGTTTAGATGAGCCAGTTGAGTCATTTGGCCGTAATTTTTCGGGGGGTCAACGTCAACGTTTGACTATTGCGCGTGCGCTGATGAGACCAGCACCATTCTTGATTTTGGATGACTCCACCTCAGCCCTAGATTACTTGACTGAAAGTCGCTTACTAGCGGCTATCAGAGACAATCTTAAATCAACGAGTCTGATTATTATTTCGCAAAGAACAAATAGTCTAAAAGCTGTTGATCAAATTTTGGTGCTTGATAAGGGACATCAAGTTGGCTTGGGTAATCATGAAGAATTGCTTGCCACAAATAAACTCTATCAAGACATTCATTATTCTCAACATCAAAAGGAGGTCGCTGATGAAGGCTAGAAATAATAAATCAACGCTTAAACGTTTAAGTAGAGATATCTTAAGTCAGCGCTACCTCTTTGCCTTAGCAACTGTTGGGACCATTATTCAAGTTGCCTTAACGGTTTACTTACCTATCTTAATTGGTGATGCAGTGGACGCTGTTCTTAAGATGAACGCCGTTCTATTGATGTCACGTTTAATTTGGCAGATGCTTGTAGTTATCTTAGCTAATAGTGCAATCCAGTGGCTTAACCCTTTGATTTATAATCGATTAATTTATTCATATAGCGAAAGTTTACGTGAACGAGTCATGATGAAAATTCATGCTATGCCACTTAGTTACCTTGATCGTCAAGGAACTGGAGACATGGTTAGCCGTGTGACTACAGATAGCGATCAGTTAAACAACGGACTTCTCATGGTCTTTAACCAATTTTTCGTTGGGCTTTTGACTATCTTTGTCATAATCATTACCATGGCTCGGTTAGACTGGTTCATGATGCTCTTAGTTCTAGTGATGACGCCTCTGTCAATGCTTGTGGCACGTTTTATCGCAAAGAAGAGCTATCAACTCTATCGCAATCAAACTAAATGGCGAGGTGTGCAGACTCAGTTGATTGAGGAAAGTCTGACTCAAGAAGCTTTAGTACAGAGTCTAAATGCTCAAGACCAGATGGTTAGGAGTTTTAAAGACGTCAATGGTAAGTATGCTGATTATTCACAGGGTGCTATCTTTTATTCGTCAGCGGTTAACCCAGCTACACGTTTTGTTAATAGTCTAATCTATGCTCTCATTGCAGGTGTTGGTGCTTATCGAATCATGTCGGGTGGCGCTTTTACAGTGGGACAATTGACTACCTTCCTAAATTATGTCACCCAGTATACCAAACCTTTTAATGATATCTCATCTGTTCTATCTGAACTTCAAAGTGCTTTGGCCTGTGCTGATCGCCTTTATATGATATTGGATGAAGAGGAAATAACAGAAACAGGTAAGGCGGTCTTGGAAGAAGCAGATGTGCAGGGACGTTTTCAATTTGACCATGTCCAATTTGGCTATTTGCCTAATAAACCTCTTATCAAGGATTTGAGCATTGATATCCCTGCCGCAAGTACTGTTGCCATTGTTGGTCCAACAGGAGCGGGGAAATCTACCTTGATTAACCTACTTATGCGTTTCTATGATTTGGATAAGGGGAACATTCTACTGGACGGTAGACCTATTACAGATTATACTCGTGAGAGTCTTCGGAAACAGATTGGGATGGTTTTGCAGGAAACTTGGCTTGAGGTCGGCACTATTCATGATAATATTGCCTATGGAAATCCAGAAGCCAGTCGTGAAGAAGTCATAGCAGCGGCCAAGGCTGCCAATGCTGATTTCTTTATTCAGCAGTTGCCTCAAGGCTACGACACCTACTTGAATGATGCGGGGCAATCCCTTTCTCAGGGACAACGTCAGCTTTTGACCATTGCTCGCATATTTGTCAATGTGCCTAAAATCTTAATTTTGGATGAAGCCACTTCTAGTATCGATACTCGTACAGAGCTTCTCATTCAAGAGGCCTTCGCTAAATTAATGAAATGTCGAACAAGTTTCATCATTGCCCATCGATTATCTACCATAGAGAATGCGGACCTTATTTTGGTCATGAATAATGGAGATATCGTTGAACACGGAACCCATGAACAACTGATGCAAGCTAAGGGAATGTACTATCGTATGCAGACGGCCCAAAAGACACAAAATAGTTAAATCCGACAGAGCTTTTAAGCTCTGTTTTTTATGATTTTAGCCAATCATTTATCACGGAAGCTTATTAATGAAAAAGAAATGAAATTTAGTTATTTTTTCTTTTTTATTGGAAAAAATACTGATAAGATGGTAAACTAAAGAGGATATTATATAAAAAAAGGTATCGAAAATTAGAATGTTAAAACATAAAAACGTCCTAGTGTTTTTAGGACAAACCTTGCTTTATTTCGCCATTTTTATGGCCCTAATTTATCTCTACAATTACCTAGGACAAGGTCAAGGTAATTTTATCTATAACGAATTTTAGGAAGAATAATGACGAATACAAAAATTAAAGATATGATCGAAACGATTGAGCAGTTTGCTCAATCACAACCTGACTTTCCTGTTTACAATATTTTAGGGGAAGTTCACACTTACGGTGACTTAAAAGCTGACTCGGATAGCCTAGCTGCCAAGATTGATAGTCTTGATATTCCAGAAAAATCACCTGTTGTGGTTTATGGCGGTCAAGAGTATGAAATGTTGGCAACTTTTGTCGCTTTGACTAAATCTGGTCACGCTTATATTCCAATTGATAGTCACTCAGCTCTTGAGCGCGTGACGGCTATCGTTGAAGTAGCAGAGCCTAGTCTGATTATTGCTATCAATGACTTCCCACTTGAGGAAGTCCAAGCTCCAATTCTAACATTGGATCAAGTGACAACAGCTTTTGAAAGCAAGACTAGCTACGAAGTGACTCATCCTGTTAAGGGGGATGATACTTATTACATCATCTTCACTTCAGGAACTACAGGTAAGCCTAAAGGGGTCCAAATTTCACACAATAATCTCCTTAGTTTCACCAACTGGATGATTACGGATAAGGAATTTGCGACTCCAAAACGTCCACAAATGCTGGCTCAACCGCCTTATTCATTTGACCTATCGGTAATGTACTGGGCACCAACATTGGCACTTGGAGGAACACTCTATGCGCTTCCTTCAGCCATTACACAGGACTTCAAGAAGCTCTTTGAAACGATCTTCTCACTTCCAATTGCTATTTGGACATCAACACCATCTTTTGCAGATATGGCAATGTTGTCTGAAGACTTCAATGCAGAGAAGATGCCAGAAATTACGCATTTCTATTTTGATGGAGAAGAGTTGACTGTCAAGACTGCTCAAAAGCTTCGCCAACGTTTCCCAGAAGCACGTATTATTAATGCTTACGGACCAACTGAAGCAACTGTCGCCTTATCAGCAGTAGCAGTAACTGATGAGATGCTGGCTAACCTTAAGCGCTTGCCGATTGGTTATACCAAGGAAGATTCACCGACTTATATTATCGATGAGGATGGCAATATCCTTCCAAATGGTCAACAGGGTGAAATCATCGTATCAGGACCAGCAGTTTCAAAAGGATATATGAACAATCCTGAAAAGACTGCGGAAGCCTTCTTCGAGTTTAATGGCCTTCCTGCTTACCATACTGGTGATGTAGGAACGATGACTGATGAAGGTCTCCTTCTTTACGGTGGTCGTATGGACTTCCAGATTAAATTTAATGGTTTCCGTATTGAGCTAGAGGATGTTTCACAAAACCTTAATAAGTCTAAGTATATTGATTCAGCAGTAGCTGTGCCACGTTACAATAAAGACCATAAGGTTCAGAACCTCTTGGCTTATGTGATTCTTAAGGATGGTGTTCGTGAGCAGTTTGAACGTGAAATTGATATCACCAAGGCGATTAAGGCAGACTTAGAAGATATCATGATGTCTTACATGATGCCTACTAAGTTCCTCTATCGTGAGAGCTTGCCTTTAACACCAAATGGGAAAATCGATATCAAGGGTCTTATCAGTGAGGTTAACAACCGATGATTGACTTCTTGAAACAGCTCCCCCATTTAGAAGCCTACGGTAATCCCTTCTATTTTATCTATCTTGGATTAGCTCTATTGCCAATCTTTGTGGGTCTCTTCTTTAAAAAGCGTTTTGCAATTTATGAGTGTTTGGTCAGTCTAGCCTTTATTGTTCTTGCTCTGACAGGAACACATGCTAGCCAATTACTAGCCTTACTCTTCTATATCGTTTGGCAAATCATCTGGGTTTATTCCTACAAACATTACCGCAGTCAAAAGGACAATAAATGGGTTTTCTATTTACACTCATTTCTTGTAGTCCTTCCCTTGATTTTTGTTAAGGTAGAGCCTGCGATAAATGGTACTCAGTCACTCTTAAACTTTCTTGGTATTTCTTACTTGACCTTCCGATCAGTTGGTATGATTATCGAGATGCGGGATGGTGTCCTTAAAGAGTTTACACTTGGAGAGTTCCTCCGATTCATGCTCTTTATGCCAACCTTTACGAGTGGTCCTATTGATCGCTTCAAACGCTTTAACGAAGATTACCAAACGATTCCTGAGCGAGACGAGCTGATGAATATGTTGGAGCAAGCTGTAAAATATATCATGCTTGGTTTCCTCTATAAGTTTGTTTTAGCTCAGATCTTCGGAAGTATGCTCTTGCCTTCATTGAAAGCACAAGCTTTGTCTCAAGGTGGAATCTTTAATATACCAACACTTGGTGTCATGTATGTTTTCGGTTTTGATCTCTTCTTTGACTTTGCGGGTTACTCGATGTTTGCCTTGGCAGCATCTAACCTTATGGGGATTAAGAGCCCAATCAACTTTGACAAACCTTTCATCTCAAGAGACTTGAAAGAATTTTGGAATCGTTGGCATATGAGCTTGTCTTTCTGGTTCCGTGACTTTGTCTTTATGCGTTTGGTTATGGTTTTGATGAGGAATAAGGTTTTTAAAAATCGTAATACCACATCAAACGTGGCCTATGTTCTCAATATGATGGTAATGGGATTCTGGCATGGAGTTACTTGGTACTACATTGCTTACGGTATTTTCCATGGTATTGGTCTAGGAATTAATGATGCCTGGTTACGTAAGAAGAAGACCATTAATAAAGAACGTAAGAAAGCTGGTCTTGACCCCCTTCCTGAAAATAAATGGACGAAGGCTTTGGGAATCTTTATTACATTTAACACTGTTATGTTGTCATTCTTGATTTTCTCTGGATTCTTGAATGACCTCTGGTTCACTAAAAAATAAGTAAAGGAAATATAAAAATGGATGTAAAATCAGAAGTTATTGAAATTATTGATGAACTCTTCATGGAAGACGTTTCAGACATGATGGATGAAGACCTTTTCGATGCTGGTGTTCTCGACTCTATGGGAACAGTTGAGCTTATCGTTGAATTGGAATCACGTTTCGATATTCGTGTACCAGTTTCAGAATTTGGTCGTGATGACTGGAACACAGCTAATAAGATTGTTGAAGGGGTAACGGAGCTTCGCAATGCTTAAGCGTTTATGGCAAATTTTTGGCCCAGTAATTTGTGCCTTGGTCTTGGTAGTTGTAGTTATATATACCTACCCACAAGGCAGAAAACATAGTTATGAGGCTGAAAAACGTAGTGCAGTAACACTGACAAATGAAAACTTTAAGAGTCGGATGAACAAAACTACCGCTCTTTCAGATAAGAAGCATCGATTTGTCCCTTTCTTTGGGTCAAGTGAGTGGTTGCGTTTTGATGCCCTTCATCCAGCTGTTTTAGCTGAAAAGTACGACCGTAACTATCGCCCATATTTTATTGGACAACGTGGAGCAGCCTCTCTAAACCAATATTTGGGAATGCAACAAATGCTTCCAGAATTACAAAACGGTACAGCTGTGTACGTCTTGTCTCCACAATGGTTTACTAAAAAGGGGTATAATTCTGCAGCTTTTCAGGAGTTCTACAATAACGACCAACTGAGTAGTTTCCTAAGTCAAAATCAGACGGATGCAAATTCTCAGTATGCAGCTCAACGTATCTTAGAGATGAAACCTGAGATTACTATGAAATCTCAACTTTCTAAAGTAGCTAATGGGCAAGATTTAAATTCTCTTGATAAGACTTATATTCAATTTATGGCAGAGCTTAATAAGCGAGAAGATGCCTTGTTCAGTCCTTTTGCAGCATCAAATAATGCAAATTACGACAAAAAGGTTCTTCCTTATCTTAAAGAGTTGCCAGACAATCTCTCTTACGAGGCACTTGACCAGGTTGCCGTAAGAGATGCAGAAGCTCATACCAAGTCAAACGACTTTGGTATCGATGATCGTTTCTATAAGAAACGTTTGGCTAAAAAGATTGGTAAACTTAAAGGTTTTCAAAAGAATCTTTCGTATGAAGTTTCACAAGAATACGGTGACCTACAGTTAGTCTTAAATCAATTTGCGAAGTCAAATACTAACGTTATCTTTGTCATCCCACCTGTTAATAGCAAGTGGATGGCTTATACGGGACTAAGTCAAGAAATGTATGACGCTACGGTTTCTAAAATCCGTTATCAATTGGAAAGTCAAGGCTTCACCAATATTGCTGACTTCTCAAAAGACGGAGATCAACCTTACTTCATGCAAGATACCATTCATATGGGATGGAAAGGATGGGTAGCCTTTGACAAGGCTGTTGATCCATTTGTAAGTAATCCAACACCTGCACCTAGCTATAACTTGAACGACCGCTTTTATAGTAAGGATTGGGCAGGTTATACAGGGGCTCCTAGTCAGTTTAAGTAGCATTACTTAATAAATCAAAAAGGCTTGTTAAAGCCTTTTTATGTTATGATCTTTCCACGGTATTACCTTCGGAAATTATTAAAAAAGGTTTGGGAGTTATCCCAATCCTTTTTATCCTTTTAAGTTTTATAATACGTTAAACAGATAGTTATTTGTTTTTAGTTAGAGCTTTTCGAATTAAATCTGCAGGGATAATCAAAACTGCGATAAGAAGAGCAACGATATAGTGTTCAACATCCATTGGAACGGTACTAAATACTTTACCACCGAATTGAATAATCAAGGTTTGAACGACAGCAATAGAAATCATTACAATTGAGAATTTCTTGTTTTCGCCGATATGTTCAAAAACATTAAATCCATTACTACGTGTGTTAAGTGAGTTGAAGATGACAGCATAGATAAATACTGTAAATGTGAATGTTGTTACCATTTCAAAGTTGCCAGTTCCATTTGTGATAAAGTCTTGGATACCACCAACATTTTTAAGAATGGCTAAACATACAAGAGTAATGAAGACGCTGGCTACACCAATAGCAGATTTCATATATCCAGTAAGAATGTTTGCCTTCTTAGCAACTGGTTTTTCATTCATATAACGGTCTAGCGTAGGCTCTTCACCAAATGCAAGGGCAGCAAGTGTGTCCATGATAAGGTTAATCCAGAGAATTTGGATAATTGTAAATGGCTCTTTGAGGCCCAAAAGTGGTGAGAGAAGTGACATGGCAATAGTCGTCACGTTTACGGTTAACTGGAAGATAATGAATTTACTTACTGACTTACTCATAGTACGTCCATAGAGGACGGCTTTTTCAATCGAAGTCAATGAGTTATTCAAGATAACGATATCTGAAGCTTCACGTGCAACTTCAGTACCATCACCCATTGAGAATCCGACATCAGCTGATTTAAGGGCAGGTGAGTCATTGACCCCATCACCTGTCATACCAGCGACCATATCAAGGTCTTGAGCTGCCTCAATAAGACGTTTTTTATCCATTGGAAGGGCACGACTGACCACTTTTAAGTGAGGCAATTGTTGTTTAAGTTCTTGATCTGAGAGGGCAGAGAGTTCATCGTGAGTAAAGACGAGGTCATTTTCTCCAGTGACGATACCGGCTTCTTTAGCGATAGCAACAGCGGTTTCTTTACGGTCACCAGTTACCATAACTACTTGAACACCTGCACGGTTCATTGTTTCAACAGTTTGTTTAATTGAAGAACGAACGTTATCACGGATACATACGATACCAATCAAGACTTTATCATTACCATCTGTATTGAGGATAGCAAGCAAACGCATTGAACGGTTAGCTTGTTCCAATGACAATTCTTGGAAACGAGCTTTAATATCATCTGTAAAGTTTTGTTTATTACCATCTTTATCAAGATAGTAGTAGCAGTCATTTAGGATGAATTCTGGAGCACCTTTGATGTAAATTTTTCCGTCCTTAGTCGTTACACTTGCGAATTTTGTTGCTGAGTTGAATTGTTGCTTCTCAGTAATTGTGTTCGTATCGAAATCAAGTTGAGAACGGCCAATAAGGAAATCAAGAAGTGCACGGTCAGTGGCATTACTACCAACAGCACTGCCATCAGCTACCATGGCATCGTTGTTAAGACCGATACCATTAATCATTTCAGCTTTAAGGCTATCTGACATTGTGTCAAAATCAGGAGCATCAGTTTCACCAGTAGACGCATAAAGTGTTCCATCAGCAAGGAAGAAGTCAACTACAGATAGTTTACCTTCTGTGATGGTACCAGTCTTATCACTGAAGAGGATATTCATGTATCCGGCTGTTTCAATGGTATCAGGATGGCGAACTAAGATATTTTGAGCTAAAAGTCGTCCTGAGTTCATTGAAGAAACGAGTGCCAACATCATTGGCAGACCTTCTGGAACGGCCATGATGATGATTGTAACCGCAAAGAGAATTGTTTCAATGATAAGGAGGAAGATTGAACCACCATTGAGGTTATTAGCCTTATTAAGGGCAATAAAGCCTAATACAAGATTAATCACTGAATATGCAGCACCTGCACTATAACCAAGGACACCGATGTTTCCAGCAAGTTTGTTAAGTTTCTCTTTAGATGGTGAATCTTTACTATCTTCTTGAAGAGAAGTATTGATGCTTCCTAGAACGGTGTTATCACCAATTTGTGTAGCTTCCATAACAGCTTCACCCGAAGTAACAACTGTACCACGGAAGACTTTGAGCTCTGTAAAGAGGTCTGAAGAGTCTGGCTCTTTTTGATCACCAAGAGGAAGTTTTTTAGCATCTTCACTTTCACCATTAAGGACAGCTTGGTTGACTTTTAACTCACCTTCCAAGATGATACCATCAACTGGAATCTTGTCCCCTGATTGAAGGAGAATCTGATCACCTTTTACAATATCATCAACGAGAACCTCTTTAAGTTTACCATCACGGTAAACTTTAGCATTAGTTTTCGAAGCCTCTTCCTGAAGAGTGTTGAACTTTTGCTCATTGCGGTATTGTGAGACTGCTGAGAATCCAGTAGACATCAAAATGGCGAAAATTAGTGAGATAGCCTCATACCAATTAGCTTCACCAATAGCAGGGAAAATCATTCCAACAAAGTTGAAAATGATTTTTAATCCTAAGGCAGCCAAGAGGATAAGAATCCATTGATCTTGGAAGGCTTCGATAAAGATTGAGAGGAGCGAGTTAGCCTCTTTACTAGAGAGCCTATTATCGCCATGGGCGTTTTTACTTGCTTGAACTTCAGCGGAAGTCAAGCCTTTAAATTTTTTCATTTAAGGTTTGTATCCTTTCTAAATTGTTACTCAGTTTTAAGGCTAATAAATTTAAAGCCAAATAGCTCGTCATTTCAGTCAAGATAACTGGAATAACTATCAGTAAGTATTATACTTTATTTTACTACTAAATTGTTGATTTTTTAACCAATAGAAAATTGAAGTTTCTTTTGTCTTTAGTAGGTGTAGGAGAGTACAAAGAACTCGCTTCTTTTGTTTAGATATAATTATCTTCCTCCACCTTCAATTCATACAAGCCTCTCACCGCATTACATCCGTAGATGGCCTGAGCCTGTTTCAGATCTTTTACAGTCAGGACTTTTTCTTTCAGCTTATTTTCAGCTATAAGACTTTGTCTGTAGATCCCATTTAAGAGGCCGAGGTGAACTGGTGGTGTGTAGAGTTGGTCTTCGATTTTAAGAACGATGTTACCGATAGAGGTTTCTAGGAGTTGTCCCTCGTGATTATAATAGATTTGTTCGTGAAGTTCGATACTAAGGTGAGGACGGTAACTTGTTTTAAAGAAGGTATAGGGGCTATCCAAGGGATGTCTTTGCTCAACTAACCTTGCTTGGCAAAAGTCATCAGATAAGTTTGTTAATTGGCTATGTTCAAACTTCAGTTCACCATCTTTTTTAAGGGACATTTTAAGACGGTAGTCTGTGTCAAGATCTAGTGATTGGCACAGAGCTGTGGCTTGATTGTGCGCTTTTTCTGCATTGAAAGGATAGTCAAAGTATCGGCTACTCTCTTGTAAACGTTTTATATGCTCCTCCAGAAAGAGAAGTTTTCCTTGATGAATACGACCGGTAGAAATGAGATCGAATTTTGGGTTCTGACGGTATAGAACAGCAGCTTTCTGCTTGGTTTCTTCATATTCAGCTTCCCAGTTGCTGTCCCAGGTAATACCTCCTCCGACACCATAGATAGCCTTGGTTCCTTCCATTTGTAGTGTCCGAATAGCCACGTTGAAAATACTAGGTCCCTGTGGCACCAAGATACCAATAGCTCCACAATAGACACCTCGAGGCTGTTTTTCCACCTTCTTAATAATCTCCATGGTTGCTATTTTTGGGGCACCTGTAATCGATCCGCATGGAAAAAGGGCTTGGAAGACATCACTTAAACGACTATTTGGTAGGAGTTGCGTCTCAATAGTTGAAGTCATTTGCCAAACCGTAGAGTATTGTTCAACTTGGCAAAGGCTCTTGACATCTTCACTTCCTATTTTTGAAATACGATTCATGTCATTTCTAAGAAGATCAACAATCATCATATTTTCAGAGCGATTTTTTTGGTCCTGAGCTAGCCATCTTGCTTGTGCAAGGTCAGTTTCAGTTGTTAAACCTCGATTGGTAGTACCTTTCATAGGACGAGTAGTCAACTTATCTCCATCTTTTTTAAAGAAGAGTTCTGGACTTATAGAAATGATAGAAACATCATCGTGCTGAATAAAGGCATTGTAATGGGCATTTTGCTCAACAACCAATCGATTGTAGATGGCAAAGGGATCAGCTGTCAGGTTCTGTTGAAGTTGAACAGTATAATTGACCTGATAAGTATCACCTTGTCGAATATGGTGGTGTATATGCTCAATAGCAGCCTTGTATTCCTCAGCAGTAGTTAGCTCTTGCCAAGACTTTGGTAAGGTAATAGGGTCATAAGTAAGTGGAATAGGCTCTGTTTGAACAGTTTCATGAACAGTGAAGTAGAGGAGATACTCAGACATTAATGGACCATCAATAACCTGAAATTTTGTCTCGAAGGCAGGGGCTGCTTCATAGGAAACATAACCTACTGCATAATAACCTTCATTTTGATAGGCTTCGAGTTCATCTAAAAGGGGTTTGACTTCCTTAATGTCCTTTGTTTTTAGTTCTTTAATGGCGTCTGTAAAGATTTGTCTGACACCAAGTTCTTTAAAATCAATAACAGTTTTCTTATGCATACTTAGAGTATAACATAAGAAGTTTCCCTCTGGTTCTTTTTCATGTTTTAATTATCTTTCTCAAAATTTTAACCAAAAATGAACTTTTCAGATAGTTTTACATATGTTATAATGATAGGGACTAAAAGAAGATTTTAGAGGGAAATATGACTGAAAAAAATAACTTTGAGAAAGGCAACAGCAACCTTTCAAACAATAAAATGAAAAAAGGCACTTCTAAGAATTCATGGAAGCACCAGATGTACGAGCTAGAAATAGCTATTGCTAAAGAGTCAAGTAACAAAAAAAGAAATGAACTCATTAAACTTCATAATGGCTATATGAGTGAGTATGATAGCTTAAAGAAACAAATCATATGGTTAGCCGTCTTGGGAATTTGTTTCTTATTAGTATTGGCAGTTTTTGGTTATTTTATTTGGAATAGTTACAATAGTGAGAATATGTCTTATACATCATCTTTGCTTCAAGAGAGGGTACTGAGCACTTATAGAGCTTAGTGTTCTGATCCTAGTAAATAATAGAGTCTCTAGACAAAAGTCTAGGGATTTTTTGATATAAAAAGGGATTTAGTAAGTCAATATATAGTTATTAGCTATAACGATATCTAAGCAAAAGGAGATAACAGAAGTCGGTAACCCTTTATTTTATAGGGTATAGTCTAAAACTATATATAGAGAAAACTAATAGCAATTATACAGCTACCCATTTCTTTGGTAAGATAAGTTCAACAACAAAGAGGAGGACACAAGATGTCAACTACTATCATTGGTTTCCCACGTT
>OLOE01000915.1_pt1 | contig 13648 bp, 8 predicted proteins | sample 1673201 | NCBI WGS metagenome assembly OLOE01 (sample SAMEA3136765, study PRJEB25190) | human gut metagenome | biome: human gut; feature: human-associated habitat; material: faeces | place: Austria | collected 2013
CGAAGCTGTATATAATGACTTTCACATTGGAGAGAATGCCGATGTGACGATCATAGCAGGCTGCGGAATCCACAATAGTGGCTGTAATGATAGTCGTCACGATGGTATTCATACTTTCCATGTGGGTAAAAATGCTAATGTACATTACGAGGAAAAACACTATGGAGAGGGGAATGGAACCGGAAGCAGAGTGCTGAATCCCGTAACTAATATTGAGCTTGGAGAGAACTCCGTATTTACGCTGGATACCGTTCAGATCAAAGGTGTTGACTCCACAATCCGTACCACAAATGTTTCAATGGATGCAGATTCCAAGCTGTTTGTTCTGGAACGTCTGATGACAGATGGGGAGCAGAAAGCGGAGTCTGATATTGAAGTCTGTATGAACGGAGCGGGATCTTCTGCACAGATTATTTCCCGTTCTGTTGGAAAGGGAAACTCTTCCCAGGTTTTCCATCCGAAGGCTGTTGGAAAGAACAAATGTCACGCACATATCCAGTGTGATTCCATTATTATGGATCATGCAGAGGTGGGTTCTATCCCGGAAATCCAGGCGAAGCATGTGGATGCTGCAATTGTTCATGAGGCCGCTATTGGAAGAATTAACGATGAGCAGCTTCTGAAGCTAAGAACTCTTGGAATGACGGAAGCTGAGGCGGAAAATGTGATCATTGAGAATTTCCTGAGTTGATAAAAACTTAAACAGAAAAATAACTATTCAGTAGGTATGTACTATTTTGCGGAGGTTGTAACTGTGAAGGTGCTGAATAGTTACACAGAGAATATAGAATCTTCAGGTAGGTTTGGAAGATTTATGAAAAAATGCCAGGCAGCGTCGTTCAAAGACGCTGCCTGGCATTTGACATTATCTAATTTTTACGGATTTTTTGGAACTCCATTTGGAATAATATTTTTTGCCGCTTACAACTTTGTAGGTGCGGATCCGTACATAATATTTTTTCTTTGAAACCAGTTTCTTTAAGGTTGCGCGTGTAGCAGAGCCTTTTACGGTAAGGGTTTTCGCCTTTTTCATGCTGCTGTTCTGGTTGCCGTTATCGGAATCATCTTTACCGGAGTTATCTTTACCGGAGTTATCTTTACCGGAATCGTCTTTACCAGAGTTATCTTTACCAGAATCATCTTTACCGGAATCGTCTTTACCGGAGTCATCTTTACCAGAATCGTCTTTACCAGAGTCATCTTTACCGGAATCATCCTTACCAGAATCGTCTTTACCAGAATCATCTTTACCAGAATCATCTTTACCAGGATTATCTTTTCCTGCGTCCGAGTCATCCTTGCCAGGAGCAGCTGTGATCGTAAAGGTTGTGTTAATAATGCCGGTGTAATTTCCAGCTCCAGTAATAGTTACAGTAGCAGTACCTTCCTTCACATTATCTTTATAAGAAACTGTGAAATCAGTGCCTGCCGCAAGTGTCTTGTCTCCGTATGTAACGGTAACATCCGGGCATTTCTCTGTTCCGTCACTGGTGTAGGAATACTGGGAAAGGGAAGCGGAATAGCGGCTGATATCCAATGGTTTAATGGTAAAGTCTTTTGTAACAGAACCAGTGTAATTTCCACTGCCGTTTACGATAACAGAAGCAGTACCTGCATCCAAGTTGTTTCTGTAGGAAACGTAATAATCCTGGTTCAGGGTTAATTCCTTGTCCCCGCTTTTTACTGTGACGGTTGGGCGCAAAGAGGAGCCTGTGTAGGTAAGGCTTTCATCGGAAAGCGTAACCGTGCAGCTGCTGATGTCAGCTCTGTTTATAGTAAAGGATTTGGTTACATACTCCTGGTAATTTCCAATTCCATCAATTCCAACCCACGGAGAATTGTAATAGCTGCTTGGTTCAATGTTGTTGTGGTATGTTACGATGAAATCCCTGTCTTTTACCAGGGTTTTACCGCTGTGGGTAACTGTCACTTCAGGAGTTACCTCGGAACCAGTGTAATATGCCGGGGCAATGGAGAATCTGGCATTTGCCATGATCTACAATACAATCACTGGAAATACAGATGCAGTAGAGGAAAATGGAGAGGCAGTCCGTTTGTACCAGAATTTCTGGAGATTCACAAAGGAAAATATGAAAAGGGACACAAATTTAGTTTTTTATTTAAGATAAATGTGAAAAAAATGTGAAATTAGCACTCTCCTCTTGACAGTGCTAACAATGTGTGTTATATTACATGCAGAACAAAGGAAGAGAGAAAAAGAAATCTTCCAGTTTCAACAACGATGTTAATTAAACACGCAAGTGTTCACAATATAAGGAGGAATGGATTATGTTAATGCCTAGTATTTTTGGAGAAGATTTATTTGATGACTGGATGAGATTACCTGTAGAAAGAGAGAATCACAGAGGTTACAGAGCTGCTGAATTGATGAAGACAGATATTAAGGATGTGGATGGAAATTATGAGCTGAGCATTGATCTTCCAGGCTTCCATAAAGAGGATGTGAAGATTCAGCTGAAGGATGGCTATCTGAACATTCAAGCTTCCAGAACCGAGAATAAAGATGAGAAAGACAATAACGGCAAATACGTTCACAGAGAGCGTTACACCGGACAGTGCTCCAGAAGCTTTTACGTAGGTAAGGAACTGGAGCATGAGGACATCCATGCGAAATATGACAATGGTGTTCTGACTGTTACTTTCCCGAAGGAAGCGAAGAAAAAAGTGCCGGAAGAGAAGAAGTTTATTTCTATTGAAGGCTGATTTCCGGGGAAAGAGCTGTTTTAACAGATAAGAATTCCCGTGGGAAACTGATAACAGATAATAACTGGCGCGGAGCAGTTCACCTGCTTCGTGCCGATGAAATAAATAATTGAAATAGATAATTGAATTAGATAATATAGAGTGTGCATTAGCCGTGAATCAGAAGCGGCGGCTGATATTGCCGACTTACATAAGTAACGAGTGAAGGCGGCAGAGCATGTTTTGTTTGATGTGCTTGCAGTGTATGGATTATTCAGCAATATTGAAATAATGGTAAACAGCTTCTTTTATATAGATTGTGTTCATTTTAAGACGATTTTCTAATTTACATAGATTTTGTTTCATACCCCCTCATTTCCTGCCGGCTACCCACCGGCAGGTTTTTTCTTATGTCTTTACATCATTTCACCTGTCTGCTATACTTGTCTGGAATTGTTGATAACTGCAAAGGACAGAACAAAAAATCTCCCACAAATTATGATGTACATCTTGCAGAAAGCCTTTTCAAATAGGCTCCAGAGCGTGAAAACAAGATGTTACTGCAGTAATCGTGGATGGCAAAAACATGTTACTGCTTACCTGTTCACAGTAACAAAAACATTTTCAGAAAAGGAATTTACCCATGAATTACATTGTATTTGACCTGGAATGGAATCAGAGTCCGGGGGGAAAAAGGTGGTCTAACAGCCGTCTGCCTTTTGAAATCATAGAAATCGGCGCCATAAAACTAAATGAAGAGAAAGAAATTGTGGATAGCTTTCAGCGTCTGATCAAGCCCCAGGTGTACAATTGGATTCATGACAGCATTCATGAAGTGATTCACATGAATTATAAGGATCTGCAGAATGGAACTCTTTTCCCACAGGCCATCACGGAATTTTTGGAATGGTGTGGCGAAGAATATATTTTCTTTACCTGGGGAAATCAGGATGTAATGGAACTGCAGCGGAACATGAAATATTATGGAAAACTTTCCCTGCTCAAAGGTCCGGTGACTTATTATGATGTGCAGAAATTATTTGCCATTCGTTATGAAGAAAATGACGAGCGCCGTGCCCTGGAATTTGCTGCTGATAAAATGGGCGTGGAGAAGAAAATGGATTTTCACCGCGCTCTGGGAGATGCTTATTATACTGCATGTATTCTCCAGAAAATAGAAGATAAATACATTTTTCCAAACTCATCCCTGGACGTGTATCAGAATCCCAAGAGCAAGCGTGAAGAGATTCACATATCCTATCCAACCTATGATAAATATGTATCCCGGGAGTTCTATTCCCGCGAAAAAGCCATGAAGGACCGGGAAGTAACCAGCACGAAATGTCCATTGTGCCATAATCCTGCCAAGCGTAAGATCCGTTGGTTTATGAATAATTCCAAGGTTTACTACAGTGTGTCCCTCTGTCAGGAGCATGGCTTTGTACTGGGAAAAATCAGGATTCGCCGAACGGAAGACAATAAGTACTATGTAATTAAGAAGCTCACCAATGTAACCGATGAAGAAGCCGATGAAATCCGCCAGAAACGTGATGCGCATCGTGCCAAACGGAGACTGAAGAAAGAAGAGCAGTAAATCCGTGAAACTACTTCTTGTAACGAATGAAAAACTAACATTTGGTTAATAGAAAAATCCCCTCCAATCACATATGCTGATTATAAGTAATACAACAACAGCGTATAAAAAAGGAGGGGTTTTTATGAGTTTAAGAAATTATTTTTACAGGTTTGGGAAATACATTCTGACATTTTTCTTTGTAACACTGCTGATGGTTCTCTTTGGTCCGCTACGGGCGCAGGCTGCTATTACCAAGGATGTTACCTCGGATGGTTTTAAACTCAGCGGAACGGGCAGCATGAATGTGTGGGATGGAGACGAATTCCGCTATTATATCGGTTATCAGATCCCTCATGAAGACTCCATGGATTACAAGGTAGATGTGACTATGACTTTTCAAAGCTCCAGTCTGACGCCAGGCAGGGCAAGCGTGTATCTGGATGACGACAGCATACCCTTATATTCAAACGGAGGTACGGTGCTGCAGGGCTCAGCCACGTTCTCCAAATCTGATGAAATGGAATTGATGGAAATATTTGTAAATTATGATAGTTTTCCAAGTGAGCAGAACGTAGATTTTTCCATCACTGTAAATGTGCGGGAAAATCGCAAAAACGCAGATATTGCCATTTATCCGCCGGAAAACAATTACGACAAAACCACAGGAATGTTCCTGGTAACGGTTGACGATCCTTATGTTTTTTATTCAAATAAGGATTCGTCCAAATATTCTGTAAGTATTTCGGATTCATCAGTGGCACAGGTTACAGGCATTACTCCAAAATCCAATGACAGCTTTGAGATGAGCGTATATTTTGCAAAAGCAGGTTCGGCGGATTTCGTTTTTAAATATGGAAATCAGACGAAAAAGGTGACCTTCACAGTAGCGAAAACAGTCATAACTGTTTCCAGCTCCATCTCCCTAAAGGTGGGGGATACCACCATGTTTTCCAATTATGTTTTCAAAACCGGCGGTGGAAGCATCACCATCAAGAAAGTGAAATCCAGCAATAAAAAGATTGTTGATGCAGCCGGAGGATTCCTGATCGCAAAGAAGCCTGGCACTGCCAAGGTAAGTGCCCTGGTAAATGGCAAGCGGAGAACCATAACCGTGATCGTCGGCAAAAAGCCTGCCCCCAAGCCAAAACTGAAACAGCTTCAGGTAAAAGTGAAAGGCTATAAATATTATCCGGATTCCGGCAAAACCATTTACACAACCCGCTTCACCAATAAATCCAAAAGCACCATCACAAAAGTGAAGCTGAAATTTACCATGACCATTAATGAAGAAATGACCCGCACCAAAACCTTTAAGGTCAATATAAAACCGGGAAAGACAAAAACCATGAAGCTGAATATAGGAAAACTAATAGCAGATCCTTCAAATATTACGGTGAAATGTCTGAAATTCTGGTATAAGAGTTGAGAAATGAAATTGTAGTAATAGGAGCATTTCGAATAAAGAGATAAAAGAATATTGTGTAAAGTAGAGGAACTACAATAATACAGGGCTAAGAACGAAAATGCGTAATGCAGTTTTCATTCTTAGCCCTTATTCTATAAAGTCGGTGTTGTCAGCAGACTGGTCATGATCGACCGTTCATATTGCATTCCCCATCCAACCATCTGGCCATTGAAATAATACTTGCTCTTTAATCTCAATGGTCCCACAGCGTTGGAAAGAATGGCCCGTTTCTTGGTAAGAACACTGAGGTCTGTTCCTGTGGGGACGGTCACGTATACATTTTTTGTGTAGTAGAATGGATAAGTATTTCCGCAATTATTCAGCAGATACTGTTCACTTGGAAGATTTTTCTTCGGGACAGGATTCTTGCTGATTTTCATTTTTTTACATTCGAAATTGTCGAAACCGTAATCCAGAAGGCTCTTTGTGTCAGCCCAGGCGCCATTTACGGAATTCATCACAACTGCAACCAGGGTCATATTGCCGCGCTTGGCATAGGTGATCAGAGTCGCACCAGCAGCATCTGTGTAGCCTGTTTTTCCACCCAGAACACCATCGTAGGCGTAATCCCTGCCAGCCATCATCTTGTGATGATTGAGCAGATAGCGGGTTTCTGTAAAAATATTGGTAGGCGGAATTTCATAAAGATCTGTGGTGAAAAATTTCCTGCAAAGTGGATTCTGCCATGCAGCCTTGGCTATCTTTGCCATGTCGCCTGCGGTGGTTACATGAGTCTCATCAGGAAGTCCGTTAGGGTTATTAAAATGGGTGTTTTTGCATCCAAGCTGCTGGGCTCTGGTGTTCATCAGCTCTACAAACTTCTTCACAGAACCGGAAACCTCTTCCCCAATACCAAGTGCCATTTCATTGGCTGATTCCAGCATCAGTGCCATAAGACATTGTTCAACTGTAAAAACCTCTCCGGCATCACCATAAATGGTGGAGCTTCCCGCTTCAATTCCGTAAGCCGCCTGCTGGGAAAGGGTAAGCTGTGCGTTCACGTCCAGGTTCTCACATCCAAGAAGACAGGTGAGAAGCTTGGTAATACTGGCCGGGTAAAGCTGAGTATTAGCATTCTTGGAATACAGGACCGCCTCTGTATTTAAGTCCATGAGAACTGCTGACTGCGCCTCAATCTTAGGACCCTCCGGCCAACCCTCAATGGAATCGGTATCAGCTGCCTGTGCATAATATTCGGTATGCGGATCCGGAGTAGGAGTGGGAGATTCGCTGGCAGTGTCTGTAGCTTCTGCCCAGACAGCGCCCGTCTGCCCAAGCAGCATTGCTGCTGTCAGGATTCCACAGAAAATCCGCTTTATTTTCATATGAAGATTTTTCCTGATCATATAAAATCCTTTCTTAAAATAGTACATAAAATTCCCAATACGTAATTGCATTATACCACTTTTCTTTATGTAAAACTATTAAAAGAGTGTGAATTGTTCACAACACCCCGGAAAATCCACAAATTCAGCATTATTTTCCCCTATTCTCCCCATTTTTTCAGCGGAAAAACACTTGACATATAGAAATTCAGACCCTTATAATAGACAGGAAACAGAATAGTTAAAGACTGTGATGGAGACAGTAAGCTGATTTTGAACGTTTAAGGTTGTGCGGACACAGACAGCAGCAATCTTTTCAGCGAGACGGGGATGGTGTAAGCCCGCCGCAAGTAGATTCAGCCGAAGATCACTCCGGAGTTTTATCTCTGAAGGAACAAGTAGGAGATAACGGAATTCCCCCGTTACAGGGAGCGTGTATCGGCTGCGTGTGCAAGCCTGTACAATGTAACAGGTGGTATAACGAGTGCTGACAGCTTTCGTCCTTTTGCAGGATGAGAGCTTTTTTTATGCAGACGGAGAATCCTGCAGGCAGGATTCTTTATGTAACAGGAAATCCCAACAGCAATCGACTGATAATTTTAAAGGAGGAAAAAGCTTTGTACCAGAAAGTAGACACGAATCTGAATTTCGTAGATCGCGAGAAAAAAGTAGAAGAATTCTGGAAAGAAAACCATATTTTCGAAAAAAGTATGGAAAACCGTAAAGAAGGCCCGACTTACACATTCTATGACGGACCGCCAACAGCAAACGGCAAGCCGCATATCGGCCATGTGCTGACACGTGTTATCAAGGATATGATCCCAAGATACCGTGCAATGAAGGGTTACATGGTTCCGCGTAAGGCTGGATGGGATACCCATGGTCTTCCGGTAGAGCTTGAAGTAGAGAAGAAGCTTGGTCTGGATGGAAAAGAGCAGATCGAGGAATACGGTATGGAGCCGTTCATCCAGCAGTGTAAAGAGAGTGTCTGGAAATACAAAGGAATGTGGGAGGATTTCTCCTCAACAGTTGGTTTCTGGGCTGATATGGAGCATCCATATGTAACTTACGAGGACAATTATATTGAGTCCGAGTGGTGGGCACTGAAAGAAATCTGGAACAAAGGCCTCTTATACAAAGGCTTCAAGATCGTTCCTTACTGTCCACGCTGCGGAACCCCGCTTTCATCCCAGGAGGTTTCCCAGGGCTATAAATTAGTAAAAGAGCGTTCTGCAATCGCACGTTTCAAAGTGGTTGGAGAGGATGCATATTTCCTGGCATGGACCACAACACCGTGGACACTGCCTTCTAACGTTGCACTTTGCGTAAATCCGGATGAGACTTACTGTAAAGTAAAAGCAGCAGACGGATACACTTATTATATGGCAGAAGCACTTCTTGACAAAGTACTTGGCAAGCTTGCAAAGGAAGAAGAGCCTGCATATGAGGTCCTGGAAACCTATAAAGGAAAAGACCTGGAATACAAGGAATATGAGCCACTGTTTAAATGCACAGGTGACTATGTAGCATCCAAGGGCAAGAAAGCGCATTATCTCGTATGTGATAACTACGTTACCATGAGTGATGGTACCGGTATCGTTCATATCGCTCCTGCATTTGGTGAAGACGACAGCCGTGTAGGACGTGAATATGACCTTCCGTTTGTACAGTTTGTAGATGGCAAGGGTGATCTCACTGCTGAGACACCATATGCCGGTGTATTTGTTAAGAAAGCAGACCCAATGGTACTGGCTGATCTTGAAAAAGAAGGCAAGCTGTTCGATGCTCCGAAATTTGAGCATGATTACCCACATTGCTGGCGTTGTGATACACCACTGATCTACTATGCAAGAGAATCCTGGTTTATTAAAATGACAGCTGTTAAAGACGACCTGATCCGCAACAACAACACCATTAACTGGATCCCGGAGAGTATCGGTAAAGGACGTTTCGGCGACTGGCTTGAGAACGTTCAGGACTGGGGAATCAGCCGTAACCGTTACTGGGGAACTCCACTGAATATCTGGGAGTGCAGCTGCGGTCATATGGAATCTGTTGGAAGCCGTCAGGATCTCTATGAGAAAACTGGTGACGAGCGCGCCAAGACAGTAGAGCTTCACCGCCCATACATTGACGAGCTTACCATGAAGTGTCCGGAGTGCGGCGGCACTATGCACCGTGTACCGGAGGTTATTGACTGCTGGTTCGATTCAGGAGCAATGCCATTTGCACAGCATCATTATCCATTTGAGAATCAGGAATTGTTCAAACAGCAGTTCCCGGCAAACTTTATTTCTGAGGCTGTTGACCAGACAAGAGGATGGTTCTACTCCCTTCTTGCTGAGTCTACTCTTCTGTTTAATCAGGCTCCATATAAGAACGTTATCGTTCTTGGACATGTTCAGGATGAGAATGGCCAGAAGATGAGTAAGTCCAAGGGAAATGCAGTTGATCCGTTTGATGCACTTCAGACATACGGTGCAGATGCCATCCGCTGGTACTTCTACATCAACAGTGCACCATGGCTGCCGAACCGTTTCCATGGCAAGGCTGTTCAGGAAGGTCAGCGTAAATTCATGGGTACTCTGTGGAATACCTATGCATTCTTTGTACTTTATGCAAATATTGATAACTTCGATGCTACCAAATATACACTTGACTATGACAAGCTTCCGGTTATGGACAAATGGCTCCTCAGCAAGCTGAATACACTTGTAAAGACTGTTGACGAGGATCTGAACGACTATAAGATTCCGGAGACTGCAAGAGCACTTCAGGGCTTTGTAGACGAGATGAGTAACTGGTATGTAAGACGCTGCCGTGAGCGTTTCTGGGCAAAAGGCATGGAGCAGGATAAGATCAATGCGTACATGACTCTTTACACAGCACTGGTAACAGTTGCCAAGGCTGCAGCTCCGATGATCCCGTTCATGACAGAGGATATTTACCAGAATCTTGTAAGATCTCTGGACAAAACAGCTCCGGAGAGTATCCATCTCTGCGACTTCCCGGAAGTAAAGGAAGAGTGGATCAACAAGGATCTGGAAGAAAACATGGAAGAAGTTCTGGATGTTGTTGTTCTTGGCCGTGCATGCCGTAACACAGCAAACATCAAGAACCGTCAGCCAATCGGAACCATGTATGTAAAAGCTCCGAAGGTGATGGATAAATATTTCACAGACATTATTGCAGACGAGCTGAATGTAAAGGAAGTGAAATTTGCAGATGACGTGGAATCCTTCATTTCCTACAGCTTCAAGCCACAGCTTCGTACAGTGGGACCGAAATATGGCAAGCTTCTTGGCGGAATCCGCACAGCACTTGCAGAAATCAACGGCAGCAAGGCCATGAGCGACCTGAAGACAAACGGTGTACTTGTACTTGATATCGATGGAAATAAGGTTGAGCTTACAGAGGAAGACCTGCTCATCGAGACTGCACAGACAGAAGGTTATGTAACAGAGTCAGAAGGCGAGACTGCAGTTGTTCTGGATACCAACCTGACACCTGAGCTGATCGAAGAGGGATTTGTCCGCGAGATCATCAGTAAAGTACAGACCATGCGTAAAGAGGCTGGCTTTGAGGTTATGGATAAGATCCGTGTATCTGTAAAAGATAATGACAAGATTATCGAGACCATGAAGGCAAACGAGGCTGAGATCAAATCTGAAGTTCTGGCTGAGGAAGTCGTTTATGGCGAGACAGATGGTTATGTAAAAGAGTGGAATATTAATAAAGAGCATGTAACTCTTGGTGTTACAAAGCTTTGATTTAACATACAACAGGAGGATCAAAATGATTGACAAACAGTTTGACAAAGAAACCTTCAAGAAAAGTGTAAAAGACAACGTTAAGTTTCTTTACCGCAGAAAGCTTGAAGAGGCAACTCAGGAGCAGCTTTTCCAGGCAGTAAGCTACACAGTGAAGGATGTGATCATCGATAACTGGCTTGATACACAGAACGCTTATGAAAAGCAGGATCCGAAGATCGTATATTATATGTCCATGGAGTTTCTTATGGGACGTGCCCTTGGAAACAACCTTTTAAACCTTGGTGCATACGGTGAAGTGAAAGAAGCTCTTGAAGAGCTTGGAATCGACATCAATGCACTTGAGGATCAGGAGCCGGATCCGGCACTTGGAAACGGTGGTCTTGGAAGACTTGCAGCATGCTTCCTTGATTCCCTTGCTACACTTGGATACAGTGCATATGGATGCGGAATCCGTTACCGTTATGGTATGTTCAAACAGAAAATTGAGAACGGTTATCAGGTAGAAGTCCCAGATAACTGGTTAAAATACGGAAATCCTTTTGAAATCAAGAGAGATGAGTATGCTGTAGAAGTTAAGTTTGGCGGTTATGTAGATGTTGAGATGCATAATGGAAGACAGAAGTTCGTTCAGAAGGGATACCAGAGTGTACGTGCCGTACCATACGATATGCCAATCGTAGGTTATGGCAACCATATCGTAAACACACTTCGTATCTGGGATGCAGAAGCAATCAACAACTTCAACTTAGATTCCTTCGACAAAGGTGAGTACCAGAAAGCTGTAGAGCAGGAAAATCTTGCAAGAAACCTTGTTGAGGTGCTCTATCCAAACGATAACCATGTAAAGGGCAAGGAGCTTCGCTTAAAGCAGCAGTATTTCTTTGTATCAGCAAGCATCCAGCGTGCACTTGCAAGGTTTAAAAAGCATCACAGCGATTTAAAAGATCTTCCGAATAAGGTCGTTTTCCAGATGAACGATACTCACCCTACAGTTGCAGTCGCAGAGCTTATGAGAATCCTTGTGGACGAGGAGCATCTGTCATGGGATGATGCATGGGATATCACTACAAGATGTGTAGCCTACACTAACCATACAATCATGGCTGAGGCGCTTGAGAAGTGGCCAATTGAGATATTCCAGAGACTGCTTCCTCGTGTATACCAGATTGTTGACGAGATAAACAGAAGATTTGTGATGCAGATTAATGAGAGATATCCTGGCAATGAGGACAAGGTAAGAAAGATGGCTATCCTCTATGACGGACAGGTCAAGATGGCAAATATGGCTATCGTTGCAGGCTATTCTGTAAACGGTGTTGCAAAGCTTCACACAGAGATACTTAAGAATCAGGAGCTTCATGATTTCTATGAGATGTTCCCTGAGAAGTTCAATAACAAGACAAACGGAATCACACAGCGTAGATTCTTAGCACATGCAAATCCACTCCTTGCAGACTGGGCAACAAAAAAGGTAGGAGCCGGCTGGATTACAGATCTTACAATGCTTTCAAAGCTCAAGGCTTATGCGGACAGCCCTGTTGCACAGCAGGAGTTTGCTGAGATTAAGAGAGCAAACAAGGTGCGTTTAGCAAAGTATATCAAGGAGCACAATGGTATTGATGTAAATCCGGATTCTATCTTTGATGTGCAGGTTAAGAGACTTCACGAGTACAAGAGACAGCTCATGAACATCCTTCATGTGATGTATCTGTACAACAAGATTAAGGAAAATCCGTCTATGGATTTCTATCCTAGAACATTCATTTTTGGAGCAAAGGCAGCAGCAGGCTACAGAAATGCAAAGAAAACAATAAAGCTCATCAACAGTGTGGCTGATGTGATAAATAACGATGCTTCTATTGGCGGCAAGCTCAAGGTAGTATTTATCGAGGATTACAAGGTATCCAATGCCGAGATTATTTTTGCGGCAGCAGATGTCAGCGAGCAGATTTCCACAGCGAGCAAGGAGGCATCCGGAACAGGAAACATGAAGTTTATGCTCAATGGAGCGCTCACTATCGGAACTATGGATGGTGCCAATGTCGAGATGTTCGATGAGGTAGGGGCTGACAACATGTTTATCTTTGGAATGAGCTCTGATGAGGTCATCTCACACGAGAACAGACATGACTACAATCCTGTTGATGTATATAATAACGATGCCGAGCTAAGAAAGGTAGTAAACCAGCTCGTAGACGGCACATACTCACCAAATGACCATGAGCTTTTCAGGGAGCTTTACAACTCACTGCTCAATCCACAGCAGGGACAGGTGGCTGACCGCTACTTTATCCTCGCAGACTTCCGCTCATATGCAAATGCACAGCAGAAGATTAATGATTATTACAAGAACAAGAGCGCATGGAGAAAGAGTGCACTGCTCAATATCGCACATGTAGGAAAGTTCTCTTCAGACAGAACAATCCAGGAATATGTGGACGATATCTGGCATCTTGACAGAATTACCGTAAATATGGCAGGAGTATAGGATTTTGGAAAAAGTTATCGCAAAGTCTGGTATCAGTGGAAGCACGCTTAAGCTTATAGCCATTTTTACCATGCTTATAGACCATATTGCGGCAACGGTTATTCTTCAGATGATAAATAACGGGATAGGTGGACAAACGCTTATTGATATCTACTGGGTCATGCGTTCTATAGGGCGCATGGCCTTTCCTGTTTTCTGCTTCCTACTTGTGGAAGGCTTCAAATATACACACAGCAGGGAAAAATATGCTGCGAGGATGTTTATATTCGCGCTTATCTCTGAGATACCGTTTGACCTTGCAATAAACAATACAGTGCT
>OLOE01000921.1_pt1 | contig 13580 bp, 8 predicted proteins | sample 1673201 | NCBI WGS metagenome assembly OLOE01 (sample SAMEA3136765, study PRJEB25190) | human gut metagenome | biome: human gut; feature: human-associated habitat; material: faeces | place: Austria | collected 2013
CCGGCATCCTGATCGTCGATGAACTCCTTGGCGAAGGAGCCGTCCTGGATGCGCTTGAGCTGGTACTGCATGCGCTTCTTGGTCTCCTCGGTGATGACGGTGGAGGTGTAGTCGCCGTACTGAGCGGTGTCAGAGCAGGACCAACGAGCCTTGTTCAGACCACCCTCGTTAGCGAGGTCGACCAGCATCTTCAGCTCGTGGAACACCTCGAAGTAGGCGATTTCCGGCTGGTAGCCAGCCTCGGTCAGCACGTCGAAGCCGAGGTCGCACAGGTGGTTGATGCCGCCCATGAGGACGTCCTGCTCACCGAACAGATCGGTCTCGGTCTCCTCGGTGAAGGTGGTCTTGATGGCGCCTGCGCGCAGGGCGCCCAGAGCCTTGGCGTAAGCCAGGGTGATGTCCCAAGCGTCGCCGCGCGGATCCTGTTCGACAGCCACGACGACCGGGACGCCACGGCCGTTGGCGTACTCACGACGCACGATGTGGCCCGGGCCCTTCGGGGCGACCATGAAGACCGGGTGGTCCTCGGTCGGCTTGATGTAGCCGTAGTGGATGTTGAAGCCATGAGCGAAGGCCAGAGCAGCGCCCGGCTTCAGGTTCGGCTCAACGTCCTTCTTGTAGACGGCTGCCTGGTACTGGTCAGGCAGAAGAATCATCACAACGTCAGCCTCAGCGACGGCCTCGCCAACCGGCTTGACCTCCAGGCCCTGCTCCTTGGCGAACTCCACGGACTTGGAGGTAGGACGCAGGCCGACGACCACGTCGACACCGGAGTCACGCAGGTTCAGCGCGTGGGCGTGACCCTGAGAACCGTAGCCCAGGATGGCCACCTTCTTGCCATCGAACACGGACAGATCGGCGTCCTTCTCGTACCAGATAGTTGCTGCCATTTTTGGCGCTCCTTTTATTTATTTGTTTATTTATGGGGTTGAATTTTTCTTGCGTTCTGCGGGGTTTCGCTGAGCGATATTCTGTTGTGGCTTTCCTTGTGGGCTTTTCCGATATGCAGGTTTAGTCCCGTCGCATCGGAAAAGCCCTGTAGGGGTTCACTTAGTGGAATTAGGGGTTTTCACGTTGTGAACATCGTCACTTGGTAAAGTCAACGTCCTTAGTCTCCTTGCAGGTGAGCACGGAGACGAGGCAGCACACGGCCATCACGGCAAGGTAGAGGCCCACGGAGTGGACGCCCCAGTGGGAGCTCAGCCAAGTGGCGATGGTCGGCACGAAAGCCGCGCCGACGATGGCGGCCAGGTTGTAGCCGATGCCGGAGCCGGAGTAACGCACGTTGGCGTCGAACAGCTCAGGCAGGAAGGCGCCGATCGGGCCGAAGGCGATGCCCATCAGGGCAAAGCCGACGCACAGGAACACCATGTTGGCGAAGAAGTTCTTCTGGCCGACCAGACCACCGTCCAGCAGGAACGGGAAGAGTACGGCGAACACCACAAGTGCGCAGGAGGAGAAGGTCAGCACGCGACGGCGGCCGATCTTGTCCGCGTACAGGCAGGACAGCACGATGAACAGGGCGAACACGCAGATGGAGATCATGAGCATGAGCAGGTATTCCTGGTTGGTGAAGCCAAGGTTGCCGCCGCCTTCGCCCTGCTCCTTGGTGCCCCAAGCGAGGGACCAGGTGGCGAGCGTGTAGAACAGCGTGTAGGTCACAGCCACAAGGAAGGTGGCCTGCAGCACCTGACGCCAAGACTTGCGGAAGACCTCGGTCAGCGGGGACTTGACAACCTTCTTCTGCTCCTGAGCCATACGGAAGATCGGGGTCTCCTCCATGTGAACGCGGACCACGAGACCGACGATCACCAGGATGGCGGACAGCAGGAACGGCACACGCCAGCCCCAAGCCAGCATCGCGTCCTGATTGTTGAAGGATTCGAGCACGAAGTAGGTGCCGTTGGACAGGAAGAAGCCGATCGGGGCGCCGAGCTCCGGGAAGGAGCCGTACAGTGCGCGCTTGTCTTCAGGCGCGTTCTCGGTGGCGACCAGTGCCGCGCCGGACCATTCGCCGCCCAGGCCGATGCCCTGGATGAAGCGCAGCAGGCAGAGGATGGCGACTGCGCCAACGCCGACCTGATCGTAGGTGGGCAGGCAGCCAATCAGGAAGGTGCCGACACCCATGGTCATCAGGCTGACGACCAGCGTGGTCTTGCGGCCCATACGGTCGCCGAAGTGGCCGAACACCAACGAGCCCAGCGGACGGGCGATGAACGCGATGGCGAAGGTCAGCAGGCTCATCAGCAGCGCGACGGTGGGGTTGTCCTTCGCGGAGAAGAAGATGTGCGGGAAGTAGTTTGCCGCGGCGGTGCCGTAGGCGTAGAAGTCATAGAATTCGATGGCGGTACCGACCATCGATGCGGCGATCACGGTCTTGACCGAATCGCGTACCAAGGTAGCGGCTTTACCTGCCGCCTGCCCTAAGCCAGTCTCTTCGACTGCTGCAGTCATTGTTACTCCTGTTTTGCTCTCGTTCACTCTCATTGGCGGGCGATTATTTCGTCTCACAGGGAGGTTGTTGTTCTGTTGCTGTGTTGTTGCCGTGTACTGTCCGCTACCGTTTCCGTCTGCGGGATTCTGCCGTAAGCCTTGTGAGCGCAACAAAAAAAGCCCCGCATCTTGCAGGGCCTTACCGATTGTGTCAGCTTGATTGGCCCTGCCTTCGTTGACGGGGCTTCAAGCATCAATGCCGAATTAGTCCGCCAGCGAAGACGGGCTAATAATTCGTGCGGATACAAACGCAGAAGCATTGAATCCAGTCATCGCGTGGCCTCCTTTCGGTATTTCCTCAGGCCGTTCGACCTGAACTGGAATGTAAACATAGGTTTGTATGTCTTGCCAATCCAGCAAGGGTTCACATTGTGGACATTGTGACGTAGGAGTCATGTGAGATGGGTGACTGTGGGCGGCCGTGACTCGGCTCCCCTCAGTCGCCTACGCCGCCAGCTCGGCCGCAATTACAGACGGGCTACCGCCCGCAGTCTGCCTGCTCGCCTCCCGGCTCGCCTTCGCCTACAAACAGTCCACCGGACTGTTTGCTTCACAGCTCAGCCTCAGAGAGGGGAGCCAAGATAGGAGTCACCGGGTGGTTTCGCCGGGGATGAGGGCTACGGGGATGACTTCTTCGGGAGTGGGTTGGGTGTCAACGTTCGAAGCGCTATCGTTCTTGGACGGAGAGGCGGGGCCACCGTCGGCGGCGATCTGTGAGTCCATGCGGACGGCGAGCGCGGCGGCGATGGCCGGGAAGTCCTGTCGAATCGCGGTCAGGCGTTTGCCGGCGGTTTCGGCCATGAGAGTGCCGTCATAGGCGATGACTTGCAGATCAGCAGGCACCTCGATACCCCGTCGTGAGGCTTCCTGCAATGCCACGGATGCCACCACATCGGAGCCGACGATGGCGTCGACATCGGGATACCGCTCGAAAATGGCGCATGCGGTGGCTTCGTGGGCGGCGATGTCGGCCACGGTGCCGGCTTCGACATAATCGCAGGCAATGCCGGCCTCAGCCAGCAGACGCTCGACGGTGAGATGGTAGCGAATCGTGGGGAAAGTGGTGCCTTCCGCGAACTGGGAACGCGGGCCACCAACGAGCACCACGTGGCGCGCGCCGGAATCGATGAGCTGGCGCGCAATCAGACGGCCTCCCTGTTCATGATCAGACCGGACGACCGGCACACCCTCACCGAGCGTGCGGTCGAAAGCGACAATTGGCCGATGGATGGAGGTCCAGTAGTCGGCCGGATGCTCGGTGTGGGCCGCCATGATGATGCCGTCCATCATGTGTCGCTGCAGCATATCGGCGTATTCGCCCTCGCCTTTGTCCGCATCGGCGGTGGAACACAATAGGGTTTTGAGGTCGCGCGCGGCGAACTCGCGCTGCAGATGCGCGGTGAGTGTGGAGAAGAACGGGTGGGCGATGGTCGGCATGATCACGCCGATGGTGTTGGTGCGGTTTCGGTAGAGGTTGCGGGCCAGCTCGTTGGGAATGTAGTTGAGCTGGCGCATCGCGGACTCGACTTTGGCACGCATATCGGCCGAGACGTAGCCGGTGTTGTTGACCACCAACGAAACGGTGCTTAAGGACACCCCTGCCGCTTTGGCTACGTCGCGCATGCCGACCATGGTTTTGCTCCCCTGCGAGTACTGGACTGGATCACTGCTGACCAGTGTACTCGAACCGGTTTATTATTCGGCAGATTTGGTGGTGAGGGTGACGATTCCGGCCAGCAGCACCATGACGATGGCGGACGGGAAGAGCAGGTAATAGCCGAAGCTATGCTCGAAGGCGTTCACCAGTAGCGCGCCGATGATGGCGGCGAGCGCCAGACCGGCCGAGTTGGCGAGCGCATAAATGCCGAGGTCGTGGCCGGCTCGGCGCGGGTCGGGCAAAGAGTCCATCACCAGTTCAAGTCCGAGCGAATCGTAAATGCCGAAGGCGAATCCGGAGATCAACGCAAACAGCAGCATGCCGTTTTCACGGGCAGTGCCGGTGGACCAGACGCCAAGGCCCCATGCGAGCCCCAGACCAATCGCATACAGCAGGCAGGCACCGGCCACCACACGGGCCACGGGAATGTTCTTTTCCTCGATTCGCTCGGAAATCGGCCCGGCGGCCCAGGAGGCGAGCGCGGCACCGATCAATGTGGCCACAGCCATACCGGCAATGAGGAATCCGGCCGGAATGGTCAGCGGCGCGGACGTAAGTACCACGGCCTTGCCATAAACCCAGAAACGTACGAGATACCACAGAAACACACCGGTCAGCCCAACACCGGCCATCATGCACGTACGGGCGGCGAACACCCGGGAGAACTCGGGAGCGTGGGCCGGCGGGCGCAATTGGTCAAGTACCTGACTGCGGTCAAAAAGCTGGTTCGGCTGCTCAGCGCTAGAAGGCTCCTTGGGCAGAATCAATACGGTGGCAATACCGGACACTGCAAATAGCACGGCGGTGTAACTAAACGGCGCAAACGAATTGAACATCACACCAAGCGCACCCATGCACACGCCAAGCGCTTGGCCGAGCATCACACCGATGCCATGCCAGCGTTCGATGCGAGGGCGGAACTTGTCGGGCACCCGTTCGCTGATGGCGCTGGTCAACGGCACGGAAAGCATCGCATAGGCGAACTGTAGGAACACCCAGAAAATACAAAGCACAATGATGCCGATATTCTGCCCCAGAATCAGCGTGATCAGCGCGCACAGCAGACCTCCGCCAACCATCCACGGGGTACGACGGCCCAATGGCGTGCGTGTGCGGTCGGACAGGGCGGAGACCAGGGACATCGAGAACATGGAGGCCACTACGCTGACAATCACCAACACGGCCAGGGGCATCGCCAATTCGGTGGCGACGGGCAACGGGCGGCCAGTGGCCGGATTGATGGCGATATGACCGGCAACAGCAGTGTCATAGCCGAACGTACGCGCAATCGCGTTGGGCATGGCAATGGTGTTCAACGCCACCCAAGGTGCGCCGACCAGAATTGAAGCAGCGAAGAAACCCCAGTTGAGTCGGGAGACCTGACCTGCGGTAGGGCGTTGGCCATTGACGGCGACCATGGGATCGCGCATGTCGAGGTAGGCGGACGACATATCCGGCGCGGGAGTGTCCACACTGGCGGCTGCAGCAGCGGCTGCCGCAGAACCGGCGGAAGCCAATCGCACAGCCTGGGCCTCAGGCTGGTCCGCAGAGGCTTCGGGCGGGCGGCGGCGATTCTTGATGGCCAGTCTGGCCACGGCGGCTTTGTCTTCGGGACTTAGGACCTTGTCCAAATCCGGGCGATCATCAATACCCGGACGCACATACGGTTCCAACATGATGCTGCTCTTTCTCTGTTCTGCTGCTCGTCTCGTCGATTCCGGCGGGATGCTTGGGCCGCGCCCGCAGGAGCACGACCTTCAACCCCGCATACGCAAAACCGCCCGAGCGCACTGGCTTCAGTGCACTGCGGGCGGTTTGCTTTCCATGAACCTAGCTTACGCCGGGCGCACTACTTGGAGCGCGCACAGCGGAGTGACGTTTATGGGCCAACGGTTAGTCGATATCGGCAATCGGCGGGTTGGCGAGCAGATCGTGGGTTTCGTGGTCGCCGGCGGCATCGCTCCAGGCAAGGCTGGCGACCGGGGTGGCGTTGTCTGTGCCGAGGCCGCGTCCGGGCTCGAAGGTGAGGGCGGCCGTGGACGCGCCGTCGGCGGCGGTCCAGCGGAAGGTGATGGACGTGTCGCCATCGACCTCGTAGCTGAACTCGCCATCGAATGCAGACAGCTCGTTGCGGAACTTGGCCAGGGCGTTCAGGGCCTTGACCACCGGGCGTTCGAGGTTTTCATCGATTTCGGCGGTGGAGTAGTAGTGGCGGTTGATGTCGCGGCCGTTGTTGGTGCGGCGCAGCAGTTCCATGTCGTTGCGGCCGGCGAGCGCGCCCACGTAGTAGACCTGCGGCACGCCCGGCAGGAAGAACTGCACGGCGCGGGCGGCCAAGTAGTGCTGGTCGTTGCAGCCGAGGGCCGAGTAGTACGTGGAGTTGACCTGGTAGAGGTCGAGGTTGGACGCGGCGGCACCGGTGGCGGCCTGGGATTCGCCGTGGGTGTTGGCATGGATGGTGTTGACCAGGTTGTCGACGTCCTCGTCGGGCACGAGGCCCTTGAGGGAGCGGTCGAGCTGGTCGGAGCCGATGTCGATCACGCCGATGCCATCGTGCGTATCGAGCACGGTGACGGCGTTGTTCGGGCGGATCTCGGTCCAGTGGGCCACGGGTTCGACGTGACCGGTGAACAGCGAGTGCAGGAGCAGCGGAGGCAGGGCGAAGTCGTAGACGCGGTCCACCTTGGAGGCGATCTCCACCTGCTTCTTGTAATAGCTGTGAACCTCGATGAGGATTTCAAGGCCGCGCTTGACGCCCTCCTCGCGCAGACGGGAGATGAGCTTAAAGGTCTTGGGGGTCATGAAGCAGCTGGTGCCGGCTTCCTTGGCGCCGTAGCCCACGGCGTCGAGACGGATGTAGCGCACGTGGCTGGCGGCCATCTGATCGAAGATGGACATCAGGTATTCCCAGCCCTTGGCGGAATCAGTGTCGATGTCCACCTGCTGCGGGGTGAAGCTGACCCATACCAAACGGGTCTTGCCGCCGAGGTTGTAGTGGGTGAACGGCAGGCCCGGGCGCGGGCGGTAGATGCCGGCCAGGTCCTCTTCGGTGGCGCCGTTCGGGAACACGGAGCTCATGGTCAGGAACATCGGGTAGTACTCGGAGTTCTCGCCGTTCTTCAGCACGTCCTGGAATTGGGCGGATTCCCAGCTCATGTGGTTGACGATGGCGTCGACCATGATGTCGTGGGTTGTGGAGAGTTCGGCGACGTCATCCCACGAGCCGAGGCGCGGGTCGACCTTGGTGTGGTCGATCGGGTCGAAGCCGGCGTCCGCGCCGTCAAACGGGGTGAAGAACGGCAGGATATGAACGCCGTCATACACGCCGTTGAAGCGGGTGCGCAGAATGTCGGTCATGCTGGCGATGGTGCCGTCGCCGAGACGATCCGCGTAGGTGATGAGTTGAACTGTGTTCTTCATGGCAACTCCTGTGTTGTGTTTCCGGTTGCGTCAGCATTGTTCCTGCCGGGACTCGGGCGCGTGCGATGACGTGGATGTGTGCGACTGAACCGCCGTCTTTACCATCACGTTCTCGTTGCATCGAACCGGTTCGATATTAACGCCGGGAGCACCTTAAAGTCCAATCGCCGGCGTGTCGAACCGGTTCGACACCGAACATAAAGAAACCCCACCCGAATAGGCAAGGGGTGGGGTCTCGTTATGCCGGCGGGCGCTGTCAATCGCCAATTACCGGCAGAATGCGCCATTGCAGCGATTGCAATCGGCTCTCTAAGCGAGCCGGAACCGGACGGCGCATCAGCCCTTCGGCACGGATCCCTGCTGGGCGTGGTCGAAGACCGGCTTGTTCTTGGCGTCGAACTTGTAGATGCCGATTGAGGCGGCGCCCGGGTCGTGATCGTCGTTGAACGGTCCGATGCCGGACTGGCCGACGTACTGGATTTCCTTGCCGTCCTTGATCAGAGCCACGCAATCCTTGTAGGACTCGCACTTTTCGCCGCCAGTGGTGCCGGAGACCGCGGGCAGGTTCTTGGCCACGGTCTTGCCGTCGGTGGCTCCACCCTTGGTGGCGGCCAGCGCGGAAAGGATTACCGCGTCATAGGTTTCGGCGGCGTAGGTGAAGTCGCCCAGATCAGGCTTGATCTTCTTGAGCTTGGCCTGGAACTCGTCGGTGGGGTGGGAGCCTGGGATCGTGCCCTTCGTGCCCTCAATCAGTCCGGCTTCGAAGTCGCCGGAGTGGTCGACGGTGTTGCTATCAGACATGTACATCTTGTGGGTGTCGACACCGGCGGCGGCCAGTGCCTTGACCACGGACTTGGTCTGGTCGAACGCAATCACCAGCGTGGCGTCCGGGTTGGATGCCTTGACTGCGGTGGCGATGGAGGAGAAGTTCGTTTCAGTCGGGTCGAAGGCGTCCTTTTCGCCGTACACGACGTTCACGCCAGCGTCCTCAACGGTCTTGACGACCACGTCACGCAAGTGTGTACCGTACTCATCGTTGAGCACTACGATGGCCAGGTTCTTCACGCCATCCTGGGCGATGACCTGGCCGAGCACGGCGCCCTGCACGGTGTCCGGCGGAATCGTGCGGAAGAACATCGGATCAAGGCCGGACAGCGAGGTGGAGGTGGCACCTTCGGAAATCATCGGAATGCTGGAGGTGGTGACCTGCTTGTACGTGTTCTTGACCACGCCGCTGGACGGCGGGCCGATGATAACGGACGGGTTCTTGGAAATCAGCGACTGGGCGGACGACGTGTTCTGATCGGCATGGTCGGCATCGGACGAATCAGCGGTCGTGGTTTCCATGTCCTTGCCGAGCACGCCGCCTGCGGCGTTGATCTCCTGCTTGGCGAGCTCCAGGCTCGTGGACGATGCCGGGCCGACGTATGCGCCGGTGAGCGGGAACAGACCTGCCGCCAGGAAGGTACCGGAGCTCTTGGCTCCTGACGTGCCGGAGTCAGACGCCGTGCCGGAGCTGCCGCATCCGGCGAGCGCCATAACGGCCGCGGCCACCGCGGCGGTGAGCGTCACCATGATTTTCTTGTTGTTGGTCATAAACCACCACTTCCTCTCGAAGCCCTTACGGGCAGTGATGTGAGATGCGAGCGTTACCTTTTCTCGAATCGTGGTTGCCACTCTAAGAGGCTTGAGAGTCGGTGAGATTGTGACTGTGTAACTCTTTGGTTGCCGCTGCACTTGCCGCCGAAAACTGTTGGAAATGTTCAGGTTAGGGAGTGTTCAATCCAAAAAAACGCCTCGTGGCGCTGTGGCTACGAGGCGTTTTGGGGGTGTTGGCCGTGAGTCCTTACAGTTCACAGCCGCGCATTATCGTCTCAGGCGATCAGTCCGTGGGGACCTTGCCTTCCTGGGTGTGGTCGAAGACCGGCTTGTTATCGCCGTCGAACACGTAGACGCCGATGTTGGCGGAGCTCGGGTCGTTGTTCTTGTTGAACGCGCCGATGCCGGTCAGGCCCTTGTACTTGATGTCCTTGCCGTCCTTGATGGCGGCCACGCAATCCTTGTAGGTGGTGCATTCATCGCCACCAGTGGCGCCGGAGACCGCGGCCATGTTCTTCTGGATGGTCTCGCCGTCGGCAGAGCCGCCCTTCTCGGCCGCGAGGGCCGCGAGGATGATGCCGTCGTAGGTTTCAGCGCCGTGGGTGAAGTTGTCGATGTCCTTGCCGTAGGCCTTGACGAGCTTCTTCTGGAAGTCGTCGGAGGCCATCACGCCGGGGATGGTGCCCTTGGTGCCCTTGAGCAGACCGGCGTCCAGATCCTTGGAGTGGTCGGCGGTGTTGCCATCCACGAAGTAGAGCTTGTGGGTGTCGACGCCTTGGGAGGCGAGCTCCTTGACCAGAGACTTGGTCTGGTCGAAGGCCACGATGGCGATGGCGTCAGGGTTGGATGCCTTGATGGCGGTCACGATGGAGGAGAAGTTCGTTTCGGTCGGGTCGAAGGCGTCCTTTTCGCCGTACACGATGTTCACGCCGGCATCGGAGGCGGTCTTGGCGATGGTGTCGCGCAGGCCGGTGCCGTACTCCTCGTTGAACGCCGCGATGGCCAGGTTCTTCACGCCATCCTGGGCGATGACCTGACCAAGCACGGCACCCTGCACGGAGTCCGGCGGCACAGTGCGGAAGAAGTACGGGCTCAGGCCGGAAAAGTCGGAGCTGGTGGCACCCATCGACAGCATCGGCACCTTGGCCGAGGTGATGGTCTTATACACGTTCTTGACCACGGAGCTGGAGGCCGGGCCGATGACGAACGACGGGTTCTTGCTCATCACGGACTGGGTGGCGGACGAGTTCTGGTCGGCGTGATCGGCGCCGGACGTATCAGCGTCCACGGTGGTCACGTCCTTGCCCAGCACGCCGCCGGCCGCGTTGATATCGGCCACGGCCAGCTTTTCGGCGGCCAGTTCCGGCGGGGCCAGATAGGACAGCGAGCCGGTTTCAGGCCACAGGCCGCCGAGCACGAAGGCGTCGGACTTTTTAGATGATGCGCTGGAGTCGGCACTGTTGGAGCTGGATCCGCAGCCAGCGAGCGCCATAACGGCTGCCGCAATCATGGCGGTCACCGCCATGGATGTCTTCTTGATGTTCATAACAAGCCACCTATTCCTCTCTTAACCCCTTGCGGGCAGTGGTTTTTTCGATTACGGGGTGAATCGATATTGTTCATCCCCCGAATCTTGGGCCTAACTGTAAGCGCGAGTTGCTTCGGCCACGTTGTTCGTATGTAACCGCGAAATGAAGCCCGAAAACTATTGGAAACATGCGGTTTTGAGGGTGAACAACAAAGCCCCCTCCGACGAGGGGGCTGCTTGGAAAGAAGGTTACTTGCCTTCTTCCTTTACTTCTTCTTCTAGGTTGCCTAGGTATAGGGAGATAACCTTCGGGTCTTCGAGGAGGTCGCGGCCTCGGCCGGAGTAGGCGTTGCGGCCTTGGTCGAGCACGTAGCCGCGGTCGCAGATCTGCAGGCAGCGGCGGGCGTTCTGTTCGACGATGACCACGGATACGCCGGCTTTGTTGACTTGGCGCACGCGGATGAAGGTCTCGTCCTGCAGCATCGGAGACAGGCCGGCGGACGGCTCGTCGAGCAGCAGCACGGACGGGTTCATCATCAGGGCGCGGGCCATCGCCACCATCTGGCGTTCACCGCCGGACAGGGAGCCGGCGAGCTGATCTTTGCGGGCACCGAGCTTGGGGAAGATCGAGCACACGTAGTCGAATCGTTCGTTGAACTGCTTCGGTGCCTGGTAGGCGCCCATGTGCAGATTCTCGACGATGGTCAGCGACGGGAACACGTTCTCGGTCTGCGGCACGAAGCCCACGCCTAGGGAGACGAGCTTGTCGGCGCGCAGGTTGGTGATGTCCTTGCCCTTGAAAATCAGCTTGCCGGAATGGATGTGGACCAGACCAAACAGGGATTTGAGCAGGGTGGACTTTCCGGCGCCGTTCGGGCCGATGATGCCGACGATCTCGCCCTCGTGAAGGGTCAGGGAAGCGCCGTTCAAAATGTTCACGCCGGGCAGATAGCCGGCGACCAGGTCGACCGCGTCCATCAGCGGTTCGCCGGCGGGCTCGCCGACGTGGATTTCGGAGCGCGGGCGGGTGTCAGGTTCAAGTACTTCGGTATCACTCATCAGACTTCCTCGCTTTCCTTGAGATCGAGGACGGAATCGTCACCAAGGTCGATGTTGGCGTTGGCGCCCAGGTAGGCGTCGATGACGGCCGGGTCGTTCATCACGGCCTTGGGCTGGCCCTCGGCCACAATCTTGCCTTCGGCCATCACGGTGACCCAATCGGCGATATGACGGACCATATTGATGTCGTGCTCCACGAACAGCACGGTGGTGCCTTCCTCGCGCAACGACATGATGTGGTCCAGTAGCGACTGCTTGAGCGCGGGGTTCACGCCTGCCATCGGCTCGTCGAGCATGACCAGCTGCGGGTCGGACATCAGCGCACGCGCCATTTCGAGCAGCTTGCGCTGGCCACCGGACAGGGCGCCGGCGAAATCATCCTTCTTCTTGATAAGCAGGAATCGTTCGAGCAGGGCCTCGGCCTTCTCGCGGTTCTCCTTCTCCTGCTTTTTCCACAGGCCGGGCACCAGCGAGCGGAACATGCCTTCGCCGGGCTGCACGGGGGCACCGAGCAGCATGTTGTCGAGCACGGTCAGTCGGCTCATCACCTTGGTCAGCTGGAAGGTACGGACCATGCCCATGCGCGCCACTTTCTCGGGCTGCACGTGGGCCATGTCCTTGCCGTCGAACTGCCAGGTGCCGGTGTTCGGCGTATCGAAGCCGGTCATCAGGTTGAAGAACGTGGTCTTGCCGGCGCCGTTCGGGCCAATCAGGGCGGTGATGCCGTGGCGTTCGATTTCGAAATGCTTGACGTCCACGGCGGTCATGCCACCGAACTTGCGGGTCACGTTGTTGGCCACCAGAATCGGGTCCGGCTTGTGCACGCCGGGCGTGTTCTCCACGAATTTCAGATCTTCGGTGACTTTGTCGCCGTAGGCGGTGGAGATCAGGGTCTCGCCTTCGGGGGCTTTGGTGGCCCATTGGGCGAGGTCGTGGAACGGCTTGCCGGGTTCGTTCGAGCCGCTCGGCAGATTCGTCGACGTCACGCCGGCGACGGTCTCGTTGGTTTCGGATGCGCCGCTGCGCACGGATTCGCTTGACTCAGGCATTGAACGCCAACTCCTTTCGGTCTCCCAGGAGGCCTTGTGGTCTGAATATCACCAGGCACATCAACGCCACACCGACGATGATCCAGCCCAGGGATTCGACCTGGTTCGAGGAGATCAGCGTGTCCGGAATGACGCCACGCATGACCTCTTTGACGAAGGTGAGCAGCACCCACAGCAGGCAGGAGCCCAGAATCGGGCCGAAGATTGTGGCCGCGCCACCCAGCAGCAGGATGGTCCAGGTGTAGAAGGTGACCGCACGGCCGAGCGAGTCGGGCTGCACGGAGCGCGGCAGCACGAAGAGGATGCCGCCGATGGCGCCGAAGATGCCGCCCAAGATCAGGGCCTGCATCTTGTACTTGGTCACGTTCTTGCCCAGCGAACGAATCGCGTTCTCGTCTTCGCGGATGCCCTTGAGCACGCGGCCCCACGGGGAGTGGAACCAGCGCCAGCACAACAGTGCTGCAATCGCCACGAGAATCCAGGACACGATACGCAGCCACCACGAGTTCGCGATGTTGTTGTTGTATGTCCACAGCAGGAAGGTGGTCGTGCCATCGGGCAACGGCGAGGACGCCTCGAACTTCGTGGTGAAGTCTTGCGGGGAAATACCTGCAGAACCGCCAGTGAAGTTGGTCATGGCTGTGGAGCGGCCGATGCTACGTATGATTTCAGCCGCAGCCAAGGTGACCATGGCCAGATAGTCGGGGCCAAGTTTCAGGGTCGGGATACCGAGCAGCAGAGCGTAGATCACGGCGAGCGCGACGGCCGCACAAAT
>OLOE01000927.1_pt1 | contig 13500 bp, 20 predicted proteins | sample 1673201 | NCBI WGS metagenome assembly OLOE01 (sample SAMEA3136765, study PRJEB25190) | human gut metagenome | biome: human gut; feature: human-associated habitat; material: faeces | place: Austria | collected 2013
TTTTGGGCACTTTGTAACATTCCTGTAACATGTTCGTAATCTATGCACACATCTAGCGTTTTGTCAAGTTAAATTTCTCTAATAAAACCGAGAACCCTTGATACGAAAGGCTAAAGTCTACTTTTTAGTTCAAAAAGTAGTTTGAACCATCAAAGTATTGTACCCGTTTATTAGGAAATCTGAAGTTTTACAGACGTGTTACAAATCTAACACATCGTGATAATGTATAAGACAAATCAGCAAAATTGGACCGAATTTTGGAAAAGTTACTATGGTCCAAATATTAGTCAAACAACAGCAGCTAAACTGCTGTGTTTTCTTTACCGTTCTAAAACAATTGAAAGGAAAAACCTCATTATGCCAACATTTATCGAACTCACTTTATGTAAGCAAGGCCACAAATGGAACGCTGTTATCAACCTTGACGATATTGCACGCTTCTCAGAAGGTCCAAACAACCTCACTATGCGCACGCCATTTGCGACAGGCGATTACGACGTTACTGTCGTATCAGAAGACGCAGAGCGTCTCGTCCAAGCCCTATTGAGCCACAACCAAGAAAGGTAAACTTATGACACCTAACGAACTCACTAAAGCGATTTGCGAACATGGTTTGAAACCTTACATCACGTTTGAAATCGTCAGAAATCATTACGAATGTAGTCTCAAGCCTGAATACCAGAATCGCATTGAATGGAAATACAACAGCAATGTAGACCACATCCTGACCATCGCGTTTACATGTAGAACGCAAACTGTCAAACGTCGACTATTGCACCTCAAACGTATGATTGACCAAGAGTTGCTCAAACGCTATCGAATCCTCGACCGTAACGCTAACTGGACATTAACGCAGTCCGAATCGCAAGAAAACACCATCCTAACGGTATTTGAAACGATTGATAAACTCGCTAGAAGTCAAAACGGTTGGCATATGCTCTACTTTCAACAGCAGTTACTTGCTCTTAGCGAAACACCAGTGCTTCAAACGTTTGATTTTACACGTGATGACCTCTTTTTCATTAAAGAACTCGCACCTCAAGACCTCATTGCGCCTTCTTTTGAGAGCGTCATTGAGCGTCTTGACGAGCACACCGTAGACACATTGACGCTCGACCATAACAAAATCGACGAAACACTGAACAAATTTAGTGCTATCTACGTCAATCTCGAAGATCGCAACTAAGAAAGGACCCACATGCTCAATTCCATACTCGACTTTATCGCAAACCACCCCTTCATCGTTCTCTTCTCTTGCCTATTTACTATGGCTGTTATGGCGTACATCGGCGCTCATATTCGTAGATATGAAAACGCCTATGAAATTCCTCATGTTTTCTCAAACGCCATTATCCTCGTCATCATCGCTTACGGTTGTCTTCTAAGCTACGGCGTTTCTCAAACCCATGTCGAAACAGTCAAAGCGCCTGCTTACAAAGACCTAGACATGACACAAACTTTCGTCTTCAACCCTCAAGACAAGAAGAAAGACGATACAGACGGTCTATTAGTCAAAAGTTATCACGCAGTCTTTGGCAAAGAAGAAAAGAAACCCGACTCAACCATTGACACCAGCAAAACCATTACTGCTGATATGGTCGACTACTTACAAGGTCTCGAACATCTCAACACAACCATGGTCGTTTCTAAAGACGGTCAAAAGACGGAACAAACTGTTGTGATTGACAAAGTCATCGTCAAAGGTAGTCTTCAAAAAGGCAATACCGCTAAAATCACAAAAATTGCCTTCAAGAAACCAACGACCTACCGTTATGTCGTATTCGGGCATAAAGCCACGCGCGTCGACGAACCTACAGAAGACGGCGCTGTCACTATCACCGTTGAAGCTGTTGATAACACCCTTAATAAGCAGTTTGACTAGAAAGGCAACCACCTATGCAACTCTATACAGACGCTATGCACAGATTTACCGATAGCTATGCCTTCATCGTTATTTCAGCGCTAATGGCTTGTCTCGTCGTTTCATTTATCGCTGTTCGTATTCACAAGTACGAAACCAAAGAAGGTGACACTAGCCACTCACTCACCCATGCCTTCATCGCTATAGCCGCCGTTATCATTGCTACCGCAGCTGCAGGTCAAACAAAAATTAAGCAAGACCTAGCCAAAGCACCTGCTCACAAAGCCCTAGACATGCGTCAAACCATTGTCTTTAAATCACCGAAAGGCAAATCAGACAACGAAAGTGATGAAATCATAGAAAACTTTGCCTACACATTCGGTCTGAGCGCTCGACCGTCTGATTTGACTATTGATACGACCAAACCCGTCTCACAAGAAATGGTACGTTTTCTACAGTCAAACGAACGTCGAAACATCACCATGGTGACATCCGACCATGGTAAACCTGTCTCACAACTCGTGACGATTGATGACCTTATCATCAAAGGCGACATCACAAGTGGCAACCCTATCAAAATCACAAAAGTTGCTTTCAGAAAACCTGTCGAACACTACCTAAACCTACTCGGTACTAAGGTCCAATTCGGCAATGACCCTGAGGTTAAAGGGTCGGTCGTCATCACAATCGAAAGCGAATAATAAATCAAACAGTCGCATCTGGAACAATTGGTACGATTGTTATAACCACTAGATATCTCATAGAGAAGGAAAAACATATGTCTCAACTATTCACATTCGGGCGTTGTGAAACACCCCATGGTCACATCGACCTAGAAAGCTACATGGGTCCTGAAGAAGCAAACGCAACTTTCTATCGTACGGATGGAAACGAAGAACCATTCACACTGGCTCAAATTGGTACTATCATCGCAACAGGTTTAAATAAATACAACTTTAGCGATAATTACGTAGACCTCGAACATGAACCGTACGACCTGGAAGACGTTTCGCCCGAGCGCATCATCGTCGCCCTTATAGGATTACAGGCTGACCTCTTTCAACAAAAATACGAAACCATTGATAAGGATTAACTTATGACCACAACTTATTACTTTGACGACGTCGACGCTCTGGTAGGACATATTCTGTATGAGTTCCCTGGGATAACACCCTTAAAGCTACAGAAAAGCTTATACATGTTGTTTGCCTTCTATATCGTCGCTATCCACAGCGGACGTGAGACGAACGAAGACATTCCTGACCGTTTATTCAAAGCTGATTTCGAGGCATGGGCGTCAGGGCCCGTCATTCGAAACGTTTATCAAAAGGTCAAAAACAACAGCTACCAAGCTAGAGCATACAACTTTAGAACCAAAGCTGTTAATTTAGAAATCAGAGATTTTATAGATAATCTTGTGTCACAGATTATGCGAAAATCAGACTTTGCGCTTATAACAAGAAGTCGTGAGGACGACTGTTGGAAAAACGCTATTAAAAAAGGAAAAACAACACGCATATCTATGGATGATATCGTAGCCGAATACGAGAAAATCACTCAAACAGATACTCAGCCGTAAAGAAAGGAAAACCCATGACTAAAAAACTCACATCATTCTCAGAGGCCGAAGACGAATTTTACGACATCGTGTGTGACGTAAAAGGCTTGATGGCCATCGCCACCGTTTTACATAAAACAGAAAGCCCCGAAATCCCAAAAGCTATCAATAAACTCACGCGAAAGCTTCAGAATCAAAAAGACCGTCTCCTCGAAATCAAAACGTTTACGGACAATATCGACCACGACCATCCTTGTTATGACGTCGACATGACTGAAGCGCTTGGAACTATTAAAAACCAACTCTCATGGTTGAACATTGTCAAGGATATCTACTATAAAACTCACGTTTATGACCTAGACAATAAAAAGGAAAACCCCATGGGGTTAACGCAAATCATCGACTATCTTAAAAGAGACCATCACAACATCGTCGACCTTTTCTTCGAAAAGATCCAAACCTACAAAGACAAAGACCGTACTTTCAGCCTTCTTGTCGACCTCTCAAACCCAGCTGATATCAGCGCACGCGTTGAAACCGACATCAACACAGGTCACGTCCAAGGACCGTTTCTTAAGATTTTCACGGTTAACACAGGCGGTCTGTTCGAAAACTACACCAAATCGAAGCTTTACCCACTCATCGAAAAAGAATTAGAAGCCTTCGAACACAACGTCATCAGTCTTGGTATCAAAAAGCAAATCACCGTCACGCTTGACGACAAGCGTCGCTTAGTTGACTTGCTTGACCACGAAGAAGCTAAATACTTCCTCGAAGCGTTTGCAGATTGCGAAACCGAATGTACCCTAGACGAGGGCTGGCTGATTGACGCCGACAAGTCTAGCAAAGCCTTACAAAGCGCCTACTACCAATCGCTCAAAACCGACCAGGAACGTCAGATTTATGCCACAGCTATTGGTCAACAATATGCTTTAGACCTCTTATGCTCAACCATTAGCGAAGTCTTGAGAATGTATGACTTAGAGCACCTCAACACCTTCTTCAAGACGGTTGAATTGGTTATTGCCTAGAAAGGTGACATATGTTTCATTTCTTTAAAAACAATAAAACCAAGCAGTTTGATAGCGGTTATAAATAATGTAACGAGGATTACACAACTATTGTTGATAACGCATCGGCACACACGCTAGTAAACGATTTTAAAATTGACATCAACAAAGGTCGCATTTCGGACATCTATCCGTATTATACAAATAGAGCTCGAGTGAGCATCCAAAAATTACGAGAATTACACGCTGACGTTTCAAAGTTAGAACCGCAAACTGATGACCAAGTTACCCAACGCGAAGACCTTCGCATTAAAATCAACGAACAACTCATCAATTTGCACGAATTTATCGATTGGGTTATTGTTGTAAAAACAGCTTACAATCAAGGCTATTTTGAAGGTTTGCGCGACGCCAAAGAAAAATCCATGGACTAAATCCATGGGTTTTCTTTTTTTTCTAAAGAAAAAGCCAACAATCGAAAGGAAAACAGACATGCGCTTCTCAGACATCAAAGACAATCCAAGAGACTACGACCGTGGTCTCATGCTACAAAAACTCAAAGACTACTTCACCGTACCACCTAGAGACGTAGACATTCCTGTCGAACAAACCTACGTCCCACTCACCTTAACCAAAGAAACTACAAGCAAAACTCCTGTTCTCTTTGACAAGAACGACCGTCGCATCCCTATGTCTTACATCGTAGACCTCTACGACAAGACCCGTGACGACGGTATCGCCTTTAGTGACCACTTTCTCCAGGACATCATGTGTGGCACCGTAACCAACTACAACTATCGTGACCGCGTCAGCGACAGCATGCGAACGCTCTACCTTGAAAACACAACAGGTCTAACATCCAACCAGTTCGACGCTATCTTCACACCTTACATAGAAGACACGATTGACGATTTCGCCAGCCGCCCAAGCCTACGTCTTAACTACAAATTCGACAGTCGTGACTGCATCGGCATCAGACTCAGTCAAACCAAATCTTACGGTGAAGCTGACATGGAAATTAAACGCTCAGACATCACCGGTCAATGGGCGCTCACCTGCGTGTCCGACGAAGCTCTAGCTAAGTTTGAGGAGGACCTCAAAGCCCTTCAGAAACGGGCGAACGAGCAACCAACAACCGTCACACGCGTCATTAAAGGTGACTTGGACGAAAACCTACGCCCTTATTTGGATAGACTGATGACAATGACGACCACCATCACAGCTAAAACCTACTCCTTCCATTCCCGTCAATGGCTCAAAGACCACGACAACATAAGCACAAGCTATGATGACCACGGAGACACCATCTACAAGCTCACTCTTGACGTTCCTATGACTATCACCCATGACGGTGAAGCTTATACGGTGACCTGTTCTATCGAAAAAGGCATGAGCCTTCTTCCAGCGGAGACCGTCCTTAAAAACTTTGACACCAACGACACTCTCGCCTATTACGTCAAACGCAAGCTCAAACCACTCTATATTAAAGACCTTGTCCTAAAAGGTCTCGCAATCAAGAAAACAACCCTCCACTTCTTGCTTGAACGTTTAGACGAAAACGACGAGGCTTTGACCTTCACCGAAGACGATAACCGATATCAACTCCGTTCACGACGCGGTGTCATTACTTACGAACGCAACGGCTATACTATGATGACCTTCACCAAAGAAGACGACCGTTTCAAAATGTCTCTTCATGATAGCCATCTGCTTAATGAACACGTCTACTTCAACGTCAAAAACCTCGTCGCTGAACTCATTGACAAACTCTAGAAAGGCAACCTATGACCCCTGATTTTCAACGAAAAAAGAAATTCCTAGACCTTATCGCGCCGAGCGCCCATGGCGTCAAAGGGCGACTCTCACCTGGCAAAACCTATACCGTTTATGCCACAGCTGACCCTGAGGACCAAACCCTTACGCTTGAAGCCGTAACACCCGACCACAAGCCCATGTATACCTTCGTCTGCCCAAATGACTACGACGGCTGAATTGGTATCTTTGGGAGCTTCTACGACCTTCTCACACCCAAGGAACATTACGACTATCACTTGACCGACATTCCTGAACTCGACTGTCGTATCAGCATCCTCGAAGACCCCGCGGGCTTAGAAAGCTCAAGCGCTTGTATTCCATTCCTCGAAAAAGCCAACAAGGAAGCCGACGCTATTTATGACCAAATGTTCGACGACGTCTTTGAACTAGCCGAACCTTATGTCAAGAAAGCGCAAGCCATCAGCCCTGAGATTGACATCAGTGACTCCTGCGAAAAAGAAGATATCCTTATCACCATTGACGGATACGAAGCGACTGAAGACAATCTTAAAGATTGGGTCGAGTCTCTTGATGGGTCTTACGAAGAACGTATTGACCGCCTTGTTGCCGCTGAACGCGCAGGCGCACAACTTTGCGCAGACCTCAACGATATCTCAGCGCACTTAAACGCCAAGTACAAGGACCGTATCGACGCTGTTGAAAAAGACGTTCGTTATTATTACGACAACATCCACCTCTTTGCTAGAAACCAGCAGAAATCAACGGGTGAATGATATGCATACATTTAGATACCTACAGACCACTCCACCAATGCGCGCATGGGAAACGGGACTTCATAACCTAATGGTACTCTTCGCTCTGGCCGTCGTCGTTACCCTATGCGCGTGTACGCTATGGGGCGTCCTATGCGGACTGTTTCGCATGTGGCGCTATATATGGCTTGCCTTTTACAAGCAAAAACAACATAAGTAAATCAATCAACAGAAAGGAAACCCCTCATGTCCGTAACCTCACAAGCCCTCACCCACGCCATTAACCATATCGAAAGCCTGATGAAACAAGCCGCCACTGAAACAAAGAAAGCTATTGACAATAGTGCTTTCGACGAAAACGACTACTTCGTCATCACCCTTGAACTAACACCATTAGGCTTCACATCAGACGTCAGTATCGAAAGTGATAAATTTGAAGTCATGTGTTACCATCCTAATGTTGTAGCTATCTTTGTCGACCTAGGGTCTAAATTCTTAAGTTGGGAAAATCCAACCGAAAGCGATATCAAAGCCTTCAAAGATATGCTCGTTATTAAGCTCGAACAAGCCGAAAAATACGACACGCTTGCCGACCGTTTAGCTGAGCAATCCCAAACACGAAACATCGTTATCACTGATGAAGACCTAGAGCAGTCGACACTTGCTTTCCTCGAAAAGCACGACATCGACTCCGAAACCTTCGTTGAAACCCTGGCTGACAATCTATCCTTCAACAAAGACAGCATTTTCAAAGAAGCTAACGTACGTTATTTCCGAGGTTTTATAGAACAACCCTTTAAGCACTTAGCTACAGCTAGCAGTGATGACGGAAGACTTATGCTCAATGACGTCTTTGAAAGTAAGGGTATCCACTTTAGCTTTGAAGCGCTTGAACCTATGTCAGACGATAAGGTCGTACCAAATCATACCGTCTCGGTCTGGCCAATTGACAAACCGATTACATGGGCTGGCACTAAAACTATCGTCTTAAAAGACAATGACTCAGAAACAGGCGGACCATCGCATGCTGATGAAACACTAGATAACTTTCTGGAAGAAATTGGCGCCATGCCCGAAGACCGCTCTGCTGAAATAAAACCATTTACTAAATTCATCATTAACTACATGCTTGACGTAACTGGTATCAAACCAGCCTTTACGCACCCCATCAACACGTCAGCTGTTGTCGAGCATCGCATAAGTTCGGCCGTCTTCGACTTCATCAAAACGTACAACCTTGATAATGGAAGCAACGAACAAGTCATTTTCTTCATCGCAAGAGACGGTAGCCTTATCTATAAATCTGATGAAAGACTACCTTATATTCTCAGCGTACGGCTTACAGCGCCAAACGGCTCTAACTATCACTCTAGCCTTCAGCTAAGTTCTATCCTAAACAATATGAACATCGCATCAGTCGACCTTGACACCCTCACCGAAGCTGTTGTCTCCGAGCTTAAGCAAAAATGGCAATCTGACCTAATGACTATTGACACTCTAGCAAACTACAGCGGGTCATTTATCTACGGAAACACAATTAGTGACCCAAAACGTAAAATTCCTATGAAAGACTTACTCGAAGATCAACAGTATTTCAGACAAGCGTCTAAACGTTTAGAAGAAAACATACCATCGACGAAAGAAGAGTGACCCATGTCAGCTATCGACCGCAAAATTATCATTACGCCTGAACAACTCGCTCAAATCGAAAGTAGTAAACCGACAGCTGCTTACTACAAAGCTCTCGAAAAGCCTTTGCTTGAACAATCAAAAACCTTTAGCAAGGGTCGCTTCGACGCTTATTTCGATTGACTCTCAAAAGAATACCATGGACTAAACCCATGGTATTTTTTTTCTATCGTGATATTAAAACAAACTAAAGGAGACCACTCATGTCACTCACAACTCAAGCCTTCACTTACGCCCACAACAACGTTGAAAACTTCACAGACTTTGTTCGCGACCGTACCTCTAAAATTATCAAGAACCCCGATAACGACTACGATAAAGAGACCCTTTTCGTTGTTTTCACAACCTTCGAAAACCACATGTTCACCCCTCACGTTCTCGCTGAGCCTGACTTTCACGACAGCACAACCGTCGATATGTACGACTTAAGCGTAACCGTCCTAGCTGTTACAAGAGGTAAGCTACTTGTCTCAGACCGCCGTCTAACTAAAAACTACCTCTATGGTGAATTTGGAGACGGTCTAAAGAAAGCACAAGACCTAGACGCTGATGCCGACGCCACCTCCCAAACCAAGAACGGAACCGTCATTTACATCAACAACTACGATAAACAACTACCGCTCAAATCCTTCCTTCTCAAAACAGGTCAGGACCTCCATAGCGTTCGTGCAGGTCTCGATAAACTTATCCACATCACAACTGACCATCCATCTATCGTTAAAGATATGGCCGACTGGTACTACGACAAACTCATGGAAAAATCATTAAGGTCTTTCCTCTTCGACGCCAACTACGGTCTTGACGTCCTTAACGACATCACAGAACGTGTCACTTACATCATCCAATAAGAAAGGCAAATCTATGCTAATTACAATCGCCGTTTGCGCCGTCATCGGCATCATCGTTTTCGCCATTGTGTGCCCAACCCTGTACGCCATCTACAACCACCGCATCAAACGTGAGAACAAGACCCGCTCAAAAGCCTACCAAATCAAAGGTAATGAAGATATATATGGCGCCCTGTTTCTCGCTTCGTTAATCGTAGCGATTGTCGTGGCCGGCATCGTTGGCCTTCGCGGTTATAGCCAAGTCCTTACGAAAGAAACCTATCATACCGTTTACACTAACACCGTCAACGCGGACGTTGAAGTGGCTATTAAGGCGGCCAAGGTAACCCTCAAAGGCGGTCAAGTGTCAGGCAAAACCCGTGATGATATCACGGACGTTATCGGTGAATACCCTATTATCAAACATAAAACCGATAAAAACAACAATGACGTCGAACCTGACGGTGTACTCACACTCACGAAAAACAAGGCTGTCGTTGAGAAAGACATTGACGTCGTCATCGTCAAAGGGCCTGAAACGGCTAATAGGGTCAGTCGTATCGAATACGGTAAAGCCGCTATCACCGAAAAATTCTTTGGGCGCTACACCGTTGGTCATAAGACCAAGACAGTCGCCCGCGTGACTATGGACGTCGATTACCCTGATGACGCCAAGGCCCTCAACGACCTCCTAGACGGTAAATAGAAAGGACTGACGCATGCTTATCATCACTATCATACTACTGCCATGTGTAGCCCTATGTACCTTTATCGCCTACAAGATTTTCAATCCTCGCAAATCAGAAGACCCTATGGACGCCATCATGTCTTGGGTGTGCGCAATTGGCGTTGGTATTGTTACGGGTTTATTCCTAGGTGGCGCTTGTATCATGGCTGTAGCCTCGCGTGACGCCGACTATAAGATCACCACCGTCTACAAGAATGGCATTGACGCTAATGTCACCGTAACTACTAACAAGAGCGTTGTCGCTTTTGATAACGACGCTATCATCGAGAACAAAAACTACGAAGACTCACTAACAGCTGACATCTTCGGCATCACTGACGCCGCTGAGACCGTAGATGACAAAGAAATAGACAAGGGAACGCTTGTTTTGACCAAGAACAAAGCCAAACTGTCTAAATCGTTAGATACGGTCATCGTCAACGGACCGCTCAAAAACGCCAAAGTCGAACGCATCGAATACGGCACGCGCAAGCTGACCTATAAAATCTTTGGGTCAATCGTTTACGACACAACCACCGAAACGATCGCTCGCGTCACAACCGCGCATACAGGTGACTACGGCGACCTAGACAAACTCCTAAACAAATAGAAAGGTAATCCTATGGAAATCACAATCAAACGTCCCGACTTCCAAGGGACTATTAACGGCGTTGCCTTCGACAATGAAGACGTCCTTAACGCCGCCATAAACGTCTTGAATGTCGTCAATGAAGAGTTCGGAGAGCTGTATAACAATGGCTTTATCGATTGCTTGCATGACCTGCTCGAAAGTGCTTTTGAACAGCAACCGTCCAAACTCAAAGACGTTGAACAAGCGCTTATTGCTAACCTTAAAAACCCAAACGCCATGACCCTAGGCGACGTCCACTTCCACATTGATAGCCTCCACGCTCATGAGGTAGAAGAACTCAACAACTGCGTTCGTGACCACTACGGCTTGCGTCCTTACTATAACCTCGCCGCTATCAACACCAAGGACGGTTTTACGGCTATCGACAAGCGTCTTAACCACGAAGACGTTTTCAAACGCTTGGTCTCTCTTGTTGCTGAATATGAAGCTTGGGCGCTCGAAGACCTAGCTGAAATGCTTGACATCGATACAGCTGAAGAAGACGCTATCGTTAAAGCCCTGCTTGAGAAAACCCTGACAGGCGTCTACGACTTTACACTTGAAACGGACAATGCAGCGCTTCGTCTCTTTGACCCAACCAACAATGACGGACGTCTCATCAACTTCTGGGCGCGTGGCGACTTGCACATCTTCGCTCGTGATACCCTTTAAGCATAAGACAAAACCCATGGGCTAAACACGTGGGCTTTTTCTTTAATTTGAAATAACCTATAGAAAGTTGGAAACTCATGACCTACACTATCACAAACACAGACGGTGATATTCTCGAAAAAGACATCACAGAAGACCAAGTCATTGACTTTTGTAATGACGAATTTGCCGAAACCGACAACATAGAAACGGCCATTGAAGAAGACTCACTCTACTTCGACAACATCCATGACGCTATCGGCATGCTTGAACAATTCGACTACACCGTAACGGAAAACTAGAAAGGACGAACCTCTCATGATATTTACTCTCGTTTTAAATGAAAACACCATTATTCCTGACGGCTGGACCCTGTCTGACGACCATCGGACCCTCAAACCTAAAAACAGCCCGCTTGAACTGAAAAATGGACAAGATTACGATATTGTAACCTCACGCATCGCGCGTGTCCTTCACTACCGCGTTATCGTTCCATACGAAAGCGTCGACCCCTTCGGAGCACCTAAACTCAAGAAAGAACACTTCACTATTTCGCAAGAAGAAGCCGAAAGTCTCTTCCCAGGCTTATGTAACAGCAAAACCTACCGTCAATTTACGACCAATCATCACGTCCTACATGACCTTATCCGTCGTCAGGAAGAACGCCTTGATGAACTCCAAAGCAAGGTCGAAGCCCTCGCCCCTGAAACCGTCCGCGTCTCTTACAACGTTATAGCGGGTCGCATGGACCTCTTTGCTAACGAACACCGTGCGCACTTCGCTATCACGGATTACCCGCGTGAGACGGACTTCTACGACGCTATCACCAAGGAGGTAGACAAATGGTCGCTTTAACCGCAACACTTGACAAGATCGCACCTGCCAGTCTCTTGACTCTTATCATCCTTGGACTCCTGCTCTTCCTGCGTTTGTCCGAACCCTCGAAAACGGGCAAGACGGCTTTGACCGCGGGGCTTATCTTCGCCTTTATTGCGGGCGCTTTGCTCATTTGGGCATCAGCGCGTTAAGAGGTGGCTTATGACAACTTATTACACTATCGTTAAACACCTTAAATCCAAGCACGCACAAGAACCTATCGTTCTTGACAACCTGTCAGAATTTTATTTACGCCAAATCATTGCCGATGAAATCCCACTGACGCTCAAACAACAGGCCGCACCCATTGGCGTTCTCATTTTGCGCTATGAATCGCATCCTTTCATAAGCTATAGACCTGTTGTCATCAAGCACACGAAAGGAAACTGACCATGGACACTATTCTAGAAACCATTCTGACGATTGGCATGCGTATCGTCACCCTGCCCGCCTATCTAGTTTATCTTATCATGCGACCAACAACCACGTCTCAGACAATCACCATGGGGCTTATTCTCGTAGCTATCGCCGCCTTTTTCACCGTACGTGGCTATCGAGACAATAAATTCCAAGGACCCCTAGACAGCAACATGACGATGGCTTTCTATGTCATCTTTAGCGCAGCCGTCCCCTTGTTATTCGCACCCACAATCACCGAAGGGAGCTCCGTCATTGGAATGGCACAAGCCTACCAACCGTCAGCCATAACGACGGTCTACAAACCCAAGTCAGACTACAAGAAGATTTACACCAATGACGGTGACGTTCAATTCGGGACCTGGGCCTTTGATACCAAACACCCGGACCAATTACTCAAGAAGAAAGACGGTAAGGCCGCTGTCTCTCTGCTCGCCTTTGATGATGACGAAGAAATGACAGCAACCAAAAACGGCACGACTGAAACTTACACCGTTCGCTATGCTGATAAAGACGTCACTATTGCTTACGATAAAGACGTTGACCGTGATAACCTTGAAAACGCCAAGGTAACGATTGACAGTATCTATGCCCGTAAGGAGACAGCTATTGTCAAGGTCCACGGTAAACACGTTGCAACCGACCATTACCGTCGTCTCAAGATTAACATCAGCGTTCATGCGACCAAAGCCATGAACGAAACCAGCGCAAACAAGACAACCATT
>OLOE01000931.1_pt1 | contig 13462 bp, 10 predicted proteins | sample 1673201 | NCBI WGS metagenome assembly OLOE01 (sample SAMEA3136765, study PRJEB25190) | human gut metagenome | biome: human gut; feature: human-associated habitat; material: faeces | place: Austria | collected 2013
ATCACATTGAACACGGACGGCTTATGATGTTCAAGCAGACATTGTTAAAAAATAAACAAATGCGTGATAAAGTGTATTAAATCGGCGAAACAGGCTTAGTTCGGTTTACAAAAAAATATATTTATGCTATAATTACGGCACAAAATGCGGCAAAATAATATTAACTATACCGCATTCCACGGAGGACTTACGAATTATGTCAGATTCACACAAGCTGCAAAGAGCAGCGGTTAAAGTAACGCTTGACAAGGTAATGAAATACATTGACAAGAATCCGCAGGAAAACATCTGCAAAATGCTGTCGGTGGCGGAAAAGCTCACCAAAAACATATTCCCCGCAGGCAATCTTAAAAAGATGAGGGAAGTCGTCCGGGATGATAATAATGTATGGACCAAGTACGCCCTCGGCATTTTAAACGACATTGACCGCGATGTAATCAAAAAAATGATTATGGCGTTCGGCTTTGACGCAGGATACTACGGCACAAAGACCGTTCGCAGAAATCGCGAAAAGCTTCACTGCAACGTGCCGTTTATAATCCTTTTTGACCCCACGAGCGCGTGCAACCTCCACTGCAAGGGCTGTTGGGCTGCGGAATACGGCCACAAGCAAAGCCTTACGAACGAAGAAATGCAGAGCATAGTCTCTCAGGGCAAGGCACTCGGCACCCATGTATATATGCTCACCGGCGGCGAGCCGCTCATACGCAAAAACGACATAATAGAGCTTGCCGCAAACAATCAGGATTGCGTATTTTTAATATACACAAACGCAACGCTTGTAGACCAAAAATTCTGTGATGACCTTAAAAGAGTCGGCAACGTCGCCCTTGCCATGAGCATTGAGGGCACGGAGGAGTCAAACGACTGGCGCCGCGGCGAGGGAGCTTACAATGCCACGCTCAAGGCGATGGAGCTTCTTAAAAAGAACAAATGCCTCTTCGGCATTTCGGTCTGCTACACGCGCAAAAACGACGAATACGTAACGAGCGACGATTTCATCGACAAGATGATAGAAAACGGCTCGAAATTCGCATTTTATTTCAACTATATGCCCGTGGGTCACGGTGCCGACAAGGAGCTTATCCCGACTCCCGACCAAAGGGAATATATGTACCGCTGGCTTCGCAAAATGCGTAACGGCAAAACGGGTAAGCCGATGTTCGTTATGGATTTCCAGGACGACGGCGAATATGTCGGCGGCTGCATAGCGGCAGGCAGAAACTATTTCCACATAAATTCCGCAGGTGACATAGAGCCGTGCGTATTTATACACTATTCCGATACAAATATACGCACTCACACGCTTCTCGAGGCACTCAAGAGTCCGCTCTTTACCGCATATTACAAGGGTCAGCCGTTTAACGACAATCATTTAAGGCCCTGTCCGATGCTTGAAAATCCCGAGCTTTTACGCAAAATAGTAAAGGAGAGCGGAGCGCATTCCTCGGACCTTTTAAATAAAGAGGATGTCGATGAGCTTTGCGATAAATGCGTAGACTTTGCAAATGAATGGGCGCCGCGTGCCGAAAAGCTTTGGAATTCCACAAAGCACCGCGATACGCACACACAGTACTACCGCGATACCGAAGAGGGCAAACGCGAATTCGGCTGCTCCGGCAACTGTGCCTACTGTGCTTCGCACGCCGCAGAAGCTTCCGACTCGGAAAAGAAAACGGACTGAAAACAATAGCTTTAAAAAGCATAAAGACCGGCTGCAGCATTTTGTTACAGCCGGTCTTTCAATTAAGCACCTTTCTGTGCAAATCCGTATGTCAAAAAAAGCTCCCTGCAATCCTGTGAACAACGAAAACAGACTGAGGGATTAAAAAGTAATTTGCTTTCTATTTAAATTCCATATAACTCCGCAAAATCCCTCCGGCTTGCCTTGACGAGGCCCACCTCCCTTTACAAGGGAGGCAAAATCCCTCCGGCTTGCCTTACGGTAAATCACCTTCCTCTGCAAGAGAGGAGAGGTTGAGCGAAGAGAGAAAAGTGAACAGCGAATAATGAAGTGAGCGGACGACGGATAGACGAAAGAAAAACGAGAGGAGAGTAAAATGCGAAAAAGTAAAAAACGGCAAGTATCCTTTGATACTTGCCGTTTTTGGAGCCTTAACTATACACGTTTACGAACAAAAGAAGTTATTGAACAAGCTCAAAATATAGCTATGAATTACATGATTGATGAAATAAATAAAGCTTTTAAGAAAATTACTAAAAATAATATTGATTATTTACACGACAAAATAAACCAATATTATGGGGAGTATATAAACTCTCAATTAATTAATGTCTTGCTATTCGTCTTTAGGTTTATCATAAACATTATGTTTGACTGATATTGTTCCATTGTCTAAATCAATATATCCCAAGTTAATGCAAATACCTCTCCAGTTCTCATTCCAGTATAACAAGATGTTAAAAATGCACAAGTAAATGTTTCATTATTTTCAAATCTATTTAAGAACCTCTTTACCATTTTCATCATAGTCAGTAACACCGAATCAATTACATCTCCAACAACAGCACCCAACATATTATACGAGCCTTCATTTTTCCTCGTTTTTATTATCTAAATTGCTTTTATATTCATTACCATATTCAGTAGTAAATCCAACAAAATATATTTTTTTTATATCATTATGATTAAAAAATGTTAATGAATCTGTTGCACCATTCGGATATTTGCAAGCCATATAATCCATAATTTTCCCATCTCTATCTTTGACTTTATACCCGATTATCATTAGCTTATCAAAATTTCCCTGAATTTCGACAACACTACCTATTATCATATATTTATCAAGAGAAACTTCCTGTAATTTTTTTCGTTTTTCTGCCATGTACCTATTAATTTCCTCTTCCGTTTTTTGTTGTCCATTTATACCCCATTTAATATCTTTATCTGACACAACAAATCTATCCTCTGCATTGTTGTTTAAATTATTCATTTATATCATTCCTTCCTTTTCCTTTGTAATAACGCACAAAAAAAATCAATCTTTTCAGATTGATTTAATCATTGACGTCGCATTGGTGCGACGATTTTATCTTTTGGAGCAGGTGAGGGGAATCGAACCCCCGTATTCAGCTTGGGAAGCTGATGTTCTGCCATTAAACTACACCTGCTTACGTGCTACGCTGAATATTTTATCATTATTTTTACAATAAATCAATAGTAATATGATACGCGGCACAGCTTAGCGGGGTAGGTCGCGCTGTCGCTTCTTATTACAGCTTTTCCACGGAGAGCCTCAGCCTTTTCAAATCGTTTTCGTCGGGATGAGACAGAGCACGGTCAAAGTTTTCAATCAGCATATCGAGATTCGGCGCGGGATTCGGCAGGCTTTTCATTTTGATATAGCGCTCCCTGACCGTTTGCGGCATTTTTCCCTGACACATATACTCACCGACTGTGATGTTGCTGCCGCTAATGCTCTTTTTTGTATTTGCGAGGATTTCTTTGAAGTACTCCTCGTCTCCGCCGAAGCCCGCCGTTCCGAAAAGAAAAATCCTTTTATTTTTCAGCTTTTCGAGCAAATCCAAGGTCGCCTTGTCGGCGGTTCCCTTATCCGTCCAAAAGCCTATAAACAAAATGTCGGATTGTGTATCGGCGTTTTCGCACACTCCGAAATAATTGCAGTTTTCCTCCGGCAGCGCGTCGCGAATGGCGTCGGCGAGCAGCCTCGTGTTGCCTGTCGGACTGCTGAAAATAATTGAATAGCTTTTATCTGTCATGATGAACCTCTTTACTTGTGCGGCATATCACATATGCGGCGAAATTTTGTTATAAATTATTATATAATTACGACGGCAAACAGTCAACAGCCGCAAATGCCGAAAGCTTATACAAAAAGTAAGTTTTTCTGTAATCGGCAATAAAAAGGCTTTCGTCTCACCTGAAACGAAAGCCTTGATTTTATGTGTTTATGCTTGACGTTACGGCTTTGAGCCGCGCTTCAACAGCCTTTTCAGTCCTTGAGCTCGTCAACATACTCGGTATGCTCACGCAGATACTTTTTATCCTCGGGTTTAAGGTCAAGGCCTATGGTTCCGCCCGGATTCATAAGGTAATCGGGGTCAAAATAGTTTTTAAGCGTGCGGATTATGCCGTATTCCTTTTCGCCGAGGTAGCCCTCAAGCCACGGGGCAAACATCTTTCCGATACCGTGGTGGTGGCTGATGGCAGCACCGCTCTTCTGTATGGCGTCGAGAATTGTTGCGTGATAAGCACGGAACTCCTCTTCGTCCTGCATTTTAGTCATAAAGATGAAGTAGAGGTTGGCGCCCTGCGGATAGCAATGCGACATATGAGTTGTAACGATTGTGTTCGGAAGCTTATGGCAAACCTCACGAACCTCACGGTGAACACGAGCCATATTTGACCAGTTGACCGTGCACTCAAGCGTATCAATCATAAAGCCGAAATCCATGAGTGTATCGCGAAGATACGGGTCGTTGAAGCGGCCCTTTTCCCAGCCCTTGCATACGTAGCCGGTCATCGGGATACCGCCGTGCTTAACGGCAATTTTCATTATGTTATGCGCAACGTTTCTTGAGAAGCCCTTTTCGCCGTCTGTAAATCCGAGGAAGAGACAGCGCTCAAAGTCCTTGTAGCCCAATTTATCAAGAAGAGGCTCAAGCGGCGTTTCGTCAACGTTGTAAAGATGGAGCATTAATGAAGTCTCCTCCGGGTCTGAAAGACGGAAAACAGAGGAGAAGCCGCACTCACACTGCATCATTTCACGAGCGGCGCGCATAGCTGTCGGCCAGTCCTTGAACATATAAGAAAAGCGTTTTCTGTTTTCGGGCATCCAGCGGAAAAACTTGAGCGTGACCTCGGTAAGAACGCCGAAGGTGCCCTCGCCGCCCATCATGACCTGATTGAGATTCGGTCCCGTTGCCTCTCTCGGATAGTGACTTGTCTCGATTTTACCTATCGGTGTGGCGTATTTCTGCGAAACAACTATATCGGCTATGGTGCCGTAATAGGTGCTGTTCTGACCGGCACCGCGTGTGACGGTCCAACCGCCGACGGAGGAATATTCAAACGACTGCGGGAAGTGACCGCAGGTGTACGGACGTTTTGCGCCGAAAAGGCTCTGAGCGTTTTGAAGCGTTTGCTCGAGCTTTGGTCCGGACATACCTGCCTGAACTGTAATGGTCTGATCGGTCTCATTGAATTTAATGACCTTGTTGAAGTTGCGGCGCATATCAAGAGAAACGCCGCCGTTAATGGGCTCAACGCCTCTTGTAACCGACGAGCCGCCGCCGTAAACATAGAGCGGTATTTTATTCTTTGTGACGTAGGCTACGATTTTCTCAATCTGCTCGCTTGTCTCCGGGAAAACAACAAGGTCGGGAAGAGAGTCAAAGCGACGGTGACGCATTCTGAGAAGATCGTACATTGTCTGTCCGTAGGAAACGGCGAGACGGTCGTAGTCGCTCTGTGAGACGTTCTTTTCGCCGACTATTGCGGCAATGGCCTTTACGTGCTTTTTGTCAATCTTCGGAGCGTGCTCTTCGCCGAGATTTACGGGGTCAAGACCCAAATCGTCATTATACTGCATAAACTCCTCGTCCTTGAGATTGCAGCGTTTTTTAACATATTTGTAAAGGCTCTCCTTCGGATATTTGAAGAAGTCGGGGTCGCCCCAGCGGAAAATTGAACGATAGCTGTTCTCAGGTGCTCTCTGAAGCATCCATTTAGGCTCAAAGCCCTTATACGGTTTTGTACTCATTATCAGTGTCCTCCTGTTTGAAAATGATGTAGGTATTTTTCTATTGGCTTTAATCTTGAGGCAAGGTGAGAATACGCCTTGCCGTAAATTTTCATATAGGTTCGGTGGTTTTCCTCGTTCGGAATAAATACGTCTTTTTTATGTACCATATGCTCTATGGCGTCCTCATAGCTACCGTAAACGCCCTGTGAAATAAACGCGACCATGGCACAGCCGACTGCGCTCGCCTCGTGAGTCTGAATACGGTGTACGGGCAAGCCGAACACATCTGCGGCAATTTGACATACGACAGGGCTGCTGGAGCCGCCTCCGCCGGCATAAAGCTCATCTACCGTGACGCTTGAGCGTTTTTGCATTTTAACGAGCCCGTGGTACAGCTCTAAGCAGATGCCCTCTATTATGGCGCGATACAAATGATAACGCGTATGGAAATCCGAAAAGCCTATAATTGCGCCGCTCGCGTTCGGGTTCGTGATGCCCGGAGTCCAAAACGGCTGTAAAATAAGTCCGCCGGAGCCGGCCTCAATATCCTTGATTTTATCGTCAAGATAACGCTCTATGCAAACGCCCTCCTCGGCGGCGTCAACCTTATCCTTCGCGGCAAACTGCTCTATAAACCACGAAATCATCCAAAATCCGCGATAGACCTCGAATTCGGGATTGAACATATCGTTCGGAACAGCCGGATAAGCCGGCATATAAGGCTGCGGTTCAAAATATTTTTTAACCGCCATCTGTAAGGTTGAGGTCGTGCCGAAGGAAATTGCCGCTCGGTTTGATTTTACAACGGACATACCGATGGTTTCACAGCCCTTGTCGGAGCCGGTTGCTATAAGCGGAAGTCCCATTGGGATGCCCGTTTTTTCGGACGCATCTTTTGTGATTTTACCTATAACCTCGCCCGACGGAACAAGCTCACAGAGCTTTTCGGACGGAACATTGCACACGCAGCGCGTGAGAGCACCGGGTTTCATCCAACGGCGGTTTTTGTAATCAAACGGTACGTGACCTATCATATTTGCCACGGAATCCTTAAGCTCGCCCGTCAAAAGATAGTTGAGATATGACGGCAGCATAACGTATTTGTCTGTTTTGGCCCATATTTCGGGCTCATTTTGCATAATCCAGTTGCCGGTAGAGGCTCGGTAAATCATATCTACCGATTCTCCCATTCCCACAAGCGAAAACAATGCGCGTTTTGCTGCCGGAATCCGCCCGTCCTCGTCGGCCTCACGCTCGTCGAGCCATAATATTATGTCGCGAAGCGGACGTTTGTCTTTGTCAAGGCAAAGCACCGTGTCACGTATGCAGGTAAGGCATACGGCTGTTATGCGGTCAAGCTTATCGGCATTTCTCTCGATAACCTTTTTTGACATTTCGGCTATAATGTTAAAATAAAAATCCGGGGTCTGTTCTGCCCATCCGGGCTGTTTTGATAAATAAGGAACCTTGTATTTTTGCTGCTCCTTATCCTCAAAGTCTCCACTCTCATTGACAAGCAAGCATCTTGCACTCTGCGTGCCGACGTCAAAGGTCAGCACAAGTGACTGTTCCATTAAAGATTTTCCCCTCTTTCTTTTTTAAGGTTGCTTCTTCTCGTCCTTCAGGATATTGCTTGTTGCAATCAAATCCACGCCGAGATTGAGAATATTCGGTACAACGACTTCCTCTCGTCCGAGTCGTTTTGAAACGGTGATACGGTTTACCTCGTGCATCAGGTCGAAAATTCTGTTTTTGGGAATCGGCCCCGATACGCGAACGGGCAGAACCGGTACCGAAGGGAAGGCGGTGCGCACCGTTGTGCAAACGGTACGACGCGGGTCGGTCATTTCGCTTACGGCGAATTCTTTGCCCCTTTTGCAGGTGTTGCCGGTCACAACAAGCTCGTCGCCGTCTGATGTAATCGTCATTCTGCACGAACGGGGACAAACGATGCAAACCAATTCTTTTGTCATTTTACACCGTCTCCTTTACCGAGTCTTTCCAGCCGAAGCTCCACTCGGCTGTTTTCGTTTAATTCGCATGCGCTGAAATCAATCGTGAGATTTTCCATTTCGGGCGGACGCATAAATGCGTAACGCTTTTTAAGTATTTCCTTGCCGTCCGCGTAAATATGAAGCACACAGTTGTTTTCCTCCTCGCGGACGCGGAAATACAGGTCTGTTTTACTGTTATCCTCGTTGAGATTGAGCCTTTGCGGCACTGCGTACAATAAGCCGTCGCCCGGGGTTATCTCAATAAGCCGCCTTTCTCTGCCCGAATAAGCAGCGGCTGATTTTCCCGCCTGCTCGGCGTTCTGCGAAACAAAGTCAACCAAATCGTTGACGTGCAAAGCGTTGCCGCAGCTGAATACGCCGTCGGCACTCGTCATACACTGACCGTCGCATACGGGACCCTTTGTGCGTGGGTCAAGCTTTACTCCGACGGACTCGGCGAGCTCGTTTTCGGGAATCAATCCGACCGAGAGAATCAGCGTGTCACATTCGACGCGGCTCTGTGTGCCGGGTATCGGAGCCATATTTTCGTCAACCTTTGAAATCTCAACCGCTTCGAGCCTGTCAACTCCGAACACGCGAGTGACGGTGTGTGACAGGTGCAGCGGAATGTCATAATCGTGCAGGCATTGATGCAGGTTTCTCGTAAGTCCCGACGGCGTAGGCTTTGCCTCATAAACGCCGAGAACCTTTGCGCCCTCAAGCGTAAGCCGGCGTGCCATGATAAGTCCTATATCTCCCGAGCCGAGAATTACGCATTTTTTGGCGGGCATAAGCCCGAGCAGATTTGTAAAATGCTGTGCGGTTCCGGCCGTGAAAACGCCTGCAGGACGCGTGCCGTGAATAAATACCTGCTTGGCGGTACGCTCGCGGCAGCCTGTTGCCAAAACAAGCGCTTTTGCCGTAAATATCGAAACGCCGCTTCTGCCGACGGTATGCACCGAAAAGCTTCCGTCGCCGTTTTTGTCTATTTTCGTGACAAACGTAAGGGTGCTGTATTCGATATTGCGTTTGTACAGCTCATCCTCAAACCGCTCGGCGTATTCAGGACCTGAGAGCTGCTCGCCGAAGTGATGAAGACCGAAACCGTCGTGAATGCACTGCTTGAGTATTCCTCCGAGCCTTGCCTCTCTTTCAAGAAGGAGAACCTTGGCACCGTTATCGTGAGCGCTTATCGCCGCCGCAAGACCGGCAGGACCGCCGCCGACAACGAGTACGTCATAGTTACCTGTCGTCATCACTCTTCGCCTCCTTCGGTTACCTTTGTTTCGCCGTATGTTATCACCGCTTCCGCCGAGGATTTTTTAACCTCATACAGCGGAACGCCGAGAAATTCGGCAATTATTTTGGTGACAAGCGGCGAACAGAAGCCGCCCTGACAACGTCCCATTCCCGGTCTTATGCGCTTTTTGATACCGTCAACCGTCGGAACGCATATCGGGGATTTCAAAGCGTCGAGAATTTCGCCCTTGCTGATTTGCTCGCAGCGGCAAATAATCTCGCCGTAGTCGGGATTTTCGGCTATCATTTTTTCTCTTGTATCGTCGTCCATTTCGCGAAGCACGGGAACGCCCTTGCGAATAGGATTATAATTGTTGTTTTTTTCAACCGTCTCGGTCTTGCCGAGCATATTGACCGCAAGCTCCGCCATATCGACGGCAACCGCGGGAGCAGTTGTAAGTCCGGGGGATTGAATACCGGCTACGTGAATCAAATTCCTTGTTCTTCTGCCGGGTTCAAGTATAAAATCCTCCTCAAAGGTAGGAGCGCGAACGCCCGTGAAATAAGTGATTATATCACGTTTTGACAGCGCCGGCATTGTTTGAGTCTGCTTGTCGAAGACGGTTTTAATGCTCTCGGCACGTGTTTCCGTGTTTTCCTTTTCAACCGTTTCTACGGCGTCGGGTCCTACGAGAAGATTATCGTGGACGGTGTGCAATATGCCGCCGCCCTTTGAATGGGTTTTACCGTGAACGCTTATGTCCTTTACGGAGGCTACCGAGTGCATATATGCGCCTGCTTTTTGGTCAAGAATCGAGTTGGTTCCTCGGCGCGGATGAATCGAGAAAAATCTGTCATCCGCCATGGCGGCAATATCCTCGGCAAAAACGCCTGCGGCGTTGATAACGATTTTCGGATGAATAACGCCTCTGTTGGTGGTAACGCTTATGATGTTATGCTCCGACACCTCCATGGAGAGCACGGCGGTGTTAAGGCTTACCTGCGCGCCGTTTTGAACGGCGTTTTCGGCATAGGCTATGGTGAGTCCGTAAGGGCAAACACAGCCTGCGCTCGGATTATACATTTCGGTCAGCAGTTCAAGGTTAGGTTCTGTGAGGTTCGGCTCGCGGCGCATAAGCTCCTTGCCCGAGATTATCTCGGTGTCCTCTATGCCGTCGTGATGCTTCCGCCAAAAAGCATACAGACCGATAAGCGGCTTCAGCGCGGCGTTGCGGAAAAGCACATATTGACCTACCTGCTTAAACGGAACGTCAAGCTCGCGGCAAACGTCTGCATACATATGGTTTGCGCGGCGAATGTACTTGTGTTTGAGTGAGCCTTTGCCGAGGTCGATTCCGGGGTGCACCTCGCCGTCGTTGCGTCCCGACGCCTGAAGCGCAAGGTCCGCCTCCTTGTCTACAAGTAAAACGTCAAGCTTCCACTTGGTCAGCTCTCTTGCTATCGAAGCCCCTGAAATGCCGCCGCCGATAACAAGCACGTCGGGTGTTCTGCCATCGAGGAAATCATCCTTGAGAGACGGCAGACGCGTCGGAGCGGGCTGCTCGCCCGTGTAAACAATATCGTTGACAATATGCGTTGTGCTGAATTTTTTTGCCGCCGCTTGGCAAGCCGCGACGATTTCGCCCCAATCGGAGCTTTTGCCTCGAACAAAAATCGAGCCGTTCTCCTTTGAAGCACTGAATTTTCCGCCGAAAGTCTTTTTCAATTTTTTGTTAATTGATGATATGTTCATAACTTCAAGCCTCTTTTAATCAGCCTTGCAGTCGGTCACACGCCCGACTGTGCATAAAAAATATGTCGGTTAACTGACCGACTCATAAGCAAAGTATAATTCCGAAAAAAGCGTTTGTCAATACTTTTAACTAAAAAAATCACTCTTACGTATTTTTTTTGTGAATATTGTTTTGTAGACATTGCCGATTGTTCGTGTTATACTTTAAGAAATTTTGCAGGAGGGTATTATGGCAGCTCAAAGACCCGAAAATATAAACGAAATCATACTTGATACTGCTGAGGAGCTTTTAAAGGTAAATTCCTTTTCGGAGGTGACTCTCGCGAAAATAGCCGAAAAGGCGAATATTTCGAAGGGCACGCTGTATTACTATTATAAAAGCAAAAACGAAATACTTTTTGCCGTTACCGACCGCTATCTTTCGCGCCAATGGGACGAGCTGATACAATGGACGGAAAACAAGGAAAAGGATACCTCGCCGCACCGTCTTGTAAATTATGTAATCGAGAGGAATATAGCCTATGCCGGGCTCAGGCTTCACCTCTTTGACGCGGCATTGCTCGGCGACGAGGAAATCAGAGCTAAGCTGATTCATCGCTATGATGAATTCCAAAAACTCATTTCGGCAAAAATCGCCGAGAGAACAGACGTTGTTTCGGCCGACTATTTCACTTGGCTTATTTTGATGGTTTCCGATGGTATTATTATTCAAAACAGCCTTAAAAACGAGTCCTTCGATACTCGGAAATTTCTTGAGAACAGCACCGAATACATTAAAAAAATCGAGAATATGCATAAGTCGCAATAAACGAAAGCCTCCGTCTTAATAACGGAGGCTTTTTACTGCCGTAAAAGCAGAAAAGGGAAACGAAAAAAATTATACTTTGTGTTTTTTCTTTTTGCGCAGGCCCGCCGTGACGCCTGTTACGCCGCCGCTGACAAACAGTAGGGAAATCCATAAAGCGAGGTCGCTTGCATTGCCGGTTCGGGGAGATTTCGGATTGCCCGGCAGCTTAGCCGTTACGGTGTCGGCCTTTTTAATTTCGTTTATACCGTCTTTGTCGCTGTAATACTTATCACAGCCGCCGCAGTACCAATACTCGATATTGCCCTCGGCAGTCTTAGTTGCCGCCTTTGCATCGATGTGCTTTAAGTCGGTGTGATTGTTTGAATCAGGCTTTCCGTAAGCCTTGCCGCAGTATTCGCATACCGCTTTTTCGGTGCAGGTTGCCTTGCCGCCCGAGCAAGCCATTGTTTCAACACCCTTGCAGCCGTCCACGGTGCATTCACGGCTATGCGTGCCGTCGCCGTTTGATGTCCATTCACCGAAGGTGTGCCCGTCGTTTATCGTCACGGTCATCTCGGCGGTGTTGCCTGCCTTATCGGTGACAATGATTTTCTGTTCGCCGTCCGCAGGAGAGAGAGTAAAGCCGCTGTTTTCATCAAGCGTGACCTTTGTGCCGTTTACGGTAACTGTATCTATATACTTCTCGTCAATTGTAACTGTCTGTGCCTCGCAGTAGGTCTTGCCGTTTTCAATGCCGCCGATTACAGGCCGGATATTATCGAGCGTTATGCGGTCGGAGCGAAGATATGTGATGTTCAGGCTCTCATCAACGAGCATTGCATAAACAATATATTCTCCGTTAGGCTCTATTAAAAACGGCTCATCATACGCACGGTACACAAGAGAGCCGAGCTCCGTCTCAGAGAGGTCCCGATTTGTTACCAGATAAGAGACAAACACGGTTCCGCTGTTATCGGAAGCGTTTATCGTTACCTCCTGCGTGTCCTTAAAGAACAGACCGAAGGTCAGCTTGTTTAAGAATTCGCGCCATTTATTTGTGCCTATGATAATTTCGCCCGTGGGTTTTTCAATGTCTTTCCATCTCGCTTTAAGCGTTATATTCTCGGCAGGCATGGTTTCGGGGATTTCCTTATCCCACCCCTTAAAGGTATAACCTTTTCTTGTTGGGTTGTCAGGGGCGGTAATTTCTGTACCGTAATCCTGTGTAATTGGTGCAATCTCACTTCCGCCGTTGGTATCAAAGGTTATTGTGTATTTATTCGTATTCCACACGGGATAGAGCGTCAGCGCCTCGTTTTTGGTATAAATATCTTCAAAGCCATATACCTTTTCGCCGCCGTCAACGGTTGCCCAGCCTACTTGCGTGTAGCCCGCGCGGGTGAACAAAGCGCCGCGCAGGGTAAGAATATTGTTGTGGGGTTTCATATCCGTCACCGCACTGCCGGTGCCGTATGTGCCGGGGAGGTAAATCACCTCATAGTCGCCAGTGATCGAAAGCATGGAAACATCGGCAGGTACGGTATCGCCGGGTTTATAGCAGTTCCCATTTTCATCCGACCAATACAGCTGCGCGTCTTCCGAAATGCCGTCCGGGCGGGGCAGTCCCTCGGCAGAGGGTGCAGTAAAGCTCTCGCCCTTTTTCACGATAATGTTGATCCAGTTCTGTTGCTCACCGGGCATAAATTTACCCGTCCGCAGCTCTACTATTTTCAGACTGTCGGCGGCAAGATCTGTCGGCAGTTCAAGAACGGGGCGGAAGCAGATACCATAATTACTGCTTTCAACCGTGCCCATAAAATTATTCACTGAATTGCGTGTGGTTTTACGAATGTCGAAACCGTAAGAACGGGAGGTGTCCTGCCCCCAGAAAAGGGAGATATTATGATTGTTACCCAGTTCCTTTATGAAATCGGAGTTCTTGGTGAGAATCTGATCCCACTCG
>OLOE01000932.1_pt1 | contig 13461 bp, 10 predicted proteins | sample 1673201 | NCBI WGS metagenome assembly OLOE01 (sample SAMEA3136765, study PRJEB25190) | human gut metagenome | biome: human gut; feature: human-associated habitat; material: faeces | place: Austria | collected 2013
ATCTTGCCAAGACCTCCCGTCGCAACCACCTTTGCCTCCGGATAGCCGGATTCTTTCTTCATGCGGTTGATGATGTACTCTGTCTGTCCGATCTGCCCGTAGACCAGCCCGGCCTGCATGCTGGAGATGGTCTCTTTGGCAAGGATGGACTCTGGCTTCTTAATCTCGATTGCCGGGAGCATGGCTGCCTGTCCCCACATCGCCTGGGCGGAGGTCCGGATGCCCGGCGCCGTAACAGCGGCTTCGAAGGTTCCATCCTGCCCCACGAGATCGTATGTTGTGGCAGTTCCGAAGTCCACCACGATAACCGGTCCACCGTGAAGGGTATATGCTGCGACTGCATCCACGATCCGATCCGATCCGACTTGTCTTGGATTCTCCGTCACGATGCGGATGCCCGTCTTGATTCCTGCCGATACCACGATCGGCTTGACACCGAAATATTTGATAATCGCGCTGCCCAGCGAATGCATCACATCCGGCACTACCGACGCGATGATGACCGCATTGATATCCGTACTCGACACCCCTTGGTGCTCCACCAGTTCTTTCAGCGTTATTCCGTATTCATCGGATGTCCTTGGCTGCTTTGTCGTCATACGGTATGTTCCAAGGAGCTCATCTCCCCGGAATGCGCCAAGCGTGATATTTGTATTCCCTACATCTATTACTAACAGCATATCTTGTCCTCCTATACTTCTTCCCCAAGGAAGAATACTTTGTAATATACCTGCAGCGCCTGAAGCAATTCCTGCTTCTCCTTCTGCAGTTCCTTTATCTTAAGCCGGCTCCCGATCTCGTCGAACATCGGATCCCCTTCTTCAGAAGTAACCTCGAAGCAAAGTTCGCCGTCTTCTTCATATACCAGTGTCAGAATGCCTCCCACGTCATGAACGTAGAGAACGCACATAATCTTAAGTTCATTCTTCACCGTATCCGGCAGCTGCTCAAAATCCGGATTCAGATAATATTTTTCTTCATAAGAATTGGCGCCGCACAGCACTACTTTTCCATCATACATATCCATATACTCCTCTGACCGATACTTCTCCTGCAAATATCTCTTTCTCCTGTCCATCAGCCGTCTTTACGATCAGTTCTCCCGTCTCGTTGATTCCCATGGCGACGGCCTCATATTCATGGCCCGGCTCCAGAATCTTGACTTCCCTTCCTCTATTTACCAGAAGAGAATTGTACGCTTCCATCAGCCCGGATAAGTCCTCGGTCTCCATGAACTTCTCATAGCATTCTTCAAAACTTTCCATAATCGCCGCGATCAGCTGCGACCGCTGTACCTTATGCCCTAATTCCAGGTAAAGGGAGGTCGCCCGCTCCTTGATCTCCTGCGGAAATGAATCCTGATTCACATTGACGCCGATCCCAATGACTACATAGTTAATATAGTCAATCTCCGCACTCATCTCCGTCAGGATGCCGCAGAGTTTCTTTCCGCTCAGGCTCACAATATCATTGGGCCACTTAATCCTGGCCTCCAGTCCCGCCACCTGGCCTATACCCTTTGTGGCTGCAATGGCCATCAGAAGCGTCATCTGCGGCGCCTTAACCGGCATCATATCAGGGCGGAGCAAAATGGTCATATAGATGCTGGTTCCTTCCGGCGACTCCCAAGATCGGCCTCTGCGCCCCTTGCCTGCATTCTGCCTGTCGGCAATGACCAGAGTCCCGTGTTCTGCCCCCTTTTCCCCCAGTTCTTTGGCACGGGTATTGGTAGAATCCGTCTCATCATAGTAGACCACATGCCTTCCTGCCCATTTTGTGCTGATCAGGCTCTCAATCTCCGCCTTTGACATCACATCCGGACTATCTACAAGGCGGTACCCTTTATTGCGTACCGCCTCAATCTGATATCCTTCTTTTTTCAGTTGTTCCATAACCTTCCACACAGCCGTGCGCGATACCTGGAACTGTTCGCATATTTGCTGCCCTGACAAGTAAGTATCGCTTGACTTTAGCAAGCGCAATATCTCTGACTTCATATAAATCTATCTTTCTCCTAATGTCGCAACCATGACTGCCTTGATGGTATGCATCCGATTTTCAGCCTCATCGAATACTTTGGACTGGGCAGATTCAAACACTTCATCCGTCACTTCCATATCGCTGATGCCATACTTTTCTTCAATTTCCTTGCCAATCTTCGTCTTAAGGTCATGGAATGCCGGCAGGCAGTGCAGGAAGATCGCGTCTTCTCCTGCATTCTCCATCACCTTCTTCGTCACCTTATAAGGGGACAGTTCCCGGATCCTCTCTTCCCATACCTCGTCCGGCTCTCCCATGGATACCCACACGTCCGTATAGATTACGTCAGCATTCCTGGTGCCTTCCTCTACATCTTCGGTAAGAGTGATCGCGTATCCTTTGCACGTCTCTACTAATTCTTCATTTGGAAAATATGCCCTTGTCGTACATGCCACAAAGTGCATCCCCATTTTAGCGCAGGCAATCATCAGGGAATTCCCCATGTTGTACCTTGCATCTCCCATATATACCAGCTTGATCCCCTTTAATCTTCCGAAATGCTCCCGGATTGTCAGTAGGTCTGCCAGCATTTGCGTAGGGTGATACTCGTTGGTAAGCCCGTTCCATACCGGAACGCCTGCATATTTGGCAAGGTCTTCCACGATCTCCTGACCGAATCCGCGATACTCTATGCCGTCGTACATTCTGCCAAGCACGCGGGCCGTATCCTCGATGCTTTCCTTCTTTCCAATCTGGGAACCGCTGGGATCCAGATAGGTAGTCCCCATTCCCATGTCATGGGCCGCCACTTCAAAAGAACAGCGTGTCCTGGTGCTGGTCTTTTCGAAGATCAGCGCAACATTCATGCCTCTATAATGGTCAACTAATACTCCGTTCTTCTTCTTTTCCTTAAGGTCTGCCGCCAGATCAAGAAGATATGTAATCTCCTCCGGCGTAAAATCCTTCAGCGTCAAAAAGTTTCTTCCTTTTAAGTCCATTTTCCGTCCCTCTCTTACTCCTATTAATACATGTACGAACCTGGGAAGGTTCATCTGATCTCGTAAAGTTTCGTATTTCTTATATACAATATCATATAATTCGTCCACTGTGTATATCTGATATTTGGGAATATGCAATAATTTCGCGGCGGCCTCCAGCATTCCCATAAAAAGTTCCTTATCTGAGAAGCCAAGAGACAGTTTCAGCACAAATGCGATCTCCGCTTTTTCGATCTCCCTGATGCCTCCGAGCAGTTCCTCGTAGTATTCATCTTCATGGGTCTGTTCCAGATAATAAATAAATCCTTCCAGGCCATACAGCATCCTTTTGGCATCAAAATATCCGATTCGAAGATTCTGGCGGCTTCGTTTGCCAGAAAATTCTATGATGCTGCCAAGTTTGACCCGGGGAGTGATTTCGTATTTTACCCCATTCTCAGGCATCTTGACCCGTGGCTCCCGTCCAGGCCCATAGATCCGAATCTCGATGACATTTTCGTATCCCCTGCCCACAAGGGAACTTAAAGGCACATTATTAATAACGCCTCCATCGATATATTTCTTTCCGTGGAGACGTTCATTTTTAAATCCGATGAGATACGCGCTGGCCAGCAGGAAATCCTCCAGAAGGCCCTCCGGAATATCCTCCACGCTCAAGTCCAGTTCCCTGAAATCAGACAACGAGAAGGTCAGCAGGCAGAATTCCTTGCCGCTCTTTCTTATAGCATCCTCGTCAATTACTTCGTGGATCAGGTTTCGGAGCGGGGTGATGTCGATCCCTCCGTCTTTCAGCCTCCTCCAGCCTTCATTCAGAAACTCCTTGATTGTAGTCTGCTTATGGAACAGGCGCTCCATCCATTCATCATCCACATCCATGACCGTGGAAAATGTCATCTTGCTCCAGATATCTTCCGCCTTTTCTACGTCTCCCATGCAAACGAGGGCGCCATTTAATGCGCCCACGCTGGTTCCTGCCACTGCATTGATCTTTACTCCGGCTTCCACAAGCGCTTTCCACGCGCCTATCTGGTAAGCGCCTCTTGCGCCCCCGCCGTCAAATACAAGGCCATATTCTTTTGACATGTCAATGATGGGCTTCATAAGTCCCACACCCTTTCATGCTAGTTCGGATTGTCGTCTTTTGCTCCAACTTCGGTCAAGGATTTTACCAGTCCCGCCATTCCCTGTATCTCTGATGGGATGATGATCTTGGTAGCCTTTCCGTCAGCTGCTTTTTCAAATGCTTCCAGGCTCTTGATGGTAAGGACTGCCTGATCCGCTCCCGCATCCTTCAGGAATCGGATACCATCGGCATTCGCCTGCTGTACCTTCATGATTGCCTCAGCCTCGCCTTCCGCCTCGCGGATCATAGCCTCTTTCTTCGCTTCCGCGCGAAGGATGGCTGCCTGCTTCTCAGCCTCCGCATCCAGAATCGCGGACTCTTTGTGTCCTTCTGCAACAAGGATGGTAGACTTCTTCTCGCCCTCTGCGCGAAGGATTGCCTCACGACGTTCACGCTCAGCCTTCATCTGTTTCTCCATGGCATCCTGGATGGCTGCCGGAGGAATGATGTTCTTAAGCTCCACACGGTTAACCTTGATTCCCCATGGATCTGTAGCCACATCAAGGGAAGCACGCATCTTGGTATTGATAACCTCTCGGGATGTCAGTGTCTCATCCAGCTCCATATCACCGATGATGTTACGAAGTGTTGTAGCAGAAAGATTCTCGATAGCCATGATCGGATTCTCAACGCCGTATGCGTACAGCTTCGGGTCTGTGATCTGGAAAAATACAACAGTATCAATCTGCATGGTTACGTTATCTTTTGTGATAACCGGCTGTGGTGGGAAATCTACAACCTGCTCTTTCAGATTGACTTTTCTTGCCACACGCTCTACAAATGGAAGTTTGAAGTGTACACCGGTTCCCCATGTTGCCTGATAAGCACCTAAACGCTCAAGTACGATCGCATATGCCTGGGGTACGATGCGGATGCAGGATGCCAGGATCCACAGCACCAGAATGATGACAATCAGCAAAAATAAGATACTTCCCATATTACGCCTCCTTTGGCTCCACGATCAATTTAACACCGTGGACTGCTTTTATGATTACTACAGTGTCAACCGGAATTGTTACGCTGTCATCGGATGTCCGGGCCATCCATTCAATGTCATTGATGCGAACCTGGCCTGTCTGGGCCAGATTATTGATCTTCTGGATCACGACAGCCTTTTTTCCAAGAAGACCTTCCACATTTGTTTTCTCTGTGTCTTTTCTCATAAGCTTCAGAGCTGCCGGTCTTGTAAAAAACAGCAGCACCAGTGAAACACAGAAAAACAGAAGAAGCTGCGGCACGATTCCCATTCCAATGCCGGCTGCAATAGCGGCAGCAAGTGCGCCTCCTGCAAACCAGATGGTGGTAAGTGCCGTGGTAAGCCCTTCAATAACCAGAAGCACAGCCAGGACTCCCAGCCAGATAATTGGTTCCATAAGACTCCCCCTTTCAGATAAGCGATTGTCAAAATCTGCCATACGTCATCAGATATACTTCAGCAGACAGATTCCAGATCAGCTAACCCTACCGTCTCTGCCTTGCAGCCTCATACATCAAAATTCCTGCAGCCATAGCTGCATTCAAGGACTCCACCTTGCCGCACATGGGGATCCGGATGAGACAATCGGCAGCTTCTGCTGCCTCTTCCGTCAGCCCGTTTCCTTCATTTCCAATAAGAAATGCTGTGCCGCCCTGATAATCCTCCTGATCATAGGAATTTTTTCCTTTCAGGTGGGCTGCAAAGGTACGGATACCTTTTTGCTCCAGTTCTGCTTTTAATGATACCACATCCTCCACATATAGGAAAGGCATTCTGTAAACAGATCCCATAGTTGATCGGATGACCTTTGGATTGGTAATGTCTACGCAGGTTTTCGTAAGAAAAACACCGGAAACACCAGCACCCTCACCTGTTCGGAAAATAGTCCCTGCATTTCCCGGATCCTGAAGATCCTCAAGAACCATTACCAAAGGAGCATCTCCTTTTAAAATATCTTCCACAGTCCACACCGGTTTCTTCAGAACTGTAAGAATTCCCTGTGGAGTCCTGGTATCACACATCTGGCGGAAAACATTATCTGCCACGATTTCTCTTTTTTCTTCCGGAAGTTCCATGACCTGCTTCATCAGGGACTCATCTGCAGTCAGGGATTCTGTCACATAAACCCTGGAAATCCAGTCCTTTGGAGCTTCCCCGAACATTTTCCGTCCCTCAGCCACAAACAACCCCTGTTCCCTGCGGGCCTTGGCCTTCTGGTTTAACTGTATGATATTTTTTACCTGTGTATTATTTGCACTGGTTATCATAAATTATCCTCCCTGTTACAGCGGCTTTCGGAATTTATTCAAATCCTCGTTCTTTCCTACTGCAACCAGAATACAACCCGCTTCCAGCTTCTCCGCAGGATTCAGGTTTACATTTACAGAATCTCCATGCTTCACTGCAACCAGATTTATATGATGCTGCTCACGGAGCCTGATCTCTGAAAGACTTTTTCCCACCCATTCATTCGGGATCCGGAATTCTGCCATACTGAACTCCGTAGAAAGCTCAAACACATCCTCAAATCCACTGGCTGTAAAATTACGGGCAACGCGGATGCCCATGGAACGCTCCGGATATATTACCTGATCAGCACCAATTTTCTCCAGGATCCGGCCATGAAGGGAATTCATTGCCTTCGCCAGAACAAGCGGGACGCCCAGATCCTTCACCTGCATGGTGGCTGTAATACTGGCTTCCATATTTTCTGCAACCGCAATAATCGCAACGTCTACATTCTGCACGCCCAGAGATTTCAGAATTCCAGGCTCGCGCACATCTGCACGAACTGCATAAGTGACAGTATCTGCAATTTCCTGAATATTTTCATCTTTATCATCAATTGCCAAAACATCATAATCTGCATTCGCAAGCTCTTTTGCCAGGGTCATTCCAAACTGCCCCAATCCAATGACTGCAAAGGATTTTCCGCTCATTCTAATCTCCTTTAAAATCTGCTATGAAAGCAACGGACTTTCATGCGGGATAATGTCGTCCACAGACGCCATTTTCTATCCTATCATAATATTCTCTTCTGCCAGATGTACATCTTTCGTTCGCTTCTGCGCACGGGATACAACCGCCGCGCCCAGTGTCAGCGGACCGATTCTTCCAAGATACATGGTAAAAATAACGATCCATTTGGCCGGTGTATTCAGGACCGCGGTCAGTCCTCTGGAAAGACCTACGGTTCCAATTGCAGAAGTAAGCTCATACAGCACATCCACAAAGGGTGCATCCGGCATAATTGCAAAAATCCCCAGCACGGAAATAAGCAGCACACTAACCGCCATTCCCACAACTACCTGCGCAGAACGGATATAACTGCTGCGAATCTTTCTCCCATAAACCTCTACATCCTTTTTTCCCCGAAGGTTGGCAATAATACTCAGCACAAGCACTGCAAGTGTAGTCGTCTTCACTCCGCCGGCAGTCCCCATAGGAGAACCTCCAACCAGCATAAGAAACAGACAGATTATTACGCTTCCGCTGGTCAGTGCCCCCTGATCAATTGTAAAAAATCCTGCAGTTCTTGTGGTCACAGACTGAAATGCCGCTGCCATCAGCTTCTGTCCAAAGGACAGACTTCCCAGTGTGTCCGGGTTCTTATACTCAAACAGTAAAATACAGATTGTCCCACCAAGGAGCAAAATCCCGGTTGTAGTCAAAACCAGCTTGCTCTGCAGACGAAGGGTCCGGAATAATCTGCCAGGAGAAAGCTTCTTCTGAAAAACCAGCTTTATTCTTTTTCCAAGATCCCACCATACGTTAAAGCCAAGTCCAGAAGCAATAATCAATCCCATAGTTGTCACATTCACCAGAGGATTGGTTACATAGTCTGCCAGACTGTTCTCTCCCAAGAGATCGATTCCTGCATTGCAAAAGGCTGAAACTGCTGTAAAAGCAGCCTGCCCCAGACCTTTCACCAGTCCAAGCTCTGGTACAAAGCAGAATGCATAGCCGACGGCTCCGATTCCTTCCGCTGCAAATACGCAGAGAACCACTTTTCTCACCACTGTTACCAGACCGGACATCTGCTCCAGATTATAGGATTCCTGGATCATTCTGCGGTTCTTCAGACTGATCTTCTTATTCAGGGAAATAAAAATAATGCTTGCAAGAGCGATCAGGCCAATTCCGCCAATCTGGATCAGCAAAAGGATCACCAGCTTGCCGATCAGGCTCCAGTGAGTGGCTGTGGTCACAGTTACAAGACCGGTTACACATACACAGGTGGTGGCTGTAAACATAGCATCGGAGAACGAAGTGGTCTGGCCTGCTGCCGTACAGAAAGGCAGCCACAAAATTAATCCTCCTACAAAAATTACCCCCGCAAAGCTGAGGGTAATAATCTGTGCCGTATTCAGTTTATGCAATTTATATTGCAGGTTTTGAATGAACATAAGCTTCCTTTATGCCAATGCCCCTCAGCATCTTTCGCAGAATATTCTGCTGCAGAATGTCAGGAACAATGACTCTTTTATAATTACGGTTCACCTGACGCCGACACATAGCTCAAAGAATTTCTGCAAAATGTGTATCACAGACTGTAAAACCCAATCGGAGATATGCTCTGAGACAAGTGAACCGTATTATCACTGTTATTTCCTATAGTTATGGGAAAGGGACTCACAAACCTCCCACATATATGGAGTTACGCTCTTCTCCATTGCAAGAGCTTCATTGATATCGAAATCAACGAAATCACCATGACGATATCCAACAACACGGCTCTTCTTGCCTTCCAGAAGAAGGTCTACTGCCATAGCACCCATCATGGATGCATATACACGGTCCTTACATGTTGGGCTTCCACCACGCTGCATGTGACCAAGGATAGTAGCACGTGTCTCGATTCCTGTAGCGGCCTCGATACGAGTTGCCATAGCCTGTGAATGACCGATACCCTCTGCATTGATGATGATGTGGTGTTTCTTACCCATCTTACGGCTCTCAATAATGTTATTGATCAGCTTCTGCTCATCATAGTCATACTTCTCAGGGATCAGAACATCCTCGGCTCCGTTGGCAATACCACACCACAGTGCAAGCCAGCCGGCTCCACGTCCCATAACCTCGATGATACTGCATCTCTCATGGGAAGTAGATGTATCACGAACCTTGTCAATTGCTTCCATAGCTGTATTAACAGCGGTATCAAAACCGATGGTGTACTCTGTACATGCAATGTCAAGGTCGATGGTTCCTGGAATTCCGATTGTATTGATTCCAAGGTTAGCAAGCTTCTGTGCTCCGGCAAAGGAACCGTCTCCACCGATTACAACAAGTCCGTCAATACCGTGCTTGCGGCAGATCTCTGCACCACGCTGCTGTCCTTCCGCTGTGCGGAACTCGGCACATCTTGCAGTGTAAAGAATTGTACCACCACGCTCGATGGTGTCGGATACATCTCTTGCTGTCATATCGATGATCTCTTCGTTTAAAAGGCCGTTATAGCCCTTCTGGATACCTTTTACTTTAAGTCCGCTGGAAAGTCCACGTCTTACAACTGCACGGATTGCAGCGTTCATTCCAGGAGCGTCACCGCCGCTGGTAAGGACACCAATGGTCTTAACTTTGTTTTCTGCCATAATAATCTCCTCCATCTTATGAATCGTCGGGAGCTGTGTCTCCATTTTCAGTGGAAACGCCCTCGTTTTTCTATACACATATTCAGCATTAGTTTATAGCATTTTCAAAGGTTTTTCAAGACTCTTTCCTTAAGTAATTGCCGAAATTACACTCTGTTTTCCGTGATTTTACCATAATTTTCCATATACCTGTCTGATTCTTCACTTTAAAGCGTTTTCAGAGCTCTTTCTACAACCCGGATATTGCCTTCACCATATTTTTTACTCATCTGTGCAAGCCATTCATCCTGCAGATTTACATGGTATGCAGCAGACAGTTTTTTCATTGCTTTTACATCTTTCAGATAAATAACGACAGTGTCTGTACCCTGAGAATTCCGTAGATCCTCCAGAAGCCCTTTTTCTTTCTGGCTGTAATCGTCCTTACTTTCAAACTGGATCCAGAGTTCTCTCGGAATATCGGAGAAAGGCCGTACCTTTTCCAGGATCAGTTTGCTGGCCTTGTCATCCTCGGCAGATACCCGTCCCTGGATGAATACCCTGGCGTCCTCATTGATCATATTCTGCCATTTCTCGTAATCTCTTGGGAAAACCATGACTTCCACAGTTCCAACCAGATCCTCCACGGTAAGGAACGCCATCACTTTGTTTGTTTTGGTATACTTCACGTTTTTCTCTGTGATCATTCCTCCGATGATGACTTTCTGATTGTCCCGTACTTTTGACTCATCCGGTTCACCGCCTTCACGGTCGTCTTCATCTGACGGCTGGAAATCAATAGTTCTTGCGGAAATCATTTTCTCCATCATATTACGGTAGCGATCCAGAGGATGACCGCTCAGGTATATGCCAAGGACTTCTTTTTCGTAGGACAGAACCGTCTCTTTGTCATATTCTTCCAGATTCGGCATACGGATCTCAAATTCTTTTTTTTCATCTTCGCTGGCAATGTCGAATAAGCTGAGCTGCCCTGCCATAGACTGCTTCTTGTTTCGGGAAATGTCATCTACGATCTGACCAAAAACGACCATCTTCTGATGACGGTTTCCTTCCAGACAATCCAGAGCACCGGCCTTGATAAAGTTCTCAATGGCACGCTTGTTCACAGCTTCCATATTCCGCTCAATAAAGTTCTTCACGGAAAGGTACTCGCCATGTTCTTTTCTCTCTGCAACAATAGCCTCGATGACCGGACGGCCTACGCTCTTGATTGCGGAAAGTGCATAGAGGATCGAGCCTCCTGATACAGAAAAACCATACTCGCCTTTGTTGATGTCCGGCGGCAAGATCGGAATATTCATCTGGCGGCAGACCTGAATATACTCGGCAACCTTGGTAGGCTTGTCGATTACGGAGGTCATCAGCGCAGCCATATATTCTACCGGATAATAGTATTTCAGAAAGGCAGTCTGATACGTAACATAGGCGTATGCAGCCGCATGGGATTTGTTAAATGCATACTGTGCAAAATCGATCATTTCGTCATAAATCTTATTTGCGATTTTCTCGTCAATTCCATTCTTAATACATCCAGGAACACCTTCTGCTTCATTTCCATAGACAAAAGCCTGGCGTTCTTTTTCCATAACGTTAAGTTTCTTCTTGGACATGGCCCGGCGGAGAAGATCGCTTCGTCCCAGGGTAAATCCGGCAAGGCTCTGTACGATCTGCATAACCTGCTCCTGGTACACGATACAACCGTGAGTCGCCTTCAGGATTGGCTCCAACTGAGGACAATCATAGTGGATGGTGTCTGGACGGTTCTTGCCGCGGATATACTGGGGAATAAAGTCCATCGGTCCCGGACGATACAGGGAAATTCCGGCGATCACATCCTCCAGGCTATGAGGCTTCAGTTCTTTCATAAAGCCCTTCATTCCGCCACTCTCCAGCTGGAACACACCGTCTGTACGTCCGGTTCCAAGAGAATCCAGCACTTTCTGGTCATTATAATCTATCTTTTGCATATCAAGGGATATGCCGTAATTTTTCTTTACATTTTTTACTGCGTTGTTGATTACAGTCAGGGTTCTAAGGCCAAGGAAATCCATTTTCAAAAGTCCCAGCTCCTCAAGAGTTGTCATGACAAACTGGGTGACAATGGTTCCGTCCTGCGCGCGGGAAAGGGGCACATACTCGGAGACGTCTTTCTGGCTGATTACAACTCCGGCAGCGTGCATGGAGGTATGTCTTGGAAGACCTTCCAGACGTTTGGCCATGTCAATCAGATGATGCACATCCGGCTGCTCGTCGTATGCTTTTTTCAGTTCCGGGTTTACTTCCATGGCTTTGTCGATTGTGACAAGCTTCACATTCGGTATTTTGGCAGGAACCATTTTCGCAATGGAGTCTACCTGGGCATATGGCATATCGAGGACACGGCCTACATCACGGATAACACCGCGGGCTGCCAGGGTACCAAAGGTAACGATCTGAACCACACAGTCTTTACCATATTTGCGCACAACATAATCGATTACTTCCTGTCTTCGCTCAAATCCAAAATCCACGTCAATATCAGGCATGGATACACGTTCCGGATTAAGGAAACGTTCAAACAGAAGGTCGTATTTAATTGGATCAAGTAAGGTGATTCCAAGAGTATATGCAACAATACTTCCGGCTGCGGAGCCTCGTCCGGGGCCTACCTCGATACCGTTGCTGCGGGCATAGTGAATGAAGTCCCAGACAATAAGGAAATAGTCAACGTAGCCCATGTTTTTGATAGTATTCAGCTCATATTCCAGGCGTTCCCGAAGCTGTGGGGTAACCGGATCGTACAGATGCTCCAGACCTTCAAAGCAAAGCTTATTCAGGTATTCCCAGGAAGTATAGCCGTCCGGAACGTCAAATCTAGGCAACTTGGTAACGCCGAATTCGATTTCTACGTGACAGCGCTGGGCAATTTTGTGAGTATTCTCCAAAGCTTCCAGGGCATATGGAAAAAGAGCTGCCATTTCCTGCTCAGATTTCACATAGTACTGACCGCCTTCATAGCGCATACGGTCTGTATCCGACAGCTTCTTGCCTGTCTGAAGGCATAGAAGAATATCGTGGGGATCTGCATCCTCTTTATACGTATAGTGAATATCGTTAGTCGCCACCAGGTCAATTCCGGTCTCCTGGTGCATGCGCAGGAGCTGCTGGTTCACATTCTGCTGTTCCGGGATTCCATGATCCTGAAGCTCTAGGAAAAAATTGCCTTCGCCGAAAATTTCCTGATAGCGGAGGGCCGCCTTCTTAGCGTCCGGGTACATTCCTCTGTTAAGGAACCGGGCTACTTCACCGGCCAGGCAGGCGCTCAGCGCGATGAGACCTTCGTGATATTCCCGGAGAAGCTCCAGGTCTACTCGTGGTTTATAGTAAAAGCCTTCTTTAAAGCTTTTGGATACAATTTTCATAAGGTTCTGGTAGCCCTGGTTGTTCTCGGCAAGAAGTACCAGATGGTAGTAACGGTCGTCGCCACTGCCGATCTCGCGGTCGAAGCGGGAACCAGGGGCTACATAGACTTCGCAGCCAAGGATCGGATTGATTCCGGCTGCTTTCGCTGCCCGGTAAAAATCGATGACGCCGTACATGACCCCATGGTCTGTGATGGCCGCGCTGTCCATCCCAAGCTCCTTTACACGGGCAACATATTCTTTTATTTTATTGGAACCGTCCAGCAGGGAGTATTCGGTGTGGACGTGGAGGTGGGTAAAAGCCATTGTGTGTCTCCTTCTTCGCAAATTTGCTATTTAATGTGTTGGTCGTTATCCCGGACGCGATTTCACAATGTATATTCACCGC